>OZSS01000058.1_pt1 | contig 44554 bp, 46 predicted proteins | sample 1779911 | NCBI WGS metagenome assembly OZSS01 (sample SAMEA2603589, study PRJEB24840) | metagenome | biome: Water; feature: Photic zone; material: Seawater sample | place: Mediterranean Sea | collected 2013-11-12 | depth 10 m
ATTCAGGATATCCTGCAAGCGCTGCAGCACCGTCTCCAATGCCCAAATAAAGTAAACCATAATCAATACTTTTTGGCTTTGAGGTTGGATTAAAAGTTAAGTCCTGAAACCCATGACTGGATCCAATCATGTCTACGCGCAATAATTCTCTTCTTGTCCCAGAGAATTTGGATTTTGTTGGTACTTTTGTTTCCCATTCAGAGACAACCCATTGTAACCTAGATGTAACCCCTTCAGGAAGGTGAAAATCGGCTTTTTTAGTATTGGAAGCTTCCGTATGAGTTGTATACATGAGGCCATTTGTTTCAAATTCTGGATGAAATGCAAAACTTCCAAAGCCAGTGCCATAGCCAGGACGATCTATAAATTCACTTATGGATTCTTTGAGACTGAGATATTGGTTTGTTGCTCCTTCACTAATTTCGAATAAAACACCCCTAAGATCGCCAACAAAAAGTCGTTCTTTTTGTTTTATTGAGATCGCTCGAAAAGTGTTAATTCTTGTATCTGGAGCTATGGAAGCGCTTGGTGGCAGTGTCACAAACTCTTCAACAAAAAGCATATGAGTTGACTTAGGTATTTTTTCTGAAATTGGGTTTATCAAACCCCCTTTTCTTTTGTTTTTATTCTTTTTCTCCCCTTCAGCATGTTTATGAATAAATGCCAAAAGGTTTTCAAGTTGATTGTCATCTAAATGAGAAAATGCTGGCATATAGACGTTAAACCTTTCAAATTGTTCAACAGCTCTTTTGTCTCCTTCAGCTATCATTTTTTGAGGATTTAGAATAAAACTTTTTAACCATTTTTTATCGATCTTAGCGGTTATACCACTCAGGTTTGGCCCCATTCCTGTAGAAAAAAAATTATGACAACTCGCGCAGTTATCATTAAAAAGAGTCATCCCTTCTTGTACTGGCAATTCTCCTTTTCTATATTTTTTTTCACTTGATAGGTGGTCTTTTTTTGCTTTAGTATCGCAAGATGCTAACCCTACCAAAATACTATAAAAGACAACTAGTTGAATTGGTTTTTTTGAAAATTGATAAAGGTTAAGTTTTAAGTAATCCACAAGTATTACTATGTTTGTTTTAAAGGTAGCTATTCTTCAATAATTTTTTACTTTTAAGAGCAATTAACAACAAAACGATATACCAAATTGATATTATACAATACAAAGGAAGGAATTATTATAGCAAATAACGGGGTTTATTATGATTATAAAGGAGCAGTTTTTGGAGATTTATTACTGGAAGAAAACGTATACCAAAAACTACGTCAAGAGATTCCGCATTTAAAAGAAAATAGTAGCTTTAAAGTGGACAATAATCCCGCACTACTTGCTCCTATTGGGTCACAAGAAGTTTGGGCGGCAGGTGTCACCTATTATAAAAGCAGAACTGCTCGTATGGAAGAATCAGCATCAAGTGGTGGTAGTGATTTTTATGATCGGGTATATGATGCTCCCCGTCCCGAATTATTTTTTAAATCAAATGCCTACCGGGTTAGAGGTCATGAGCAAAAGGTCAGAGTTAGAAAAGACAGTAAGTGGAATGTCCCAGAACCTGAATTCACTTTAGTCATACATCCTAATAAAACAATAATAGGATATACCATTGGAAACGACATGAGTTCCCGATCAATTGAAGGAGAAAATCCACTTTATCTTCCGCAAGCAAAAAGCTATAACGGATCTACAGCTTTAGGACCAGGTATTTATTTAACCGATCAACCCCTCCCAAAAAAGACTAAGATTTCTATTGACATTGAACGAAAAGGCAAATCCATATTTAGTGGTGAGACAACGAGAGCTAATCTTAAACGCTCCTTTGAAGAATTGATAGACTATTTGTTTATGGAGATCGACTTTGCTCAAGGCTGTTTTTTAATGACTGGAACTGGGATTGTCCCACCAACAGGTTTTAGTCTTCAAGTTGATGATAAAATTGCCATACAGGTTGACTCCATTGGAACACTAATTAATACCGTAGAATTATGAATTCAAAACTCACAACATCACAATACTGTTGGATTTGTGTTGTTTTATTTGTGGGATATTTTCATATCAATGCTCAACTTGGAGTAGAAGTTGTTTCTGAAAAAATGGTGTATAATACACCCCCATTTGCTGCTTGTCATGCCTCTACCATTGTGGAGATAAGCCCAAATAATTTTCTAGTCGCAGCCTTTGGAGGGAGTCGAGAAGGTAATAAAGATGTGACCATATGGCTTAGCAAAGGCAATCAATCAAAATGGAACTCCCCTACTCTAATAGCCAATGGAATTTCTTCTGATGGGCGACGTTATCCAAACTGGAACCCAGTCTTGTTTAAAGAAAAAAACGGAGAGCTCTTTTTGTTCTATAAAATTGGTCCCTCACCTAGAGAATGGTGGGGTGCTTTTAAAACTTCTTCTGATCTAGGAAATCATTGGAGCGAAGAAAAGAAATTGCCCAACGGTATTTTAGGACCTATCAAAAACAAACCTATCCAACTAGATGATGGTACTATTTTAGCCCCATCGAGCACTGAAACAAGAACCACAAAAGGGTTGTCATGGAAAGTACACATTGAAAAAAGCATTGATGGAGGTGAAAATTGGGAAAAAATAGAAATTGATCCAAATACATCTTTTAATCTTATTCAACCGAGTATTCTAGTCCATACTCAAGATAAACTTCAAATTCTATGTCGAAGTCGAGATAATACTCTTTTACAAGCTTTCTCTGAAGATGGAGGTGATAGCTGGAGCAAGATCTCAAAAACTACTTTGCCGAACCCTAATTCAGGAACTGATGCGTTGACGCTTTCCAATGGGTGGCATGTGCTCGTTTATAATCCTACTGTTCAAGGTCGAAATGACAGAGCAAAGTTAAATGTGGCAATATCAAAAGACGGCTTAAAATGGAAAGATGCACTAGTGTTAGAAAATAAAAATAAAGGCGAGTTTAGTTATCCTGCCCTTATTGAATCTTCCGATGGAAACTTACATCTCACCTACACCTTCAACAGAAGAAATATAAAACATGTTGTTATGAAAGTCAAAATATAGTGCCATCAAAAGCGATATTTTCCGGTATCATGGCGCCTATGGTCACACCAGTAGATGAAAAGTTTTCTATAGATCATCGGGCTCTAGAGAGATTAATAAATCACATGATTGAAGGAGGTATACATGGAATTTTTATTCTTGGTACAACTGGAGAAGCATCTTCCCTCTCTTATGCACAAAGAAAAGAGCTCATTAAAAGTTCGGGCCATTTCATTAATAATCGTGTTCCTTTTTGGGTAGGCATCACAGACACTTCCTTTCAAGAATCGGTTGAGTTGGCCAATTTCGCATCGCAATATGGGGCAGCAGCTGTGGTGGCAGCTCCTCCCTTTTATATTCCAATAGCACAAAGTGAGCTAATATATTATTATCAGTACTTAGCAAATGCTTGTAAACTACCCCTCTATCTGTATAATTTCCCTAGTCTAACTAAAATAGAAATTTCTCCAGAAACTGTTAAACAACTTTCAGCCCATCCCAATATATGGGGTATAAAGGATAGTTCAAATAATATAGAAAATTTAAAAAAACTTCTTGCCCTTGATTTAAAGAGACCTTTCAATTGGCTGCTTGGTCCAGAAGCTATTTTGTGTGATTCACTTGCTATGGGCGCACACGGAGGAGTGAATGGTGGAGCCAATTTATTTCCAAAGCTTTATGTCAAGGCCTATGACATTTTTCGTAACGGAACGAGCCAACAAAAGGCTACTTTTCAAAAGCTCATCAACCTAGTGGGTTCTACAGTCTTTAAAGAATCATATCCAAATGCTTTCTTTTTAAAGGGACTCAAAGCAGCCCTGGCCGCAGAGAATATCTGTGAAAATTTTATGATGCTTCCCCTGCAGCCCTATGACAGCAAAACAGAATCTGAAATTATTGAATCTGTTAAAGCAATTAAAGAACAATTGGCACTTGAACTATGAGCATAATTGACACTATAGTTTTTGGGCTCTATCTTGTACTCCTCCTTTTTCTTGGAGGTTCATTTTTTAGTAAAAATAGAACTGCAACAAATTTTATATTGGGAAGCGGTGCCATTCCCTCTTGGGTAGTAAGCCTTTCAATTTTTGCCACCTTTGTGAGCAGTATTAGTTATTTAGCTCTTCCAGGAAGTGCCTATCAAAGCAATTGGAATCCATTAGTTTTTAGTCTTTCAATACCTTTTGCTGCTTTTATTGCCGTTCGGTATTTTATTCCGGTATATCGAAAAGTAAATAGTCCTTCAGCCTATACTTTTATAGAATTACAATTAGGCAAGGGAGCTAAATTCTATGTTTCTATTTGCTACCTTGTTACTCAATTAATTCGTATAGGAACTATTTTATATTTACTCGCAATAGCTATAAATGCTATTGTTGGATGGGATATTTTTTGGGTGATTGTATTAACTGGAGTTTTTGTTTCCATTTATTCCATACTCGGAGGAATAGATGCAGTCTTGTGGACCGACGCTATTCAAGCTATTGTTTTAATTGTAGGAGCTCTTTTTTGCTTGATTTTTATTGTCATTAAAATGCCCGAAGGTTTTTCTCAAGTTTTTTCAATTGCTCAAGAAAATAACAAATTTAGTTTGGGTAGTTTTTCTCTAGATTTTAGTGAACCTACTGTTTGGGTAGTTTTAATTTATGGGCTTTTTGTAAATCTTCAAAATTTCGGCATAGATCAAAATTATATTCAACGGTATATGGTATTGCCCTCTCAAGAACAAGCTCAAAAAAGCGCCTTTATTGGTGGGCTTATTTATCTTCCCGTTTCCGCTCTTTTTTTACTTTTAGGAACTGCATTGTTTTCATACTATCATGTTGCACCTAATCCTCCTGTTCATTTGTCGGAAACAACTGACAAAATCTTTCCCTATTTTATTGCAACAACAATTCCTTATGGTTTCTCAGGACTTTTAATAGCCAGTATTTTTGCAGCAGGAATGAGTACTATATCTACCAGTTACAACAGTATGTCGACGGTATTATTAACTGATTTTTTTTCAAAAACTAACAAGAAAACAATTAACGAAGTAGCTGTTTTATATGTTTCAACTGCATTAGCAGGAGTTACTAGTATTATCATTGCAATAGGAATGATTGATGTGAAAGGAGTTCTTGATGTCTGGTGGAAGTATGCCTCTATAGGCAGCGGTGGTATGCTTGGACTCTTTTTAGTGGGTATTATTTCTCCCCTAAAAAATAATTTTATAATTGCTTTACTGGCTCTATTTGGAATACTTTCAATCTTATGGGTGAACGTTTCTAATCAGAATTTATTTCATCCCTATTTGTCAATCGTTTTAGGAACAACAGTCCTGTTTAGTCTCGGTTTATTTGCAAGTAGAATTTTGGTTGGAAAGTAAAAATCTACTTTCTTAATATGATGAATTGGTTTATGGTATTTTGCAATATACTACTTTGAAATTAAAAATTAATATAGTAGGTAAATTTTTTTAATTACCGTTCATTATTTTCTCTCTAAAGGAAAGATAGCGTTGTGTTTCTTCCTTCAAAATAGCTTTCGAGGTTTTGTTTTTATTTTTTTCAAGCCATTCTATTGATATAGGACGTTGCTCAAATTCAAGATGCTTTGTCGACCAAATAATCATTTGATAAACAATAGGATACAAATCAATTCCTTTATCAGTCAAAAAATATTTTTTAATCTTTTTATCATTTTGATCAATTTGAAATTTGATGATACCATAACTCATTAGTTTCTTTAGACGATCTCTAAGGATGTTGGTTGCAATCTTTTCGGGTGCATTTAGAAATTGAGTAAAAGTGGTTCTACGAAGAAAAAGATCGCGGATAATCAGCAAAGACCAACGATCACCAAATAAATCTAGTGTTGTGCTGATAGGGCAACCAGATCTGTTGTTTGTTATTTTCATTAGGGTAGTTATTTATGGTTTAGATTATTTTGCTTCACACAAATATAAGGAGTAAACCCTTAATTACTCTGTTCGTATTGAAAAAACACCAATTAATCGTCAAGATGAATCTCTACTTTGGGACCTTAGACCTAGTTTTCACCTTTTATTAAAATCTTAAACAGTTTTCTGGACAATGGTATTATTGAAAAAACTGCAATCAAAAATATAACAAAAGCATATTGCAACTTTAAAAAATGAGCTACATAACCTATCAGTGGAGGACCAATCAGCATACCAACCGTGGCATAGGTAGCCACTAGCGATATAGCAACTCCAGGAGCATATTTTTTAGATTTACTGGTCATGGTGAATGTCATTGGAAAAATAGCAGCCACTCCAAATCCAGTAATTGAAAACCCAATCAAAGCAGGAATTAAGTAAGGAAAAAGAATTACTAATCCAATTCCTACAAAAGCCACACTTGAGGAAATAACATAATAAATAGATTCTCCTAACTGCTCGATAAATCGGTCAGACATAAAACGGGATATTGTCATCGAAATCATAAAAACTAAATAGCTTAAAGTAAATAGTTCTTCTTTGACAACTTCTCTAAAATAAACACCACTCCAATCATACATACCCCCTTCACAAATGGCAGCAAAAAAAACTAATAGACCTAAAGTCAATATATACTTATCTGGTTTGCCAAAAATGATCTTATTCCCCTCTGTTTGACGATCGTTTTTCAACAAATAGGGAAAGCAAAAAAAACAAAATAGGAGAGTAAATAAACTTACGGATATGAAATGCGGAATTAAACTCATTTCAAAACGTACCATTAATGTTGAATAAAGTATACCAAAAAGTCCACCTAAACTCCACAACCCGTGCATAAGGCCGTTGATTTTTTTGGGAAATGTCTTTTGAAAAATAATGGATTGGGTGTTCATGGCAATGTTTATGATTCTCATACTAAATGAAAATAAAAAAACAGCAAATGTAAGTTGCGTGACTGTTGTAGAAATTGCAATAGAAAAAAGCCCGAGACAATAAAATACAAAACCAGCCAGCAACGGATATCTACTATCAAATCTGGCTACCAACCAACCAGAAAAAGGCAATCCAATCAAAGAACTAATGGGCAAAATGAAAAGTAAACTTCCTAGTTCTGCTTCATTAAATGAAAAGTTTTCTTTTAGTGTAGGAATTCTTGAGGCCCATGTTGAAAAACAAGCTCCCGATAAAAAAAAAGAAAGACCCAGTGAAAATTTTATTTTATTGATAGCTATACTCTTTGGAAAATAGTTGCAAATATCTAATCAATTTTTAAAAAATTGTCATTAACCCTATTAGAGTTTTGTAAAAAAAATTAATTTTAGAAAAACAGATAGAAGCCTGAACGATGAAAACAAACAAAAACAAAACAAAAACTAGACGAAATTTTATTAAAACAGCTGCTGCAGCAAGCAGTATTTTTATTGTACCTAGACATGTATTAGGAGGGCAAGGTTTTATTGCCCCTAGTGATCAGTTGAATCTAGCCGCTATAGGTTCTGGAGGAAAAGGCGCAAGTGATATAAATAATGCTTCTGTGAGAGGAAGAGAACGCGTGGTTGCATTGTGTGATGTGGATTTTTCAGGTAGTGCCGCTAAAACAGTAAAAAAGTTTCCTAAAGCAAAACAATATGCAGATTATCGTATCATGCTTGATAAGGAGAAAGATATAGATGCTGTAACAATTTCTACCCCAGATCACGTACATGGCCCAGCAGCGGTTTTTGCAATGGAAAGAGGCAAGCACGTATATGTTCAAAAACCAATGACACACAATATTCGAGAAGCTCGTATGCTGACTGAAATGGCTAGAGATAAAAAAATTGTTAGTCAAATGGGAAATCAAGGGGGCTCCAACCCTCTACTCAATATGGTTCAAAATTGGATCGACTCAGACGAATTAGGAGCTATTTCAGAAGTAAAAATATGGACCAACAGACCCGTATGGCCACAAGGAGTTGCCATGCCAAAACCTAACCCCAGTCTGAAACCCGATGCACTTGATTGGAATCTGTGGCTTGGTCCAGCGCCAAAAAAACCTTTCACACCCAAAATGCATCCATTCAATTGGAGAGGGTGGTGGGATTATGGCACAGGAGCACTTGGCGATGTGGGTTGTCATTTAATAGATATTCCATTTCGTACCTTAGGTCTGAAATATCCTACAGATGCAGAATGTAGCGTGGGAAGTGTTTTTAGTGAAATGTGGACGCCCGATTATCATCCAGAAGGGTGCCCCTCCGCTTCTTTAATCACTATCAATTTTGAAGCTACTAAAAAAAGTAAATCACCCATCCAAATGACATGGAGTGATGGTGGAATTAGACCCCCACACCCAGCCATTGTTCCAGCAGACAGTGATATTGGGGGCCCTGACAGTGCCAACGGAGTTTTGATAATAGGTGAAAAAGGAATTATTTCCACAAACATCAATGATAATGAACCGCTCACTCCTAAACTTTATCGCAACGATGGTACTACAGATTTTGGCCCCGAGGTAGAAAAAATGGCCGAACCTGAATATGGACATCAAAGAAAGTGGGTAGACGCTTGTAAAGCCGGCTTTGGAAGTAAAGAGCATAAAGCACTCACCTCATCATTTGACTATGCAGGGCCCATGACAGAAACTGTTTTGATGGGGAATTTAGCCATCAGAAGCTTAATGCTTCGTCGTTCTTCTGGCGATGGAAAAATGGAATATTATGGGCGTAAAAAATTACTTTGGGATGGAGATAATATGAAGATCACAAACCTAAAAGAGGCCAATCAGTTTGTAACAAGGGTTTATAGAAAAGGATGGGAAGTCTAACGTCTTTTCATTTCCTCCTTTTCCTTTTTTATAGTTCTTTATTTTTTAAGGGTGTATTCAGTTTTAAAGCACTACTTTTGCGCCTTACGTTAATATATGACTACATTCCAATCTTTGGGATTGCAACCTGAATTACTTGAAACAATTGATTCTTTGGGTTTCAAAAATCCAACCCCTGTGCAAGAAAAGGTAATACCTTTGCTTCTAAAAAAAGAAACTGACCTTGTTGCTTTAGCACAAACCGGTACAGGGAAAACTGCAGCTTTTGGTTTTCCCTTGTTGCAAAAACTCGACCTTCAAAAAAGAGAAACGCAGAGTCTTATTATAGCTCCGACAAGAGAACTTTGCCTTCAAATCACAAGTGAAATGGAACGCTACAGCACAAGCTTGAGAGGCATTGGTGTTGTTGCTATTTATGGCGGAGCCAATATTAATGAACAAGCCAACAAAATTAAACGAGGTGCACACATTGTAGTTGCCACACCCGGGCGACTAAAAGACATGATTCGAAGAAAAATGGTTTCTATTCAACAAATCTCACATTGTGTGCTAGATGAAGCTGATGAAATGCTAAATATGGGTTTTTATGAAGATATTAAAGATATTTTAACCCATACCCCTAAAGACAAAAAAACATGGTTATTTTCAGCAACCATGCCAAATGAAGTGCATAGGATTGCTCAAAAATTCATGGAATCTCCCATTGAAATTGAAGTGGGGGGTCGCAACACTGGCACTAAAATGGTGGAACACCATTATTATTTGATTAATGCCCGTGAACGCTATCAAACACTTCAAATCTTGCTCAATCTTTATCCTAACATTTTTGGATGTATTTTTTGTAGAACCAAAATCGAAACACAAAAAGTGGCAGAACGTCTTCAGGAAGACGGCTACAAAGCAGCTGCGCTGCACGGGGATTTGAGTCAAAATCAAAGAGACGCCGTAATGCAATCTTTTCGAAAAAACAAAATAAAGTTATTAGTGGCTACAGACGTGGCAGCTAGGGGGATTGATGTGGAAGACATCTCACATGTGATCAACTATCAACTTCCAGACGAAATTGAAGTGTACACCCATCGAAGTGGGAGAACAGGTAGGGCAGGTAAAAAAGGGGTTTCAATTATTTTGTTGCCAAAGTCTCACCTTCGAAAAGTCAAACTTATAGAGAATAAAATGCAAGTTAAAATCAAACAAATGGAGATCCCCAATAAGCAATCTCTTGTGAAATTACAACTTGATCATTGGGTTAGGTCACTCAAACAAACTCCTCTAAATTCTGACTTGCATGAACACTTTGAAAATCTAAAAAATTCGTTTGAAGAATATTCTAAGGAAGACCTTCTAGCTCTTATGCTTTCCAAAGATCTCAAGCCAATTAAATTTGAACAACTAAAAACTCATGAAGATCACTCTTCAAGTTCAGGAACTAAACGAAATAAGAAAAAACAAAGCGATCGTTTTTTTATAAATATTGGAGCTCGTGATGAGTATGAATGGACCAGTTTAAAGGATTTTTTAAAGGCTACACTAAAAGTGGGTCGGGATGATATTTTCCAAGTTGAAGTCATGAAAAACTTTTCTTTTTTCTCTATGAATCATGGATATAAAGATTTGGTTTTAAATACTTTTAGTAATTTTCATATTGATGACAGAAGGGTTTCTGTGGAATTGACAAAAAAAGAAAAACAGTATTCTTCATCCTCAAAAAAGAAAAAAAAGCGTTTTAATTATAAAAAATAAAATCCTTTCGAGTGGTTTTTTTGGGGCCTTACTATTACGTCAGATTTAAGTATATTTGAGACACAAGCTAAAAATCTGGGGAACCCATTAAATGAAATTTAATCTCGCTAATAAAGAAGCTGTTATCACCGGTGCAGCGAGCGGTATAGGAAAAGCAATAGCTACCACATTTGCTCTACAGGGTGCCACTGTCCATTTAGTTGACCTTGACAAACAAAAACTCAAAATTCTTTCAAAAACAATTCAAGACAACGGAGGAAAAGCAATTTCACATCTTTGTGACGTTCAAGAAGAGAATAGTGTTCAAAAAATGTTTAAATCCATTCGTGCCATGGATATTTTAATAAATAATGCAGGCATAGCCCATGTGGGAAATCTTGAAAATACAAATGTGATTGATCTTGATAAGCTCTATGGCGTCAATATCAAAGGAGTCTTTAATTGCGCAAAAGCTGTCCTTCCCATTTTTAAGAAACAAAAAAAAGGGTGTATTTTAAATATGGCTTCAATTGCTGGGTCAATTGCTGTTTCAGATCGTTTTGCTTATTCAATGACCAAAGGGGCTGTTTTAGCCATGACCTACTCTATTGCAAAAGACTATTTAGAGTTTGGCATTCGATGCAATTCAATCTCACCTGCACGCATACATACCCCTTTTGTAGATGGGTTCATTGCCAAAAACTATCCCGGAAATGAAAATGAAATATTTGATAAATTATCTAAAACACAGCCCATCGGAAGAATGGGAACACCACAAGAAGTGGCGGATTTGGCACTTTATCTTTGTTCAGATGAAGCCAATTTCATCACTGGTACTGATGTTCCTATTGACGGTGGATTTATAAAATTAAATGGTTAAATGAAATTAATACGATTTGGTAATCCTGGAGAAGAAAAACCAGGAATTATAGTAGATGACAAACAATTTGATGTATCAGCATTTGGATCTGATTATACCCGTTCTTTTTTGGAGAATAATGGATTGAAAATATTGAATGATTGGTTTGTCCAAAACCAGTCTGATTGTCCTATCGTTGATCCATCCACTCGATTGGGTCCACCTCTCAAAGATCCATCAAAAATTATTTGCGTTGGTCTGAACTACAGGAAACATGCAATAGAAAGCGGTATGCAAGTCCCAGAAGAACCGGTTTTATTTTTTAAAGCTACCTCTGCTCTTTGTGGTCCAAATGACAATGTGATGCTTCCAAAAAATGGTGATAAAACCGACTGGGAAGTTGAGCTAGCTGTAGTGATAGAAAAAAAAGCTTCTTATGTTTCTGTTCAAAATGCCATGAATTATATTGGAGGGTATGCCTTACACAATGATATTAGTGAAAGAGGTTTTCAACTTGAGCGTTCTGGTCAATGGGTCAAAGGTAAAAGTTGTGATACTTTTGCTCCCCTGGGTCCTTTTATGGCTACCAAAGACGAAATAGTAGATCCACATAACCTAAACCTTTGGCTTAAAGTTAATGGTGAACTCCTTCAAAATAGTAACACCTCTGATTTTGTTTTTAATATTCCAACTGTAGTAAGTTATATAAGCCAATTCATGACTTTGCTGCCTGGAGATATTATCTCTACAGGAACTCCTTCAGGAGTAGGATTAGGATTCGATCCTCCACACTATTTAAAACCTGGAGATGAAATGGAGCTTGGCATTGAAAATTTAGGCACTTCAAAACAAAAAGTTATTGCTTTTTCAAAATGAAAATCATAGACAGCCATCAACATTTTTGGCATTACAATCCCAAAAAACATACATGGATTGATGAGTCGATGCGCATTTTGCAACAAGATTTTGAGCCCAAAGACCTTTTGCCTGTTTATAAAAAAAATAAAATAGATGGTTGTATTGCTGTGCAAGCAGACACCACAATTGAAGAGACTTCATTCTTATTGTCTATCGCTGAAGAGCATGATTTTGTTTGGGGCGTTGTGGGTTGGGTGGATTTTTGTGATTCAAATATTGAAAAAACACTTGAGCAATTTTCTGATAAAAACAGCCTAAGAGGCTATCGTCATATTGTGCAAGATGAACCAAATGGTTTTCTCGACCGAAGTGATTTTAGAGCTGGAATTAAAAAATTGGCGTCTTACCACTACAGTTATGATGTATTGATTTATCCCCATCAGCTTGAAGAAACTATACGTTTTGTTAAAGCATTCCCAAACCAGCATTTTATTTTAGATCATCTTGCTAAACCTTACATTAAAAACAAAAAAATTGACCTTTGGCAAGAACACATAACTCAACTAGCTGCTTTTGATAATCTAAGTTGTAAAGTTTCTGGAATGGTCACAGAAGCAAATTGGGATAATTGGAAATTTACAGATTTGGTTCCCTATTTAGATGTTATTACTAACACCTTTGGGACTAACAGACTTCTATTTGGTTCAGACTGGCCAGTTTGTTTATTAGGTGGTAGTTATGAAGAAATTCTCCAGATTGTTGCAACCTATTTCGAGCCCTTTAGTCAAGATGAAAAAGAAGCTGTTTTTTATAAGAATGCGCAAGCGATATATCAAATTGATGAACAATGAATTTAGAACTCCAAAATAAAGTAATATTAGTTAGTGGAGGCTCAAAAGGCATTGGTCGTGCCATAAGTGAATGCCTTGCACAAGAGGGAGCCATTCCATTTGTAGTTAGTCGAAACCTTGCCAGTTTAAATGAAATGCAACAATCATTCAATAAAAAAAACTGGCCACTAGGTATCTTTCAAGCTGAATTGACTCAACCTGACGCCTGCACAGCAGCAGTTGAAGAAGTTGTCAAACAGTTTGGACGCTTAGAAGGCTTGGTCAATAATGCGGGAGTTAATGATACGGTAGGTTTAGAAAAGGGGAACTATGAAGCCTTTATAGCATCTCTTCATCGTAATGTTGTACACTATTATTTACTTGCACAACAAGCCCTACCCTACCTGAAAAAGTCAAAAGGAGCAATTGTAAATATTGGTTCCAAAGTGGCAACAACAGGACAAGGAAACACCTCTGGTTATGCGGCAGCCAACGGAGGTAGAAATGCACTTACTCGAGAATGGGCTTTAGAATTATTGCCCTACCGCATTCGAGTCAATGCAGTTATTGTGGCAGAGTCCTTCACACCACTTTATGAAAAATGGATTAATACTCTTACCAATCCCGAAGAGACTTTAAAACAAATTACAGAAAAAATACCCTTAGAAAATAGAATGACTGACCCCATAGAAATAGCAAACATGGTCGCTTTTCTCCTATCCAACCGGTCAAGTCATACTACGGGTCAATTGCTTTATGTTGATGGAGGCTATACCCATTTAGATCGAGCACTGTAAAATCTAAAAATCAACATGCAAACAAGACAAAACAAAGTACCAACATTAACAAAACAGATGCTTCTCCCCTTTCTACTGGTGAGTGCACTTTTTGCCCTATGGGGTTTTGCTAATGCAGTAACCGACCCTATGGTTCAGGCTTTTAAAAAAGTTTTAGAGCTAAGCAACAGTCAGGCAGCGTGGGTTCAAATGGCTTTCTATGGTGGTTATTTTTGTATGGCGCTTCCCGCAGCTATTTTCGTAAGAAAATACACCTACAAACACGGAATTATTGTTGGATTAGCGCTTTATGGAACTGGAGCTCTGTTGTTCTATCCTGCTGCCATGACTGAGCAATTTTGGTTTTTTTGCTTGGGGCTTTATGTACTAACCTTTGGCCTCGCCTTTCTTGAAACCACGGCAAACCCCTATATTATTGCTATGGGTGATCCTGCAACAGGTACAAGACGTTTAAATTTTGCCCAAGCGTTCAATCCCGTTGGTTCCCTACTTGGGCTTTTGGTTGCTCAACAATTTGTCTTAAAAAAATTACAATCAGACGACATTGCTGCCTTTGACACTCTAGATGAAATACAGAAAATAGCGATTCGTTCAGCAGATCTTCTTGTTATACGAGATCCTTACGTTGTTTTGGGGCTTGTAGTTTTAGTCTATTTAGTAATCATTGGACTATTAAAAATGCCAATGAGCAAGAATAAGGAGACTCTCCCCCCATTAGGAGTTACACTAGTCAATTTGCTACGCAAAAAGTTTTATCGAATGGGGGTATTTGCGCAAGTTTTTTATGTCGGAGCTCAAATCATGTGTTGGACATATATATATCAATATGCAGAAGCAAAAGGGATTGGTGCGGATCAAGCAGCCAATTATCAGTTTATCGCTTTCATTCTTTTTTTAATAGGCCGCGCAATAGGCACTTATTTATTAAAAGATTTTAGAGCGAGTAATATGCTAAGAGCATTTGCCATATTTGGCATTCTCAGCTGTTTGGGTACCATTTTTTTTACAAGTTCAGCAGGACTTTATGCTCTTGTTATTACCTCTTTTTTTATGTCCATTATGTTTCCAACAATCTATGGTGAGACTCTTAAAGATTTAAGCTCAGACGACACTATGGTAGGTGCTGCAGGGTTGGTCATGGCTATCGTTGGAGGAGCTCTAATGCCAAAACTTCAAGGAGATTTGATAGACATTGGGGGCAATGGTGTTTCAGACATTTTCTGGCTAGGAATTCCGGAAGTAAATTGGTCCTTTATTTTACCTTTACTCTGTTTTGTTTACATCTGGTTTTATGCCCAACAATTAATTAAACAATGAAAGAGTTTTATTTGGCTTTAGACTTGAAAAATGAGCCCGAAAAAATAGATGCTTATAAAAAATATCATCAAGAGGTATGGCCAGAAATTTTAAGGAGTATAGGAGTCTGCGGCATTACTAGTATGAAAATTTACTCTGTGGAAAATAGATTATTTATGATCATTGAAGCAGAAGATGATTTTAGTTTTGAAAACAAAGAAACATTAGATCAAAACAATGCTAAGGTACAAGAATGGGAATCGTTGATGTGGGAATTTCAACAGGCCTTGCCCAATAGCAAAGCTGGAGAAAAATGGCGTATAATGGAAGAAATTTTTAATTATCAAAAAAAGGAATAAGAAAAGGGCAAAGTAGAACTTTGCCCTTTTTCATTTGTTAATTTCTATATTATAGTTTGCGCATCCAAATATTGCGATAACTCACATAATTACTATGATCTTGAAGCAATAAATTACGCCCTGTAGCAGATGTGTTGCCATATCCTGGCATTTCATCCCGACCTCTTTTAGGGGAGCCAATATATTCAGTTGTTCCCATAATTTCAACATTGTTTTGCACCACAATTCCATTGTGAAATACAGTAAAACTACCAGATTCTGTCATCTCACCACTAGCATCGAACTTCGGTTCTATAAAAACAATGTCATACACTTGCCATTCTCCTGTTGGACGCATTGCATTCACCAAGGGAACATGTTGTTTATATATAGAGGAGGCTTGTCCGTTTGAATAAGTTCTATTGTTATAGCTGTCTAAAACTTGAACCTCGTAGCGGCGCTGAAACATAATTCCACTATTGCCCCTACCTTGCCCCTCACCTACAATTTTTACAGGCGATTTCCATTCAATATGCAATTGAATGGATCCATGCTCTTCTTTGGTGATTATATTACCAGTTCCAGGTTTTATGGTCATACTACCGTCTGGATTGATCTTCCATTTGGCAGACCCACTCCCTCTTTCAGATTTCCATTTTGATAAATCAGTGCCATCAAATAAAACGATCGCATCACTAGGAGGTCCAAAATTATAACCAGGACTAACCACCCGTGGTTCTGGATCCCAAACTTCAGTTTCTTCAGGTTTTGGTCTTTTTTGTGTTGTTCCTATTTGGAAAGCCAAACAAAAAATTATAACTAAATTGAATGCTTTCATAACTAAAGAGTAGGAAGTTTGTAGCCATTGTGGTATTCATTCATCAAATACTTATCATTAATTTTTTGATCGGTAAATTGATGTTTCGCAGCATCCCAAAATATTTTCTCTTTTGTTTTATACGAAATATTCCCCATCTGAGCTACCGTAGCTACATGAGCTCCGTCTTGAATACTACAGTTGACTGATTTGGGTTTGTTGTCTCGAATGGCCTGAACAAAGTTTTTAGTATGTATATCCAAACCGTTGTCAAGTGGTTTTTCAAGAGGTTTAGCCACTTTTTTACTACTTCTTTTTTCTTCAATTACTTCCCAACCTCCACGATTTAAAACAAGTGTGGCATTATTTCCTATGTAAGCAATTCCATGGTCACGACCATAAGATCCATTATCAATTCCCATAGCAGAATCCCATACTAAATTAAAATCATCAAATTCATATAGTGTTGTCAATGTGTCTGGAGTTTCTTGACTTAAGTTAGGATAGGCAAATTTTCCGCCCACTCCAACAATTGTTTTGGGAACAGAGGCTTTCATTCCAAGTAAACCATAATCAAGAAGATGAACTCCCCAATCTGTCATTAAACCACCTGCATAGTCCCAAAACCATCTGAAATTAAAATGAAATCGACTTGCATTAAATGGCTTAGAAGGGGCAGGGCCTAACCAACCCTTATAGTCAACTCCAGCAGGAGGGGCACTATTGGGAACAATAGCCGCAGGACGCATCCACCCTTGATAGCACCAAACCTTCACCGTTCTGATGGGGCCTAGAACACCCGTATCTATAAAATTTAATGCATTTCTAAAGTGCTGTTGACTGCGCTGCCACTGGCCTACTTGCACAACGTTGTTGTATTTTTCTTGTGCAGCAACCATTGCATCGCATTCTCCAATGGAATTTCCAATAGGCTTTTCAACATAAATATGTTTACCAGCTTCTGAGGCATGGATCATCATTAGCGAGTGCCAATGATCTGGAGATCCAATTACGACGGCATCGATATCTTTTTGATCTAATAAATCTCGATAGTCACTGTAAGTGCGAACTTTCTTTCCTTTTGCACCTAACTCTTTTTTGCGCTTTTCAATCACATTTTTATCTACATCACAAATAGCTACTAATTCTACTCCATTAATTTTTAATAGTGATTTGGTGTCAGACCACCCCATCCCATTAATACCAATCGCTCCAATTCTTAGCCGCTCATTTGATCCTAACACTGTTGGGGAGGCAAAAGAAAATTGAGTTGCTAGTGAAGCACCACCTAGGGCTAATGAGGATGATTTTATAAAATCCTTTCGTTTCATTATTTTGTTTGTTTTGATTTAAAATTAAACATTTATTGGCGTTTAATTAATAAAATTCTTATTTAATTGAAAGATAAAAACAAATATTTTTAATTTTAGAAACTTTTAATTTTGATGCAAATTATAATTACATATTTTGAAACAATTCCACCTCTCCACAGAAGCCTGATATTGGTTGGAGGTCTTTCTTTGTTTTGGTTGCTTGAAAATAATTTTCCGTTACAACTGTTTCGTTATAAAAAGTGGAAACATGCCCTACCCAATCTTTTTTTTACTGCAACAACTGTAGTCATTAACTTTTTATTAGCCTTTCTTTTACTCCATACGGCCGATTGGGTAGTAAATGAAAAATTTGGTCTTCTCAACTTGATAGAAGGCATACCGTTTTGGCTGCATGTAATTTTGGGTCTCTTATTGTTAGATTTAGTCGGGGCTTTTCTTCCCCATTGGTTAGAACATCAGGTCAAACCCCTTTGGATGATTCATTTGGTACATCATAGTGATCATAAAGTGGACACTACCACTGCCAATAGACACCATCCTTTAGAAAGTTTTGTGCGATTCGTTTTTACGCTTATCGGTGTTTTTGTGATAGGATCAAGTATCGGAATTGTTATGCTTTATCAATCTCTTTCATTAATTGCTACTCAATTCAACCATGCAAATTTAAAATTGCCAAAAAAAGTAGATCTATTATTGAGTTATTTTATTGTCTCGCCAGATATGCATAAAGTACATCATCATTATGTTTTGCCTTACACTGATTCAAATTATGGTAATATTTTTTCTTTTTGGGATCGACTTTTCGGAACTTATAAGCGCTTAGACCGTGAAAAGGTGGTTTATGGTGTAGATGTTTTTTATGATGAAAAAACAAACAGTAAAATTTCTTCTTTATTAATACAGCCTTTTCAGAAATATAAGAAACCTACCGCAGAAAAGTAGCCTGTTTTAATGCTTAAAAATTTCAATTAGATTACTGAATGGGAGGCTTTGCTGCTCTCCTGTTTCCATATTTTTTAAAACAAAAATATTTTGCTCCAATTCATCCGAACCAATCAATACAACTTTTTGTGTTTTCTTCTTATTGGCATAGAGCATTTGTTTTTTAATTTTTGCTGTTGTGGGATAAAGTTCTGCAGGGATACCCTCAGCACGAAGTTTAGAAACCAAATTGAAACATTTTGTAGTTGCCTCCCCTCCAAAGTTGATGAATAAAACAGGGCTAGGCTGATGAATCGTTTTGGGAAATAGATTTAAAGTTTCTAGAACTAGGAAGATGCGTTCAAATCCAAAAGAAATCCCTATGCCTGGCATGTCTTTTAATCCAAAGGTTTCGGTTAAGTTGTCATACCGACCACCCCCTCCAATGGATCCCATTTTTACTGATTTTGGTGGCAATACTTCAACAATCATCCCAGTGTAGTAATGCAGTCCTCTTGCCATTGTTAAATCTAATTCAAGTTCAATAAATAGGTCTTGTGTTTTGATCTCTTTCAATACGAATGTAAGCTCCTCTAGACCAGAAGTATCTACTTTTTTGACATTAAAGAGTTGCCTTAATTCGTCCATTTTTTCTTGAAAGCTCTTTTTTGGTTCTAAAAGATCAAACAAGATTTCTATTGCTTTTTTTGAAAATCCTTTTTTAATCAAGTCTTGTTGAACACCTTCTTGTCCAACCTTATCCCATTTATCTAGTGTAACTGTTAGATCATTCAATTTATCCTTAGCATCTATGCATTCAGCAATAGAAGCTAAAATATTTCTATGATTAATTTTTAGTTTAGTTCCTTTTAGTCCTAAAGCTTTAAATGCAGTGTCATATAGCCTAACCATTTCAACTTCCTGCCAAAGTGATCGTTCGCCAATAATATCTGCATCACATTGATAAAATTCTTGAAATCTACCGTGCTGTGGTCGATCAGCACGCCATACAGGCTGGATCTGATAGCGTCTAAAAGGAAAACTAAGCTCGTTATAATGTTGGGCAACATAGCGTGCCAGAGGAACTGTTAAGTCATAGCGTAATGCTTTTTCAGATAAGGATTGACTAAACCGTTTATATTCTCCCGCTTCTAGAGAGGCAAGATCTGCTTTTTTGACCTTTTCACCCGAATTCAAAATTTTGAAAATGAGCCTTTCACCCTCCTCACCATAGTTGCCAGAAAGGGTTTCTAATCGTTCCATTGCAGGAGTTTCAATTGGCTGAAAACCATAGCACTCGAAACTTTTTTGTAAGGTCGTTTTCAGATAGGTTCTCCGTGCAATTTCAGTAGAACTAAAATCTCGAGTTCCCTTTAGGGTTGCTGGTGTTATTGCCATAGTCTAAAATTCATACAAATATCCTTTATTTTATTGAATCTTTCAAAATAGGTTCCCATAGGCAAAATAACTTTCCTTTAGTTATTTCGGCTCCTTTTTTAAAATGATCATAAAGGACTAGGTTTCTTTCTTCATCATATTTCTTTTCGCTGGTATAAAAATTTAGGTCAGGATGCTTTAAGTTGCGAAATATCCATTCCCAATCCGCTTTATTTCTCATGTCAATTGAAGAGCTATTGCATTCAACAACTATTAGTTTTATTGTTTTCTCTTTGGCGTGCAATAAAAAGGCTTTATCCGAGCTTATGAATTCTAAATAAGAGGCTTCATCAAAAAGTTTCTCCCAAACTACATCACTAAATTTATCGAGAAGTAGATCTATTTTTGAATCTTCTTTGTCTTTTAAGGCTGTCCATTCTCTTTTATCAATTCCTAGTGCGGCTAAAAATTGAGCAAATTCAAAATTTAAATTATTTAGTTGGGCCTCAGATAGACGGTGGTATTTTGGCATAGAAAAAAACCCGTCGAATGACGGGCTTTTTGATTTATTTAGAAGACTTTTCAGGCATCACTTCAAAAGGAAACTGAAATTTTACTTCGCGATGAAGTCTGATTGTGGCTTCATATTTACCAGTTCTTTTTATTGTTTTGCCTGGAATACTGACCCGTTGGCGATCTAACTCTTCGCCTTTTGCTGATATTGCTTTCACTAAGTCAATACTGCTAACTGATCCAAAAAGTTTATCACCAGAACCCACCTTAGCAGCTATCTTAATTTCTAATCCCTTAATTTTTTCGGCTATTTTTTCAGCTTCTCCAATTATTTTTTTCTCCTTAAAAGCACGTTGTTTTAACGTTTCTTCTAACATCTTTCGCGCAGAGACAGTAGCCATAATTGCCTTTCCTTGAGGAATAAGAAAGTTGCGACCATATCCGTTTTTGACTTTAACGATATCATCTTTAAAGCCTAAGTTTTCAATATTTTCTTTAAGAATAATCTCCATAACTAAAATCGATTATTTTAACATATCGCCTACATAAGGCAATAGAGCTAAATGTCTAGCTCTTTTGACTGCCACAGAAACTTTTCGTTGGTATTTCAAAGAAGTACCTGTGAGCCTTCGAGGTAATATTTTTCCTTGCTCATTAACAAATTTCAAAAGAAAATCTGCATCCTTGTAATCAATATACTTGATGCCGCTCCTTTTGAATCGACAGTATTTTTTTTGAGTGTTTGTATCAATGTTAAGAGGAGTTAAATAACGGATTTCTCCTTCCTTCTTACCACTATTTTGTTCTTCAATTTTTGACATACTTCTATGCTTTTTGCGTTAATTTTTTTGCTCGTTTTACTGCCCAAGCAATGGCATGTTTGTCAAGCTTAACAGTTAAATAACGCATGATTCTTTCGTCTCGTCGAAATTCAACCTCAAGTTCGGTAATGATTTCAGATGAGGCACTAAATTCAAAAAGATGATAGAAGCCACTTTTTTTGTTTTGAATAGGATAGGCTAATTTTTTTAAGCCCCAGTCTTCCTTGTTGGAAATTTTCCCTTTTCGACTAGTAATAAGTTCTTCAAATTTTTGAACTGCTTCCTCTATCTGTTTTTCTGATAGAACGGGATTTAAAATGAAAACAGTTTCATAAACATTCATAATTGTTTTATTTAAGGTCTGCAAAAATAGGAGAAAGCTTGTTGGAAACCAAAAGTTTCTTTTTTTATTTCTAAGTTTTTTCTACATTTGGAATACTAAATTTTATCGTGCCTAATCAATATGAACCTTAAATATATTCTAGTAGTCCCCAAGCCTATAGATCGCTTGCACCTTTCACAAAATCTGAAAAAAATTGATGGTCTAATATTAGAAGCGGAATTTTCAAATGCTATTGATGCTTTAAACTACCTAGACTATAATTCTGTAGACATTGTGTTTTTAGCGTCAGATTTACCCATTTATAGTGGTTTTGAATTTCTTAAAAGACTAAAAGATCCAAACGATATCATTCTATTAACTGATAATCCAAAAGATGCATTGAAAGCTTTTTCTTTAGGATTGATAGATTGTATTGCACCCCCTTTTGACATGAAACGCCTCAACCTTTCTATTGAAAGAATAAAAGAAAAGAAAGAAATTGATTTTTTAATGTCAAGTGAAAAAAACAGTCATATTCTTATAAAGAGCAATCTAAAAACTGAAAAAATTCTACTGAATAAAATTTTGTGGATAGAAGCAATGGGAGACTATGTTAAGGTCATAACTAAGGATAAAAAATATCTTGTCCTCTCTACAATGAAAGCTTTTTTATCTAAACTACCCGAAAATCAATTTATCAGAATTCATAAATCGTATATTGTAAATCTTAAAAAAGTGATTCATCATACTTCTAATACAGTCAACATCTCAGGTAAGTCTCTTCCTTTAAGCCGCAATCACAAAAAATATTTCCAAACAACTTATAATAGCATCTAAAAAGGATCCACATCAATATTTATTCTTGTGGATTTAAAAGCTGCTATACTTTCAAAACTTTGTTGCACCTTAAGTAAATGATTTTTTGTTGAATTGACAGAGTGATTGGAATCTATTTTTATGATTATTTCTTTGAGATAAAGATTCCTTATTCTTGAAATTGGTGGAAAAGTTGGTCCTAAAATTTTTACAGACAGTAGTTGTTTAAGAACATTAGCATACCATTCGGTGGATTGATTTAGAGATTGAAAATTCTTGTTTTTAAGCGTCACTCGAATCAACCTACAAAAAGGCGGATATTCAAATTGTTTTCGTTCTTTTAGCTGTTGTTCAAAAAGATCCTCATAATTATACTGAACTACTTGCTGAATTACAGGATGATGAGGCTGGAAAGTCTGCACAAGTACTCTCCCTGGTTTTTCCGATCTACCCGCTCTACCCGCCACTTGGACCAACATTTGAAAACAACGTTCATGCGCTCTGAAATTAGGAAAATGGAGCAAGTGATCTGCATTTAACACACCCACCAAATTAACATTTGAAAAATCAAGTCCTTTGACTAACATTTGAGTTCCAACCAAAATTTGAGTTTGTTGCGCTGTAAAAGCTTCAATAATTTTTTCAAAATCATATTTTCCTCGAGTCGAATCCCAATCCATTCGTGCTACTTTGACCTTTGGAAAAAGATTTTCAACTTGAGCTTGAATTTGTTGTGTGCCAACTCCTTTGGTCTCTAAAGTGGGCATTCCACAAGCATGGCATTGTGATGGCATGGGAGTGTGATAACCACAATAGTGACAGTGTAATTGGTTGGTAGTTTTGTGATAGGTCAGCGTTACGTCACATTGAGTACAACAGGGTGCATGTCCACAACTCAAACATTCTACTATTGGAGCGAACCCTCTTCTGTTTTGAAATAAGATGATTTGTCCCTTAGCTGCTAGCACATTTTGCATGGCCTCTATAAGTTCATTTGTAAACACCCCTTTTACTTGTTTTTTTCTATGGGCCTCTTTTAATGAAATACATTCAATTTTTGGAAATTGTGCTTTTCCATATCGTTGCTTAAGTTGTACCCATCCATATTTACCCATTTGTGCATTGTGGGTTGACTCTACAGTGGGTGTGGCAGAACCTAAAATAACTTTTGCATCAAAAAGTTGTGCCATATATATGGCACTGTCCCTTGCATGATATCTAGGTGCAGGATCAAATTGTTTATAGGAAGCCTCATGTTCTTCATCAACAATAACAAGACCCAACTTAGTAAAGGGTAAAAGCAAGGCTGAGCGAGCACCTACAATTATTTGAGTGTTTGCCTTTTCTAAACATATATTTTGCCATATTTCTGTGCGCTCTTGAATTGAAAATTTAGAATGATAAACACTTACTTTTTCATTGAAACGCAAAAGTAACCGTTGGACAATTTGAGAGGTCAAAGAAATTTCTGGCAATAAATAAAGCACTTGTTTATTTTGAGCTAGTATTTCTTCTATTAATTCCATATAAACTTCTGTTTTTCCCGAGGCAGTCACCCCCTGAAAAAGTACTACATTTTTATGCCTAAAAGCCTTTCTTATTTTTCCTAAACTTTCTTGTTGAGCCTCTGAAAGATCTTTTACGATTTGAGTTTGCTCAGCAGAAAAATGGAGTCTGTCATGTTGTTCCCATTTTTCTTCTATAATTTCTTTTTCAATAAGTGTTCGAAGAACTGTACTTTTTACATTGGCCTGTTTTTTTATTTTGCTAGCAATTACCCACTCTTCTTTGGGTTTTGTTAGTAAAGATAAAATCACATCAGTTTGTTTAGGTGCTTTTTTCAGAACGCTAAACAATTCCTCAAACGCTTTTTCGTCTTGATACTTGTTTGACAAGCGGATGTAGCGACTTTTTTTTGGAATGTATTTTGACACTAACTTCTGATGAATTTCAATATACCCTAAAGCCATTAACTTCAACACCAACGGCATATTATTTTTTCTTTCGGTAATTGAAGCTATTTCACCCACCGACATAGGGCTACTTTCTATGGCCTTGCAAATAGCCTTTTGCTCATTTGTTAATTCATAATCTTTATTGGGTGGAGATTCTGAAATAATAATTTCAGATTCACTTTCTAAAAGCAAGGGTGATGGAAGGGCTGCTTTCAAAATGGATCCCATAGGACAGAGATAATAACTAGCCATCCATTTCCAGAAAAGCAACTGTTTTTCTAATAATAATGGTCGCTCCTCAAAGACAAAAAGAATTTTTTTAGCTTCATAAGTTTGTGGTGCAACATTGTGTTTTTTTACAACTATTGCCGTATACCATTTCCTTTTGCCAAAAGGAACTAATACTCTAAATCCAGGAGTTACCCTATCAAATTCTTCACCCGAAATAGCATAGGTATATGGTTTGGGAAGGGGTAAAGGCAGAAGAACATCAACAAAATTGTGTGCCATTTATACTCAATTCTCTTTTGTTTGCCCCTCCCCAATTGAACTACTTTTTAGTCTAGACAACGTCGCATTTAGTTCAAAGCCTAACAACAGTATAGTGGCATTTATCCATATATACAACAAGAAAATAAGCAACGCGCCTATAGAACCATAGAGTTGGTTGTAAGTAGAAAAATTATCAATGTAAATTCCAAATCCATAGGTAGTGATCAAAAACAATAATGTGGTCATCAATGCCCCAGGAGAAAAAAACCGTGTTTTTCTCCCTTCGACAGTACCAAAATAATACAAAATGCTAACCGATATATATGTCAGAAAACTAAAAAAAAGACCTTGGCTAATTCGTATCCAGTTTATTTCATTTGGAATAAGATTATTGAGGTTTTTTAGAATATAAAATTCAAAATAAAAAAAGATGACAACAGCCATCAGCAATAGGAATGCTAGCAATACACTAACAGCTAAGGCATAAATGTATTGGCGAAAAAAGTTACGCTCTAATTTCACATGATAAGAAACTTCAAATCCTACAAAAATCGAGGATACACCATTGGCAGTAAGGATGACAGACAGCAAAAAAACTGAGGAAAGTAAACCGCCACGAGGTTTATTTCTAATGTCATTAAAAATATCACTAAAAAAACCCTGTGTTTCTTTTGGAATAAACAATTCCATATAACTTAAAACAGTTTCATCAAAATTTTGAATAGGAATGATCGAATCAATAAAAGGAATTAGATTTAAAACAAAAAGCAAAAAGGGAAAGAGCGCCATAAAAAAACTAAACGAAATGCTTCCTGCTCTTGAACTAAGTGTGCCTTTGACAATACCAATTACATACATTTCCAAAAGATCATAAAAAGAAAATCCGTTAAAACCTGGTGGTTTTATAATTTTGAGGAAATCAATTATTTTTGAAACAATTGGAATTTTGATCATATCACAAAGATAGGGTCTTAGCCTTTTGGTATTTCATAATTATGATAAAAATCAAAGAGCTGCGTACCTTTGTGAAATGGAAACCGTTCTACTTTGTGTTGGAAAAACAGCTGATAAAAATGATGCGCTACAAATTGAATCGTACAAAAAAAGAATAAATCGATATATAAGCTTTGATATCATTTTTGTTCTCCAGCAAAAAAATAGCAAAAAAAACAAAGTGGATTTTATCCAAACGAAAGAAGAAGAGCGTCTGGTGGAAAAACTTCGTCCTACCGACAAGATAATTTTACTTGACGAAAAGGGAATTCAATTTGATTCGGTAGGTTTTGCAAACAAGTTAGAGAAATTAGAACATCAAGGGTTTAAACGTTTGGTATTTATTATTGGTGGACCGTATGGCTTCTCTACTGTATTTAAAAATCAGTTTACAGACCATTTTGCTTTGTCAAAAATGACTTTTTCACACCAAATGATTCGACTTTTTTTTTGTGAGCAACTATATCGTGCGCACACAATATTAAATAATCATCCTTATCACAACACTTAGAAATGAAATTGGTATTCGCAACACACAACAAAAATAAAATAGATGAAATTAAACCATTATTGCCCAAAAAAATGGAATTGGTTTCTTTAGAAGATCTTGGATGTTTTACAGAAATCCCTGAAACTGGAGATACGCTTGAAGCTAATGCACTTATTAAAGCGTCCTTTGTAAAAGAACATTACGGTTTAGATTGTTTTGCAGATGATAGTGGTTTGGAAGTTGATGCCTTAGGCGGCGCTCCAGGGGTTTACTCGGCTCGCTATGCGGGAGTAGAGAAAAGTGCCGAAAAAAATATCAATAAACTACTTTCAGCAATGAAAAAAAGGGAGCGCCGTGAAGCACAATTTAGAACGGTAATTGTCCTCTTAATTCAAAATAAAAAATTCTTTTTTGAAGGAATTGTAAATGGTAAAATTCTTACCCAATCACAAGGCAATGGGGGCTTTGGTTATGATCCAATTTTTCAACCTGAGGGATACGCAAAATCCTTTGGTGAGCTTCCAGCTACTCTCAAAAATAAAATTAGCCATCGAGCAAGGGCAGTTACAAAGATGTTGGATTACCTTCATGAAAATCAAGCAATGATATAATAAATCGAATAGTTTGATATTTGATTCCTTCATTTTCTATAAATTTATGGCATGAGGGGACTTTTCTTTTTTGTTTTCTTGCTAACTGTTTATCTAGGGTTTGGACAACAAACATTTAAAGCCTTGATAGAAAATGAAAGTACAGGAAGACCGCTTTCAAGTGTTCATGTTTTGAACCTCACCCAAGTGGTTGGAACAATTACTGATGCACAAGGGGTTTTTGAAATAAATGCGGCTCCTAAAGACACCTTATATCTGACTTATTTAGGGTTTAAACCCTTAAAAATAGCTGTCACTAATGATATGGTTAAGTTTGGTAATGCCGTTTTCAAAATGACAGAATTAGCCTTTGCTCTTGAGGAAATTATTGTCAAACCCTACCAATTAACCGGCTATCTAGATATTGACGCGAGAAATGTTCCAATTAATGCTGCCCAACGTTATCGTATCCCCGGGCTTCCGAATAGTGGTTATGAAGCCCGAAGCAATAATAAAACCGCAATTAACAAAACATTAGGAGCTTTATTTAATCCCGCTGACTTTCTTCACAATCTATTTGGAAAAAACCCACAACAAATGAAACGATTAAAAAAGATGCGTGAGGACGACGAAATTAAAAATCTTTTAGCCTCTAAATTTGATCGTCAAGTATTGATGCAACTCCTACAACTTGAAAAAGAGTCTATTGATGAAATTTTGATCAATTGCAGTTATTCTGATGCTTTCATCACACAGGCCAACGACCTTCAAATCCTAGAAGCGATAAGCAAATGTTATGAAGAGTACCGCGTCCTTCAATTCTGATCGTTTAAAATCTATACTTCTCAAGCTCACTGCTTCAAAAATAGATAGAAAAAAAGCAGCTGATTTTGTCAACAAAAACCCACAAACTTTATTGACCCTGCTCGAGTGGGCCTTGACGCCTAAAAAAAGGCGTTTATATCAAACAGCCGCATGGGTTTTGGAGTTTATTTTAATTTATAGAATTGAGTGGCTTCAACCTCATTTTGACCACTTTCTAAAGAAAATCCCAAAAATTAATTCAGAATCTTCAAAGCGACCCCTTTCTAAAATTTTATACCATTATGTAAAGTCCAAAGAACATTTTAATACATTGACAAAGAAGGAAAAATTAAAAATTATTACCCTATGTTTTGAATGGATTTTACTGCCCAGCAAAACAGCTACTATTGCTTTTGCAATCAAAATTTTGATACTCTTTCAAAAAGAATTTCCATGGGTGAAAGAAAATTTATCAGACCTAACCACTAATAAAATACTCAATACTAGGCCCGGTCTTGGAGCGAGCCTTAGGGCCATTTTTAAAAAATGATTTTGGGAGCCTTCAATTTCAACGTATCTTTGTATTTTAATAAAATTCTATGTTGCTCACAGCACTTAATGCCATTTCACCCATCGATGGGCGCTATAGATCGAAGACAAAAGCGTTAGCCTCATTTTTTTCTGAAGAGGCTCTTATCCGCTATAGAGTTCGTGTTGAAATCGAATATTTTATTGCCCTTTGTGAAGTTCCATTGCCTCAACTTGATCACTTCAGCAAGAATTTATTTGAAGACTTACGCAATATTTATCAGCATTTTAGTGCCGATGACGCTTTGGAAGTTAAAAATATTGAAGCTACCACAAATCACGATGTAAAAGCCGTTGAGTATTTTATTAAAAATGAATTTGACAAACTTGGCCTTCAGGAATTTAAAGAGTTTATTCACTTTGGACTTACCTCACAAGACATTAATAACACAGCTATTCCTTTGAGCATCAAAGAAGCTATTGATAAAATTTACAACCCTGAACTAGACCAGCTGTTAGCTATTTTAACAACAATGGCTATTACTCATCAAGAAGTGAGTCTTTTGGCTCGAACACATGGACAGCCCGCCTCACCAACGCGATTAGGAAAAGAAATAGAAGTCTTTATTGAACGTATTAAGCAACAAATTAATCTTTTAAAACAGATTCCTCACGCTGCAAAATTTGGTGGAGCAACAGGAAATTTTAATGCTCACAATGTGGCCTACCCAACAATAGATTGGAAATCCTTTGGTCAACATTTTGTCCAGCAAACCTTAGGATTGCATCATTCTTTCCCTACAACTCAAATCGAGCACTACGATTCGTTTGCAGCGCTATGTGACAATATGAAGCGAATAAACACTATACTGATTGATTTAAATCGAGATTTTTGGCAGTATATCATGATGGATTATTTCAAACAAGAAATCAACCCTAACGAGGTAGGTTCTTCAGCTATGCCCCACAAAGTAAATCCCATTGATTTTGAAAATTCTGAAGGAAATTTAGGATTAGCCAATGCCATATTTTCATTTCTTTCCGCTAAACTTCCCGTATCAAGACTTCAGCGTGATTTGACAGACAGTACTGTCTTAAGAAATATTGGAATGCCAATTGGGCACACGCTAATCGCATTGAAATCTACTCAAAAAGGATTACAAAAACTTGTCTTGTCAAAAGAAAAAATAAATGCTGACCTTGATTCAAATTGGGCAGTGGTCGCAGAAGCAATTCAAACAATACTTAGGAGAGAGGGTTATCCTAATGCTTATGAAACCCTCAAAAGATTGACAAGAACAAATAGTTCAATAACAAAAGAAACTTTAGACAAGTTTATTGAAAGTCTAGAGGTGTCTCCCTCAGTCAAAAATGAGATGAGGGAAATCACGCCTTTTAACTATACTGGAATATAATTTATCTTCTAAAGAGAATTATTTTTTCCAGCTTTTTTTAAGTGTTCACCCCCTGGTAGGGCCATTTTTTCAGTGAGTTTTGAAATTTGATTTAAATCAATATTTCCTTCTAACAGCATCAAAACACTTTCAATTCCCTTGCCACCAATCACTACTTTTTTGTCTCCTGATTTATCATAGACAAACATTAGTAATTGCTCTACAAAATTTTCTCTGTTGCTTTCTTTAACATAAAAGTGAATATCCGATTCGTTATCGCGAACGGTCATTAACTCTTCTAGATCTTTTTCTTGAACCTGTCCTTCCACCCATTGGAACATTTCATCACTTATGGATACATTAGCTGATATTAATACTTTAAAATTACTGATGCTCTGGACCATTTTTAAATATTCTTCCGCTTCTGGATCAGAGGTGGATACACTCATCTTACCTAACATCTCGAACATTTTGGGGTTAATCGAAATATAAGATACTTCTTCATTGTTGGCATAAGAGTCAAAAATTGATTGTCCTTTGGCTATCAAACTACTGACTGCAAAGAGTACTAAAAACATTTTTTTCATAATCATTTATTTAAAAGTTCATTTGTGGTTTCATCCCAATAGGTTAAATAGTGCATTGAGGATGTTCCTTTTTGTAAATTTTTAGATAGGTATGTAATATTCGTTTTAAAATCATCATATGCTTCTAACATAGCTGATTCGTCTACATTGTCGTTATTATCAATATTGTAGGTAGATTGTGTAATAAAAAGACCTATCAAAAAAAGTAAACTGGCTGCAACGGCAAAAAATGTGTTTGATATCTTTTTCTTTATTTTTTTTGGAAACGCTTCTTTTCTAGCTTGGTTGAAATACAAAAAGAGAGGTCTGTATTTTTCCAAACTTGGAGGTAGGTCTTTATTTTCTAAATAAAAATTTTGTATAAATAGTTCGTCTTTTCGAGTGGTTTTTCCCTCAAAATAGTTGTCTAACAAGGCTATAATTTGATCATAATCCATACTCATCAATTTTTTGGAATTCCTTTCTAATTTTATATCTGGCTCGAGACAAATAGACTCTAACCGTTGTCTCAGGAACTTCCATTATTTTACTTATTTCTTTAAAACTACATTGCTCAACATCTCTCAACTGCACAATTATACGCTCTTTTTTTGGGAGCTTATTGATTATTTTAGAGACCCATTGGTGTGCATCAACATACTCTAATGTTCTACTCAACGAGGCTTTATCTGGAATTTGGGGATACTCATTGGTAGTATTTTTTACTTGTTTAGATTTCAAAATATCAAAACAATAGTTCTTGATCATAGTGATACTATAGGCTTCTAAATTCTTAAATTTAGATCGATTTTCTTCTCCCATTTGCCACAACTTAGATATAATTTCCTGAGTTGCATCTTCTGCCTCTTCCTTAGAAATTAATAAACGTTTTGCTATCCTATAAAGCTTATCTTTTATAGGAAGAAGTTCATTTAAAAATGACTGACTTAGGGTCAATTGCATATAATGTTAATCTACTTATCAGACGAGTCTGTTGAACTTTTGTAACAACATCTACAAAAAATAAAAATAACTAATTTTGATTTTATACTTTTACTTGCTTATCTAATGTTAAAAATTGCTTATGAAAAAGTTCTCACAAATGATCAGAATAGTCTTTTTGACATTTTTAATTTTCTCACTAGAAAATTGCTCAAAAGAAGCAGAAGTAGAAACTCCAATAATAGATACATCAGGCACTAATCTGGATGCAGACGATGTAGCCATTAGACTGGAGGATGATTTGCAAGTAAGTGACTATATATGGCAAGGGCTCAATTATTTTTATTATTGGCAAACAAGTGTTCCTGAATTAGCCGATAGCAAACTCAATGATGAAAGAACTTATGCAGAATTTATTAATCAAAACCCAGACCCTGAAGTTTTTTTTAGAAGTTTAAAGCACGAAGAGGACCGCTTTAGTGTATTAAGTCAAGACTATGATGAATTTAATCAAGTATTAGACGGGACACAAGCCAGCAATGGGTTAGAATTTTCTTTAATACGTGCTTGTAGCGATTGTGATGAAGTTATTGGATATGTAAAATATATTTTAGAAGGATCTGATGCGGCTTCAAAAAATATTGAACGTGGAGATTTTTTTGTTGGTGTAAATGGAAACACCCTCACTGTCAACAATTATATTGATTTACTATACAGTGATAATTTAGAATATATTCTCAACATGGCAGATATTGTGGAGGGAACCCTTGAGGAAAATGGTGAGAGTGTGAGTCTAACGAAAGTTGAAAATTTCGAAAGTAATCCAATCCAAAAAGAGGAAGTCTTTGATATTGATGGAACGCAAGTAGGCTACCTAATGTATAATCAATTTTTAGCGAGAGCCAATGAAAGTTTAAATGAGGTTTTCGGGCGTTTTCAGAGTGCTGGAATAACAGAACTTGTGCTTGACCTTCGGTACAATGGAGGTGGGTCAGTCGATAATTGCATTAATTTAGCTTCCATGATTACAGGACAATTCACTGGAGACGTGTTCGCTAAACAAAAATGGAATTCTAAACTTGATGCCTATTGGGCAGAACGTAATCCAGAGAGTATCACTGATTTATTTACCAATCAAATCAATGAGGGTTCCTCAATAAATAGTCTAAACCTCAACCGCCTTTTTGTTCTGACTACCAGAGAAACAGCCTCTGCTAGTGAATTGATCATAAATGGCTTAGAACCCTATATAGATGTTGTTGTTATTGGTGAAGCAACTATTGGCAAAAATGTCGGTTCCATTTTAGTCTATGATTATATTGACAACAATGGAACAAAAAACCCTGATCACAAATATGTTATGCTACCCATCGTATTTAAAATTTCCAACAAAGACGGCTTTGCTGACTATGCAGATGGTCTACAACCAGATATTGAACTGCAGGAGGATATTTCTGACCTAAAACCATTGGGAAATAAACAAGAACCTTTTCTTCAAGCAGCCCTTAGCGAACTTTCGACAACAGACAAATTTCGCCCACAGCCCGCTCAATGGAACACTGAATACCAAGTTCTAGATCCTTTAAAAGAAAAGCGTCAAATTCTTTTAGATGAAAGAATTGACTTTCGCTTTCAGATAAAAGAATAACGTAAACCTACCATAAAGTTTCTACCTCTTGTAGCATACCCCTCAATCTGGATATAATCAGAGTTGAATAAATTGGTTATGCTTGCATTAATATTTAGTCTCCATCTAGGAATCTCTTTTTGAAATCGAATATCTAACAGTTGATAGTCCTCCAAAAAAGTAGTAGAATCTAGTGCCAAACGCTTTCCTTTTGTACTAAAATTGAGATGGATTTGTGACTTGTCATTTAAATTATATTGCAACCTTGTTTGGGTGGCATTTTTGGGTAGATAACGCAAATCTCCAGTGGGTGTTGTTACGAAGGTATATTGAAAATGTAAGTCGAAATTTTTAGCTAAACTAGCTTGAAAGTCAACTTCTATTCCTTCATACCACAATTCATCAGGCCCATTTTCATATCGATACGAAACAAGATCGTAGAGTAAGGCCGAGTTTTCTAGACGACCAAAATAGAGCAATGACCCACTAACCCATGAAGAGCTTAGGGCGCTTCCAATTTCAAATGATTGATTTTCTTCTGGTAATAAATCTTTATTTCCAGAGTAAGAATCAAATAATTGATACAAACTAGGGGCAATAAATGCACTACTCATAGCACCTAAAAGTTTTATTTCAGTCTGCTCTTTTTTAGTGAGGGTCAAGGAGGGATTGAAACTATAAGTAAAATGATTTTTATAGGTACTATGACGATTCCATCGTAATCCAGAGTTTATTCTGAACCGTTCTGTGAACCGAGACACTATATTGGCATATAAATCAGTTTGATGGCTGTTTGGAGAACTCTCAAAGGCAGCAAAATTATTTTGCCACTGTAGTCCTATAACTGTAAAATATTTATCATTAAAATTCCTCGTATGAAATAAATCAACACTTGTGTTTTCGCTTATCGTTTCAAAGGGATAGTCACTTTTAAAATTTCTTCTCGATTTTTGATACCCTGTTCTTAATGATAATTTTCCTTCATCAAATTGATAATCACTATTGAAATGAAACCGATCCATTTCTGTAAATAATTCAAATGAGGCATCTGAAATAGGAAAACTATTGTCGTATTCTGATTCAATATTATGTTGACTAAAAGCCATACTCCAATTGAATTTTTCAGTGGTCTCGTTTTTTATTTTCAATTCCCATTGATAGCGAAGAAAGGGGTCGTCTTCTTTTCCTATAACAGCACTCATTCCATTGGCATTAAAATGAGAGGCTTGAAGTGAAAAACCCCATTTTTTTGTTCCTCTCTGTAAAGTGATACTATTTTGGAAACGATTTAAGCTATTTCTCTTTTGGTCTTGAGCTCCTAAAGAGCCAACACTAGATTGCACACTCCCACGAAAACCATCTTCAAAAGGCATCGTTTTGATATTTACTACCCCCGTAGCTGCTGCACTACCATAGAGTGTACTAGAGGCTCCCTTCATTATTTCAATGGATTCAATGCCAGAAAGAGGCAAAAAATTAATATCAAAATCATTATCAATTCGTGAGGGGTCTGATACACGAACACCATCAATCAAAATCAGAACATTTCGATTTCTACCGCCACGTAAAGAAATTGTTTTATTTTGCCCTGGATAAAGACCATTACCAATAATCTCAATACCGGCTGCAGCAGCCAGTAAGTCACTTAAATCGTATCCTTGAAAACCAGCAATCTCTTCTCGATTAATTTTTTTGATTAATTTTCCTGATTGGGAACGTTTCATTGGAAATTTGCTGTCTGTAATTATGACCTCTTCAAGTTTTTGGGTATTGGGGCTACTAACCAATGAGTCTTGCTTGACAGAATTTTGAATGGCAAACAAGTAGCAATTCAAAGGCATTAGAAATAAACTAACAAAAAGTTTCATTAAATTTTTTTTTTGTTCTATTCCCGGAACAAAATAGGTTATGAAAGGCAGGTCTCCTGACTTGCATCTTTTATTGACCTTCCCATCTCGAAATAGACAGTGGCAAAAGAATTCAATAAAAGTATTTAAAAACTAAGCTTACAGTTGCGGATACAGTTTTGGATTTTAACCAAATTCCCTATTCTCTTCAACGCGAAGCACCTTTCAAAAATAAAATTAATAATTATTTAGATTAACCGATAATTTAATGATGATAATTTTTCAGTGGTCCAAAAAAGAAAAGCAGTATAAAACAGATCACCAGCCAGCGAATTGCCATAAAATGGAAGGGCCAATACATAACATTGAACGAGTCCTTCCCATGTGTGCGGGTAGTAGAGATACCAAACACCAAAATTAGAAACCACAAAAAAGAATAAAGAAGCTCCTACCACAGTCCAAATAGTAATCTTATTCAAAAAAAGTGAAACGGCGGTTATACAAAGAAAACTTCCATAAATAACTACCATCAAACTGTGAAAGCCTAAAAAAACATCAGTTATAAATAAGCAAACGATTGGTAGGATAAGTGCCCACCGTTTATCAGAAAAGTAAGCGCCAGAGAAAATCGCAATTCCCGTGATGGGTGCGAAATTTGGGGGGTGCGGCATCAACCTTGTAATTAAAGCTAAGGCTATAATCCCCAATACCGGAAATACCGACATATTCTTATAGCGTTGCATATTTTATTTAAAGAGTAAAGTTAAAAAAATTATTTTGTCAGATACATCTTTCTACGAGCATAAAGATCATAAAATTCATCTTCTTTCAGGCTATCAATAAAAAGGATGCTTTCACCTGTGCTTTTCATTTCAGGGCCAAGCTGCTTATTCACATTAGGAAATTTGTTAAATGAAAAAACAGGCTGTTTGATTGCATATCCTTCCAATTCAGGTTTGAATGTGAAATCTGTTACTTTATTTTTTCCCAACATAACTTTTGTAGCAAAATTAACGTAGGGTTCCTTATATGCTTTTGCTATAAAGGGAACTGTTCTCGATGCACGAGGATTGGCTTCTATGACATAAACTTTGTCCTCTTTAACAGCATATTGAATATTGATTAGCCCAACTGTGTTTAGTGCAAGTGCGATTTTCTTGGTATGATCTTTAATTTGCTGTAAAACAAATTCACCCAAATTAAAAACAGGAAGTGTTGCATTTGAATCTCCTGAGTGAATTCCACAGGGTTCAATATGTTCCATAATACCAATGATATACACATTTTCACCATCACAAATTGCGTCAGCTTCTGCTTCAATGGCACCATCTAAATAGTGGTCTAACAACAACTTATTATTAGGGATTTTTTGTAAAAGATCCACCACATGGGCTTCTAAATCTTCTTTGTTAATAACAATTTTCATTCCCTGCCCCCCTAAGACATAAGACGGACGGACTAGGATTGGAAAATCCAATTGGTCGGCCAGAGCAAGTGCTTCGTCAGCCGTTTGAGCAACTCCAAATTCTGGATAAGGTATAGTGTTATTTTTGAGTAGGGTCGAAAAGTTGCCTCGATCTTCTGCTAAATCCAAAGATTGAAAACTTGTTCCTATAATTTTTATTCCATAACGGTCTAATTTTTCAGCAAGCTTTAGCGCTGTTTGACCTCCTAATTGAACAATAACCCCTTCTGGCTTTTCATGCATAATGATGTCATAAATATGTTCCCAAAAGACTGGTTCAAAATAGAGCTTGTCTGCCGTGTCAAAATCAGTAGAAACAGTTTCTGGATTACAATTGATCATGATGGTTTCATATCCACATTCGCTAGAGGCTAATACGCCATGGACACAACAATAATCAAATTCTATCCCTTGTCCTATGCGGTTAGGACCAGACCCTAGAACCACAATTTTTTTCTTGTCAGATACTTCACTTTCATTTTCACTAACCGCCTCTTTTCCTGGCAATTGCATTTTGGCTTCAAAAGTTGAATAATAGTAAGGAGTTTGTGCAGCAAATTCTGCCGCGCAGGTATCAACTAACTTATAAACTCGCTCAATCCCCATTTTATTCCTTAAGGCATAGACATCACTCTCCATACAGTCAAGCATATGCGCCACTTGCCGGTCAGCAAAACCCTTTTGCTTTGCTTCTAAAAGGAGAGCCTCAGGAAGTGTCTCTAGGGAATGTTCTGTTATTGCTTTTTCTAACAAAAATAATTCTTCATATTGTTTTAAAAACCACATGTCAATTTTTGTAATTTCATAAATACGCTTTAGGGGTATCCCTAAACTAATTGCATCATAGAGAACAAAAACTCTATCCCAACTAGCTTGGGCTAATTTTTTTAGAATCAAATCATATTCAGTGTAGCCTTTCCCATCAGCTCCCAAACCATTTCGCTTCACTTCTAGTGACTGGGTCGCTTTGTGAAGAGCCTCTTGAAAAGAACGGCCAATACCCATCACCTCACCTACTGATTTCATTTGTAGCCCCAAGGTTCTGTCTGAGCCTTCGAATTTATCAAAATTCCATCTTGGTATTTTAACAATTACATAATCTAGAGTGGGCTCAAAAAGAGCGGAAGTTGATTTTGTGATTTGGTTATCTAATTCATCTAGGGTATAACCAATGGCCAATTTAGCTGCAATTTTAGCAATCGGATAACCTGTTGCCTTGGATGCTAAAGCAGATGAACGAGAAACCCTAGGATTAATTTCTATGGCAATAATGTCTTCTTTTTCGTCAGGGCTAACGGCAAATTGAACATTGCAGCCACCAGCAAAATCTCCTATACTGCGCATCATTTTAATAGCCATGTCACGCATCCTTTGGTAGGTTCTGTCAGAGAGTGTCATAGCAGGAGCCACAGTAATGGAGTCTCCTGTATGAATACCCATCGGATCCATATTTTCAATAGTACAAATAATAACTACATTGTCGTTTTTATCTCTAAGGAGTTCCAATTCATATTCTTTCCAACCTAAAAGAGCCTTATCGATCAACACTTCATGTATTGGTGAAGCTTCAAGTCCTCTGGTTAAAAGAGTGTCAAAATCTTTAGCCTCGTGAACAAAAGAAGCACCCGTTCCTCCTAACGTAAAAGACGGGCGAATAACAAGAGGAAAACCGTATTTTTGAGCAATTTCTTTTCCTTTCAAAAAGGAGTTTGCTGTATCTGCAGGTGCCACAGGTATAGCAATATCATTCATTAATTTTTTAAACTTTTCGCGATCTTCAGTGATTTGGATGGCGTCTATATCCACCCCAATAATCTCTACATCAAAATCTTCCCAGATGCCTTTATCGTCTGCTTCAATACAAAGATTTAGAGCTGTTTGTCCCCCCATTGTTGGTAGTACCGCATCAACAGGATGTTTTTTTAAAATCTCAACAATCGATTTTGTAGTTAGAGGTTTCAGATAAACATGATCTGCCATAGAAGGATCGGTCATGATGGTGGCTGGATTGGAATTTATCAATACGGTTTCAATTCCATCTTCTCTAAGAGATCTCAAGGCTTGAGAACCTGAATAATCAAATTCACACGCTTGCCCAATGATGATTGGTCCTGAACCAATTATTAAAATACTTTGAAGAGATTTAGCTTTCGGCATAGTCAAATAATATAGGTATGTGAATATAAAAAAAAGGTGCTATTTTAAAAAATAACACCTTACTATTTGATGGGTCGATCATTTATTTCTTGTGGCGGGGTTCTGCAGAAACTGATAGTTTTTTTCTTCCTTTTGACCTTCTAGCTGCTAACACTTTTCTGCCATTTGCAGAGGCCATGCGTTCTCTGAAACCGTGTTTGTTTCTTCTTTTCCTTCTTGACGGTTGGAATGTTCTTTTCATAATTTTAAGATATAGCTGGCTTTAAAATCGAGCTAATATACGATAAGTTTTTTCACCTACAAATTCGATTTTGAACATTTAGCTATTGTTTTTTCTATATTTGAACAAAATTGATGAACATGTTTTCTAAAAACATCAAACTTGTATTAGCGGCACTTTGCATAGGCTACTCTTCGTATTTATTTTATGACAATTATATAGGCAATGGTATTTTGTTATTTTCACTTTCTGGGCTATTCATTTTGCTGTACTTTAAAAACGAAATTATATTTTTAGCCTTCTTACGTTTAAGAAAGCAAGACTTCAATGGCACCGCCAAATGGTTGAGTAGAATTTCAAAACCTGAATCTAGTTTAGTAAGAAAGCAACAGGGTTATTTTAATTATATGCAAGGCATTCTTGAGTCTCAGAAAAATTTAACAAAAGCTGAAAAATTTTTCAAAAAAGCATTACAATTAGGGCTGTCTATGAAACACGACCAAGCCATGGCAAAAATGAGTTTAGCCGGCATTTTGATGCAAAAAAGAAGAAAAAGAGAAGCGCAACAATTGCTTCAAGAAGCCAAAAAGTTAGATAAACATGGCATGTTGACCAGCCAAATGAAACTCATGCAACAGCAAATGAAAAAAATCTAACGCTCTTTTTCTGAAGGAATAGCAATTTCATAATACTTTCTAGACTTATTGTTTAAATGATTCTCCAGCAACCAAGGGTTATATAATTTCAAAGTTTTATAATTAATTCCCATTTTTTTTGAGAAAGTAGCTATGTTCGTTATTGCGCTATCAACCCCAACTTTTCTGACTAATGGCGTAGTATAAAGATCCTTTTTTTCTAAAACAAAACCGTAGGAAAAGGGTTGAGACATGATTAGCTTAACAGCTAGAATTCGAAAAACATATCGTTGTGTTTCAGATCCCAAAAGCAGATCGTAGTAGGTATCTACTTGCTGCCGTTTGAGTTCTCGATCAATACCATACATACCCCTATTGTAGGCGGCTGCAGCTAGTGTCCAAGAGCCAAATCGATCTTTTGCTTTTTGTAGATACCGACAAGCGACTCGAGTAGCTTTTTCTAAATGATACCTTTCGTCTACATTGCTATTTACTTCTAAACCATATTCACGTGCTGTACCTCGCATAAGTTGCCAAAACCCTTTAGCTCCCTTACTCGAGATCACATTTAAAAAACCACTCTCTATAGCTACCAAGTATTTAAAATCTTCAGGAATTTTTTCTTCCACTAAAATTTTTTCTAATACAGGAAAGTATTTATTAGCGCGCTTTATGAGTAACATCATATTTGATTGCCAGTAGGTATTAACCAATAGCTCTCGATCTAAACGCTCTCTAACATCTGGCTGATTTAGGGGGACGCTTTCACCACAAAAGTTTATTTCTTCAGGAAGTGGCGATGAATATATTTTTTGAAAATTTCCTTTTGTTAAATTTATAGCTGATGTTTTTTTGGAGCCATTATGCATCATTTGGAAAGCATAGTTAAACTGTGGAAAAACAAAAAACAACAGCACAAGAGCATAACATAAAAAATTAGATTTCATAGAAAGTTGGAATTTTCAAAAAGATACAAAAATTAGTTTTTCAAGCTAAGAGTTTTGGTAAATGAACATTGAACCAACTAGCTTGAGTGAGGATAATGGCATGTCCTCCATCAACAAAATGAACAGGAGCTTCTAGGTTTTTTGGAGGAAAAACAGTGTCTTTGTTTCCGTGGATATGTATACTATTTTGAGAGGTTTCATTTTGCTTCCAATGCACTAAAGCGTCTATGGCCCATCGCAAATAATCTGGGTCACGTTCGGATAAATATTTTTGGTAAAGACTAATTCTATCTTTCAGTCTTTTCCCAAAAGCAAATAAGGCTAAGGCATCAATATTTTCAATCCATTGCACAGGGAGCAACTTATGAATTTTTGTTCGCTCCGCCATTTTCATTGGAAGTGGAAGTTCATTCGAAGTCTTAATGCTTGAAACGATAATTATTTTTTTTGTTTCAATTATTTTTGCTATTTCTTGCACCAAAACACCACCAAAAGAAACACCTAGTAAAATTGGGTTTTCAGAATCTATCTGCTCGCACATTCTTTGAGCATATTGATCGAGTGGTTCTTCTTTTTTTGGAGGAATCCAATGTAAAAGTCTAATCACATAGGGACTAGGCAAATCTAAAAACTCAAAAATTTTTGGACTTGCTGCCATTCCGGGCATACAATAAACAAATGTATTCAACATCGCCTTAATTCTTTATTTATATTTTTGTATCTTCACATTCCGGCTTTATCAAACATTGAAAGGATTTAACTAAAACATTTTACAAAACATGGAAAACTTTACTTTGGTAAATAATGAGTTTTTAAGACAATTTGAACTAAAACACAACAACTTACTTGCTAGAATAGAATACGCAGAGCAAGAGCGCAAAATTTTTTTGACAAAACTAGTTATTCCCAAAGAAATTAATTCTCCCGAATTTGAAGAGATCTTTATCAAAAAAGCCTTAGAATTTATAGCTGATAAAAACTTGAAAGTTGTTCCCACTTCTCCTAAAATAGCTGGTTTTGTTCGCAAAAATAGATCATATAAATCTTTGTTACCTGTTGGTATCAAGCTTTAGTTAGATCACATTCTACTTCTCCCATCATTACCCCGTCTGGGTCGAGTTGCTTCATTTTCATCATAACTTTTTTATTGACCCAAGCCGAATCCCATTGAGTTTTGACTTTTATGTAGTTAGGCGTAAAACCAAACATATATCCCTCTTTTGATCTACCTTCAAAAAGAACTTGTTGAGAGGTGCTTAGGTGTTTCTCATAGAATGCTCTCCTTTTTTTTACAGATAAAATTCTAAGCATTTTACTCCGCTTGTGACGAACCTCCATTGGAATACTATTCTCCATGGTGGCTGCCTCCGTTCCTGAGCGCTCTGAATAAGTAAAGACATGTAAATATGAAATTGGTAATGAGGTTAAGAAATCATAGGTCTTTAAAAATTCTTCCTCAGTTTCTCCAGGATACCCCACAATCACATCTACACCAATAGAAGCGTGAGGCATATGCTTTCTAATTTCTTTTACTTTGCCAACATACAAAGAGGTCAAATACCGTCTTTTCATACTCTTTAGTAGAACATCACTTCCACTCTGAAGAGGAATATGGAAATGTGGAACAAATTTTTGGCTGCGCGAGACAAAAGAAATGATTTCATCTGTCAATAAATTAGGTTCAATTGATGAAATTCGAATTCTATCAGCATCGGTTCTGTTTTCTAACGCTTGAATTAAATCAAAGAAGGTGTGCTGATGTTTTTTGTTTCCATATTCCCCTTTACCATAGTCACCAATATTAACCCCTGTTAATACAATCTCCTTAATCCCTTGATTGGTAATCTCTTTAGCATTTATCAAAATATTTTCGAGGGTATCGCTCCTCGAAATACCTCTCGCTTTTGGAATGGTGCAATAGGTGCATTTATAATCACATCCGTCTTGTACTTTTAAAAATGCTCTAGTCCTTTCACCCACAGAATAGCTGCTTTCAAAGCGATTGGTAGCCTCAATTTCACAGGCGTACACTGTGCCGATTTCTTTTTTAGCCAAGTCAGTGATATAATCTAATAATTTGAATTTTTCTTTGGCTCCCAAAACTAAATCGACCCCGCCCAACTGGGCTATTTCTTTTGGTTGGAGCTGGGCATAACATCCAATTGCCGCAACATATCCTTTTGGGTTTTGCTTAAGTGCTCTTTGCACCAAGCCCTTTAGGCGTTTGTCTGCATTTTCTGTTACCGAACAGGTATTGATCACATACACATCAGCCTTACTTTCGAAAGGAACCTTAGTATAATTTTCAGCTTCAAATTGGCGTGCAATAGTGGCTGTTTCTGAAAAATTAAGCTTGCACCCAAGCGTATGAAATGCTACTGTGGGTTTATCATCATTATATAATGTTTCCTTTTTAAGCATGTGTTGCTTCTGAGCAAGTTTGACTATTTTTGGGCAAATATACCATAATAGTACATGCCACAAAAGTATCGTTTTTGGATAAACATCATTTGCGGGCCTCTCCTATTGACTTATTGTTCAAATTCTATTGTTATTGATGAGCAAACTGTTTTTAGGTATAACGAATATCGTAATGTCACCTCACTAGATCCTGCCTTTGCCAGAAACCCACAAAATATTTGGCCTATTAACCAACTATTTAATGGACTCGTGCAATTGGATAGTATGCTTAACATTCAACCAGAAATTGCCAAAAAATGGACCATAAGTGATGATGGCATGACCTATACCTTTGAGTTAAGACAAGATGTTTTTTTTCATTCTTCACCCCTATTTGGTCCTCAACAAACAAGAAAAGTAATCGCTCAAGATTTTGTGTATAGCTTTAATCGTTTGGTCGATCCAGAAATTGCATCCCCTGGCCAGTGGGTTTTACAACAAGTAAAAGACTATCAAGCCTTAAACGATAGCCTCTTTCAAATCAAGTTAAAAAACCCCTTCCCTGCTTTTTTAGGATTACTAACCATGCGCTATTGTGCTGTTGTACCACAAGAGGCGGCTTCAAAAGATACCTTTAGAAAAAAACCAATTGGCACAGGTCCGTTTTATTTTAAACGTTGGGAAGAAAATATCAAACTGGTTTTGCGTCGCAATTCGAACTATTTTGAAAGAGATAAGCAGGGGCATCGCCTCCCCTATATGGAAGCCATTGCAATTCAATTTATTCCTGACATTCAAAGTGAATTTATGCTTTTTTTACAAAAAAAAATAGACTATATAAATTCTATTGATGCTTCTTATAAAGATCAGCTTCTACAACCTGAGGGAAGCCTTAGAGAAAAATACGATTCCCTATTTAATATGCAAAAAGGACCCTATCTCAACACCGAATATATTGGATTCAATTTAGAAAAAAAACAAAGTCCAATTCATGACATTAGAATTAGAAAAGCAATCAACATAGGGTTCAATAGAAATAATATGATTGCTTATTTGAGAAATAATATTGGTACTCCCGCCAAAAAAGGATTCATTCCAAAAGGATTAGCTGGGAGTAGCGAGGTTTATTTTCAATACAACCCAGTGGAAGCTCGTGCCCTAGTGGCTGAGTATATAAAAGAACACAATCGAATTCCTGAGCTCCGCATTGCTACTGATGCCAATTATATTGACCTTTGTGAATTTTTGCAAAGTGAGCTAGAAAAAATTGGCCTAAAATTTCAAATTGACATTATGCCCACCGCTAGCTTGAGAGAAGCCAAATCAAATGGTAATTTAGAACTCTTCAGAGCGAGTTGGATTGCCGACTATCCTGATGCCGAAAATTATCTCTCACTGTTTTACAGCAAAAATTTTTCCCCTAGTGGTCCTAACTATACCCACTATGCTAATGCAAAATTTGATCAACTTTTTAGATTGGCTATTAAAACCAAAAACGATTCTCTTCGGACTTCATATTATCGTCAAATGGACAGTCTTGCTCTTTCTGAATATCCAATAGTACCGCTCTACTATGACGAAGTTGTTCGATTTACTCAAAAAAATATTAAGGGTTTAGAAATGAATCCTATCAATTTGCTTGTGCTCAAAAGAGTGCAGAAAGGGCAAAAAAAAACCATTCCAAAATGAGGAGTGGATCAAACAACTTGTATTGAGTTGCCTATTTTTTAAATTTGGAATATTTAGTTTTAAACTTATCTATTCTACCAGCAGTGTCAACTAATTTTGTTTTCCCAGTATAATAGGGGTGAGAAGTTCTTGAAATTTCTAATTTTACCAAAGGATACTCTATGCCCTCTAACTCAATCGTATCGTTGGTATTTGCTGTAGATTTTGTGATAAAAACATCGTCGTTGGACATGTCTTTAAAAACTACGAGTCTATAACTTTCAGGATGAATTTCGGTTTTCATTGCTTTAATCAATTTCGGATTGCAAATCTAGGGTTTTTTTCAAAAATTCTTTTTTTTATTTGATTTTTTTTGAGAAAGTAGCTATGTTCGTTATTGCGCTATCAACCCCAACTTTTCTGACTAATGGCGTAGTAT
>OZSS01000059.1_pt1 | contig 44496 bp, 36 predicted proteins | sample 1779911 | NCBI WGS metagenome assembly OZSS01 (sample SAMEA2603589, study PRJEB24840) | metagenome | biome: Water; feature: Photic zone; material: Seawater sample | place: Mediterranean Sea | collected 2013-11-12 | depth 10 m
ACCACCTTTTGCTGGAGGTTGCAATACAGAAGCATAAACCATACCTTTTTCTGCATAATCAATTCCAAACAAAGGTTCTCCTGTAACTATCTTTTTGATATCAACATTAGTTACGTTTTTACCAATTATCTTATATTGATCAGGATTCTTTAGTTTAACATTTTCAGGTATATCAAGTTTAGCAGCCTCACTTACTAATTCTCCGTAACTATGTTTTTGATTGTTTTTATTGTATACATAACCAGATTCAGCAAAACATTCAGATTGGTCGACACCCCACTTAATTGCAGCTGCATTAATTAACATTTGTTTTGCTACTGCGCCGGATTTTCTTAAAATATCCCAGTTCATTTTAATACCTAAACTTCCACCGGCCCACTGATTTTTATATTTTTTTGTATCTAATCCAGCTTGAACTACATTGACATCTTTCCACGGAACGTCTAACTCTTCGGCAACAATCATTGGAAGTGAAGTTTTAATACCCTGACCGATTTCAGGATTGGCAGCAAAAATAGACACTTTTCCAGAATCGGATATTTTAATATATGATGTGAAATCGTTGTATTTAATATTATCAATATTATCATATTTGTTAATCTCTATATTTGGAGAATTCGAAACAATTATAATTCTTTCTCCTAATGATTTTTGAGAATCATCAAAATTATAATTGGCCTCGTAAAAGTTTCCAGGTGTTATACTTGATGTCTTAAAATAAATTTTATTTTGGTGCTTATTTTTGTCCCTGTTCAGATAATAATTAAATCTAGTTATGTCGCCTCTTCTTTCAAATACAACTTTTGATATATCGTTTTTAATTATAATCTCATCGATCTTAGTGGCCAATATCTCAAAACCTAAATTTTTTCTTAATGGGTCTGATTTTATATTAATAGGTAAAAAGCTTCCTAACATGGTCACTTTTAAAATATATGCCGAAATGATAAAATTTAATAATAGTCCAGAATTGAAAGAAAACCGCAAAAATTTAGACCTACTAGAAGTTATATAGAAGCTCAGTAATAAAGAAGCTGCTACATAAGAGGTAACAGCCCAGTTTGGGTTTGCAATTTTCAAAGAGCTTTGAATTGTTATCAATATTATAATAGGTAGGGAAAGCATTGCTAGTAGAGCAAGTTTTTTATTTTTTACAAAGCCATCAAATACTAAAAGTAAGAAGATTAAAAAAATAATTGGTCCAAATACTAATAATTGTGAAGAAACAAAATCAATCACATTGTTATAATTTAGCTGGATTTCTGATAAATCTGCGTTTGAGACAGTGTGATTTACAGTCACAAAGTCGTTCAGATAATTCCAATAAATATTGCTAGCTGACACGATTAAGCTAGAGAAAATGATAATTAAAATTCTTTTTATATTTAAATCAAAGCCTCTATCATATAAAGCCCACCAAATTATAAAGAAAATTATGAAGTATAAAGCTGCATATTTAGATAAGAAAGCCAATCCTATACATATTCCTAAGCCTAATGCCAAATTATAGCTATTATTTTTAAATATTTTAAAAAGAAATAATAAGCTTAACGCCCAAAATAAAATTAAGGGTGTGTCAGTTGATATAATAAAGCTTCCTAATGAAGCCGCAGGAGTAAATATCCATATCAAAGCAGCTATTCTTCCTGTATTAAAACTGAAAGCAACTTGGCCGCATTTCCATAAAACTATGGATGTAAGAAAATGGAAAATAGGTGAAGAAAGCCTAACGGCCCATTCTTCGTTCCCAAATATGCTGGTAGTAATTGCTATGGTCCATGCTATGAGAGGAGGTTTTGTAAAGTAACCAAAATCAAGATTTCTTGACCAATCCCAATATTGAGCCTCATCTACAGATAGTTCTATTGGGGAAACAATTAAGCTATATATTCTGATTAAAGTAACAGAAATTAAAACTGTTATAACAAAGGTAGTATTAAATAAAGAATAATTAAGTCTCTTGTTTTTGAGTGATAGCATGACTATATACCTACTCTATAACAAATATTCTAATTCAATTAAAATTACAATCCTATAATCAAATATTGAAGGGCTATTGTTTTAATTTGTCTATCCTTGATTTGTAATAAGTTTGGGTTTAATTAGAGTTAATTATGTGTCGTTAAGAGAAGATTATGGGCCAAAATAAGGAAATTGACGAATTGATAGAAAACTTTTCTTTCTTCGAATCTTGGGAAGATAAGTACCAATATTTAATAGATATGGGAAGAAATGTTCCTCCAATGGCAGATGACTTAAAAATTGATGAAAATAAATTAAGAGGGTGCCAATCCGTTGTTTATTTTAGCAACACCTATAATGATGATGGTACAATAACATTTATGGCTAACAGTGATGCTGCAATAGTTCAAGGTTTGATAGCCTTAATGCTTAAGGTTTTTTCAGAAAAACAGCCTCAAGAAATTTTAGATGTTGATATAAGTTTTTTAAAACAAATTGGACTTGATGAACATTTATCGCCAACAAGAAAAAATGGACTCTCCTCTCTTGTTTCTTCCATAAAAAACACCGCTAAAATAAAATTAGTTTAGGGAATGAAATTTGGTTAAAGCTGGAAAACAATATGAAATTTCAAGTTTAACTAACGAAAAAGTAAAATTTATAACTAGTCTATCTCAACGTAAATATAGAAAAGAACTAAACTTTTTCGTTGCTGAAGGAGTTAGAATTTGTAAAGAGGCATTGGAAAACAATTGGAATATTAAATATCTTTTGTTTGATGTTTCAAATAAGGATAATTTATTAATACATAATTTAATAAATGAAACATTATTATTAGGTGGTGATGTCATAGGCGTCACGCCACAAATTTTAACCAAAATATCTCATAAAAGTAATCCTCAAAATGTATTGGGCGTTTTTGAACAGAAATGGAAAAAGTTATCCCAGGTTACAAGTGTTGGAACAATTGTTGCTCTAGAAAATATCAGGGATCCAGGTAATTTGGGAACAATATTGAGAACAATGGATGGTGTAGGTGCTGGAAATTGTATTTTATTAAACGAATGTACTGATCCTTTTTCATATGAAGCTGTGAGGGCCAGTATGGGAGCTATCTTTAATGTCAATATGATTGCTTCAACAACAAAAAATCTAATTAAATGGAAATTAAATAATAAAATTAATTTAATTGGGACATCACTAAAGAATTCTATCGACTATACTACTACAAATTGGAGATCACCCTTTGTGCTGGCTATGGGTAATGAACAGAAAGGGCTATCAGATGAATTGTCAGGTGCGTGTGATCAATTGGTTAAAATACCAATGAAAGGCAAGTCAGACAGTTTAAATTTGGCTGTATCAACAGGTATAGTTCTTTATGAATCAATTAGGAATATTCCTAATTGATTTATTGACCTTCCCATCTTGCAAAAATTGCTGTGCTAATTTGTCTAGGGTTCTTTTGTTCTTCAGTAATACATAATTCTCCTGATTGAACGGAGCCGGTAAATCCTTGCATGACATCTTTAAGTGCATAGTGTAGTGATAAATAACTTGCTCTAATTGCGTAACTGTTGAGGATAATAAAAAGAGGTTTTTTTGATAAAATTTGTGGTATCAGATTTAATAAAAAGGGAAGATCCTTAAATAATTCCCACTTCTCTCCATTTGGACCTCTGCCGTATTTAGGTGGATCTAAAATTATGGCATCATACTTATTATTTCGTCGAATTTCTCTTTGAACAAATTTAACTGCATCTTCGGTTATGAATTTAATAGGGAGATTTTCAAATGATGAGAGATTTCTATTTTCAAACGCGAAATTTATAGCTTTTTTGCTAGCATCTATATGAGTAACTTTTGCGCCATTTGCAGCTGCATGTAAAGAAGCTACACCTGAATAACCAAATAAATTTAGTATTTTGAGTGGTGTTTTTTTTGAAAATAATTGTTGATGTAGTTTAATTTTTTCAGCTGCCCATAACCAGTGAGGGGACTGATCAGGAAAAAATCCAAGGTGACGAAAGGGAGTAGGGGTGGCAAAAAATTTTAAATTCTCAAAATTTATTTCCCATTTATCAGGTAGATTTTTTTCTAATGACCACTTACCAACAATTTGGTCATTATCAGTTGAAGAGGATGATATGAATTTTCCTGAAGTATTGTTCCAAACTTTGGAAGATAAATTTTTCTTCCAAATGGCTTGTGGTTCAGGTCGTGAAAAAATATAAGGGCCAAATCTTTCCAATTTATCTCCATCACCACTATCTAGTAAGGCATAATCACTCCACTGTGAGGTTTGTAATAAAATTGGATTCATTAGGAAATTTCCTAGTATTAAAGTTTTGAATAATTAACAAATAAGTATAATAATAAAGAAAAAAAAGAAATAAAATGAAAATTAATCTATCAATAATTATTCCGGTTTATGAAGCTAAGAATACAATAGTGAAATCAATCCAATCTATAAACAATCAGGTATTAAAAACAGATTTACAAATAGAAGTATTATTAATTATCGATGATGGAAAGAACTATAAGAATATAATACCAAGGGTGAATAAAGGTATTAAAATAAAAATTTTAAATACAGGCGGTATAAAAACGGGGCCAGGTAATGCAAGAAATGTTGGTTTACTTAAAGCAAGAGGTAATTATATTGGTTTTTTAGATGCGGATGATGAATGGTCAGAAACTTATATTGAAAAAATGTATAGTTTGGCAAGGAAATATGATGTGGCTTTTGCGCCGACAAGAATTTACATAAATGGAGAGTTTATTCATGAATTTAAAGGTAAAGTTAAAGAATATTTAAGTATAACTGACATTGGAGAGGTACCTTGTAGTTTTCATCCATTTGTTAAAAGAGAAAGACAAGGAAAATTTAATAACTTAAAAAGTCAAGATGTTTATAATGCATGCTCATTAATTAATAAAATTAATAAAAAAGTTAAGATAGCAAGCGGTGCATATTATAAATTAAATTTAAGAGAAAAATCTGTAACAAAAGAAGACGGTTTTACCCATAAAATCAATATAGCGTACAAAAAAAACCAAATAGAAAGTACAAAAGCAGGAAATCACAAAATCGCAAGAGTATTTGCCATGAGGCGAATAATTAATAGAAGATATAGTTATTGGTTACAAGATAACAGAGGAAGTTTTTACGAGTATTTAAGCCAGAAGGAAAAATAATATGAATAAGATTAAGGCATGTATATTTGATGCGTACGGGACTTTGTTTGATGTTAATGCTGCTTGCAGAGAATTATCTAAAGAAGTAGGGGATAGTTGGGAACAACTAGCATCACTTTGGAGGTTAAGGCAGGTTGAATATACGTGGTTAAGAAATTCTATGGATCAGTATATCGATTTTTGGCAAATTACATCTGATGCCTTAGATTATGCGATGGAAACATTAGATATTGAAAATATTGGGTTGAGAGAAGAGCTTTTAAATTTATATTTAAAATTAGAAGCTTATCCAGAAGTAAAAGGCTTGCTAACAAAGCTAAAACAAAGGGGTTTAAAAACTGCCATTTTATCTAATGGTAGTATGAAAATGTTAAATAGTGCCGTAGATAATGCCAATATAAGAGACGTCTTGGATGTAATATTGTCAGTTGAAGAGTGTGAAATATATAAACCATCAAGTAAAGTTTATGATTTAGTCAAAATTAAAATGCATATAAATAAAGAAAATGTTTTGTTCTTTTCTAGTAATGCTTGGGACATGCACGCTGCGTCAAATTATGGATTTAAGACAATATGGGTTAACAGGTTTAATGGAAAGTTAGAGAGACTACCTGGAAAACCAATTGATATTGTAAACTCTTTAGACAAAATAGACGAGATTATTTAAATTATATATCTTGACCAATGCCCCATTGCCAAAAGTCAGATTTATGATTATTAAAAAATCTATTTATAATCATTTGATGTACTTCTGATGCTCCATCAACTAACTTTGCTTGACGAGCATAACGGTAAATCCATTCAAGAATAGTATCTTTACTATAACCCTTTGCCCCGTTTAATTGGATTGCTGTGTCGCATACATTATTAAGCGTGTCAGCAACATGTATTTTTGCCATGGAAACGTCTTGTCTTGATTTACTACCATTTTCTATTTTCCATGCAGCTCGCATTACAAGTAGCCTAGCAATATCAATATCCATAGCAGCTTTACCAAGCATAATCTGAACGGATTCTCTGTCGGCTAGTTTTAAGCCAAACCCTTCTCTATGTGAGACATAATCTAAAGCAATCTCCATACTTCTTCTAGAAAGGCCAATCCATCTCATACAATGCGTTAAACGCGCAAGCCCTAATCGAATTTGAACAATTTTAAGGCCTTGACCTACTTCCCCAAGTCTATTTTCATCAGGTATCTCAAGGCCGTTATATTTTAACTCACAGTGCCCACCATGTTCTTCGGGACCCATAATAGGTATCCGTCTTTTTATATGCCATCCAGGTTGATTTTTATGATATAGGAATGCGGTCAAACCATCTTTTGTTTTGGCTAGAAGTATAAAGTGTGAAGCTACGGCAGCACCCGTAATATACCATTTTAGACCATTAACTTTCCACTTACCATTTTTATAAACGGCTTCTGTTCTAATCATAGAAGGATCAGATCCGCCACCTGGAGCAGGTTCTGTCATGGCTAATGAAGACCTCACTTCTCCTCTAATAATGGGATCTAACCATGTTTTTTTCTGATCCTCTGTTCCAATTTTATTTAATATGTACATATTACCATCATCAGGGGCTGCACAATTGAAACAGACTGGACCAAAAATAGACCTGTTCATTTCCTCATATAGGGCAGACATGCCTATAGGACCAAATCCAAGACCAGATCTAGAAACTGGCATTTGAGGTGACCATAGCCCTTCTTTTTTTACCTCATTTCGTATTTCTTTCAACAAATCTTCATTAATATTTTCATGATCGTCATAACTAGAGGATTTGGCCTCAAGTGGAATGATGTTTTCATCAACAAATTTTCTTGTTTTTATTCTCAATTTTTCAATATCATCAGGAAGTTTAAAATCCATAACATTCTCCTAAAAATTTAAAGCCCAGCACTTAGTCCACCATCTACAGCTATGACTGCACCTGTCATATAAGTATTTTGACGGTTTAACAACATTGAAATAATAACATCAAGCTCTTCAGCTGTAGCAAATCTTTTTAAAGGAATTTTCTTTTTAAGTAAAAGGCCTGCGTCACCTTCTAGCTGTTCTCTGTTAATATCGGTTAAAATATAACCAGGTGCCAGAGCATTAACACAAATATTGTAACGTGCTAATTCGATTGATTGAGATTTTGTTACTTGTATTAGTGCAGACTTAGTCGCTGAGTAAGCGCCTACATATGACAATGGCCTATACCCCAATGTTGATGCAATATTTATTATTTTGCCATTTTTATTCTTTATCATAGTTGGAATAATGGCATTTGATACATTAATTGACCCTAGGAGGTTCGTTTCAAAAATTTTACTAAGGTTTGATTTCGTCTCTTGATGTAAAAGTTTAGTACTAGCAATTCCAGCATTATTTACTAAACCATAGATATCTAAACCACCTATTTTTTCATGAACTTCTTGTTCATTCGTGACGTCAACCTCAATATAGCTATGACCTAAATTTTGATTAGGTAAATTAGATATAACAGTTTCAAGGTTTTTTTTATTCCTTCCAACTCCTAAAATCTTAAAACCGTCAGCAGCTAAAACTTTTGAAAAATTAGCACCAAGTCCTCTGCTTGCACCAGTAATTAAAACAGTGTTAGATTGATACTCCATGATATAATACTCAATAAGAAAATTTATTAGTTATAATTTTTTAAATACAATAATTAAGTCATTCAAATATGTCAGTAAAAAACAAAATTAATAATTTAAATTTATGGATTAGAGAAAAAACTTCTTTAGACGCAGAAATTGTGACAATTAAAAAATTTCAAGTAGGTCAATCAAACCCAACATATCTTTTAAAATCGAATTCTAAAAGCTTTGTACTTAGATCAAAGCCGTTAGGTAATCTTTTACCTGGTGCCCATCGTATTGATAGAGAATATAGAGTTATGTCTGCACTTAGTATGTCTAAACTACCAGTTCCTAAGATGTATGGATACTGTAATGATATTAACATATTTGGCAGTGAATTTTATATAATGGAATTTTTAGACGGCACTCATGAGTTTGACCCTATCCTTCCTAATTATTCAGCTAAACAAAGAGGACAAATATATAAGCACAAAACTGAAATTTTAGCTGACCTAGCAATGGTTGATTTAGCAGAACTCAAGTTAGAAGATTTTGGAAGACCTCAAGGTTATCTTGAAAGACAAATAAACTTATGGATAAAACAATATAGATCTTCGCAAACAAAAAATATTGAAAGTATGGAATTTTTAATTGAGCATATACCCAAACACATACCAAAAGAAATAGATAATTTACCACCTTGTTTATTACATGGCGATTTCCGTCTTGATAACATGATGTTAAAAAATGAAAATAATTCTTTAAGTATCCTGGGTTTGCTGGATTGGGAATTATCTACGTTATCTCCTCCTTTTATAGACTTATCTTATTGGGCTTTGATGCTTAGGTTTGAGACAAGCTGGCCGATCTGTGGTTTGGGTGATTTTAGAAATATTAATCAACATTCTGGGATTCCCACAGAAGATAAAATTCTAGAGACTTATTTAAATATGACAGGCTTTGATAAGCCCAAATATTGGCAATATTTACTTGCCTTTAATAGCTTTAGGTTTGCCGGCATTCTTCAAGGAATTGCAAAGCGTGTTATTGACGGAAATAATGCGGGAGAAAATGCTTATGAGGTTGGTGAGCAAGCTGAAACTGTTGCCAATTTAGGTAAAAAAATTCTCATGGAATATTTGTAAATTTTTTTGATGAAAATCTTATTGGATTTATCATTAAGAAAGAAGAAACTAATAGTGATATAGATGATATTGCTAAAGCAATTTTGTAAGATAAAAATAAATCTATCATAACTCCACCAAAATAAGGGCCAACCATTTGACCCACACTAAATGCAGAAGTAAGTATAGCAGCAGATACCCTTATGGATCCTAAAAATCTAGATTGACCCTCTAATAATGCTAACGCAGTTATTGGTATAAAAGTTGAACCAAGGAGAATAGACGCTAAGGTAATACCAAATTTATTTTCCAATAATACTGGCATTAAAATACCTAAACTCATTATTGCACATGCAAAAAAAAGAGCTATGTCATTACCAATTTTTTTTCCGAACCAAGGCCAAAAAATAACCATAGGTATACCAGCCAAGCCAACGAGTAACCAAACATAAAGTTCAGTAGATTCCAAACCAACAGTTTCTCTTGCCATAGTTGAAATAAATGTTCCTAAAACGACATACCCAAAACCATATAGACCATAAGCTATGGTTATTAGAGTAAACCCAAGATTATTTTTAACATTTAAGTTTACATTAGTGGTGCTTATAATAGATTCATCAGGTGTGTTAACAAAAATGGGAATAGCTAAAATCACTGATAAAATTGTTACCCCTATCCATAATTCATCCCACTCGAAGCCTAAACTGCCCAGAACAGATACAAGAATAGATGATAAAACAATACCAAGACCAACTCCCATAAAATGAGCCGTGCTTAGTGATTTTTTTCCAAAAGCTTGAATGGAGGGAAGTATTAGTGATGTACCAAAAATCAAAACAAAAGCGCTTGATAATCCGCTTAAGAAACGAACAACTATAAAAAAAGTTATATTATCGTGAAAGCTCATTAGTAGAGTTGTCATTAAAGAAATAATGATTGAGATAAAAAAGACTAATTTTACTTTTTTTTTAAAAAAAGGAAGAATTGATAATAACGAGCCACATAAATACCCAAAAAAGTTCCATGAGGCAATCAAACCGCCCACAGTCTTACTCATATTTAGTTCTTCAAGCATATAGGGTAAAATAGGGGTGTAAGCAAACCTACCTATCCCAACAGCTAAAGCTAGAGCAGCAGTTCCAGTGAGAATTAAAATTAATACTTTATAATTGAATTTTTGCATTAAATTTTATTTATTCCGTTAAAGATACTGTATTTTTAGGGTTAGCATATTGATCAATCCAGATTAATGATTGACCGTAATTCAAAAAATGTTTCTTATATAATAACACTAATACGAGAAAATAAATGCACAATCTTTTTACTATTATAAACGAAAATGATCACATCGTAAGAATTGAGTTAACTAATGGAAAAAAATATAACCCATTATCTTTAGACTTAATTAGGGCCTTAACAAAAACCTTAAAAGAAGTTTCATCACAACCTAAAGTTAAAGTCTTAATTATTTCATCTGAGGGGCCAGGATTTTCAGCGGGACATGATCTAGATGAATTAAGAAAAAATAAAAATAACAAAGAATTTTTTAAGCTTCTATTCAATGAATGTTCAAAATTGATGCAAACTATTATGAATTTGCCTCAACCTGTCATCGCAGAAGTCTCAGGTATTGCAGCTGCAGCGGGTTGTCAATTAGTTGCAAGTTGTGATTTAGCTATTGCTTCAGAGCAGTCTTCTTTTATGACACCAGGTGTCAATATTGGTCTTTTTTGTTCTACACCTATGGTAGCTGTTTCAAGAAATATCAGTAGAAAGAAAATAATGGAAATGCTTCTGACTGGTGAAAAACTAAACTCTCAAGACGCGGTTCAATTTGGTTTGATAAATCATTCTGTCCCCCAAGAACAACTCCATAACAAAACTATGGATCTGGCAAAATTAATAGCTTCTAAACCTTCTTCTACAGTAAAAATTGGCAAAGAGGCGTTTTATAGGCAAGTTGAAATGCCGATCAATGAGGCCTATAATTATACTTCTGAAGTAATGACGGCTAATATGATGGAGTTAGATGCTCAAGAAGGTATTAACGCATTCCTTGATAAAAGGCACCCAAATTGGAATGAGTAAAAAAATTTAAACCATTTCTAGAGCACCATTTAAATCTTGAATGATGTCCTTATGACTTTCAAGACCGATTGAAAGTCTAATCATTGAATTTTTAATTCCTGATTTTTCTTTTTGTGCGTCACTTAGTTGTCTATGAGTTGTAGATGCTGGATGAATTATAAGAGATTTGGTATCACCAATATTTGCAAGATGAGAGATAAGATTACAGCTTTCTACTAATTTAACTGCTGCGTCATAGTCACCTTTTAATGAAAAAGTAAATACCGAACCAAAACCACCATTAAAATACTTTTTTGCTAATTGATGATATGAATTATTTTTAAATCCAGCCCATGAAACATAACTTACTTTTGGATGGTCATTAAGAAATTTTGCAATTATCTCAGCATTTTTCATATGTTGCTTCATTCTCAAAGGAAGAGTTTCTAATCCAATTAGTGTCAAGTATGCATTTAATGGGGCCATTGTGGTTCCTAAATCTCTCAAAGCACAGGCATGACAATAATTAATAAAGGCGTGATTACCAAAAGTTTCATAAAAGCTTATATCGTGATAAGAGGAATCTGGTTCAGTTAATTTTGAAAATTTTCTACCAGAATCCCACTTAAATTTACCCATATCTACAACAGCGCCACCCATAGCGTTTCCATGCCCAGATAGAAATTTAGTAGTAGAGTAAATAATTAAGTCAGCGCCAAATTTTCCAGGCTGGCATATAATTGGCGTTGCCATCGTGTTATCAATTATTAGAGGGATGCCAGCATTATGCGCTATATCAGCTAAAGATGATATATCGCTTATGTTGCCATCAGGATTAGCTAAACTTTCAGCGAATAAAGCTCTAACTTCAGGCTGTTTCACGGCTAACCTAACTGCATCCAAATCAGACACATCTACAAGTTCTGCTTCCCAAGAGAAATTTTTGAATGTTTTTGTAAACTGTGTAATTGATCCCCCATACAACTTTGAACTGGCAATTATTTTTGAACCTGGCTCCATTATAGGAAATAATGCTATTAATTGTGCAGCATGACCGGATGAGGTACAGCAAGCTCCTAAAGCGTTATCTAATGCTGATATTCTTTGTTCCAATGCTGATACCGTAGGATTAGATAAGCGAGAATAAATATTACCAGGTTCTTGTAAGTTAAACAAACTGGCCGCATGATCTGTATCGTCAAAAATGTAAGACGTTGTTTGATAAATTGGCATACTTCTAGAACCAGTTGTAGAATCTGGCCTAGTTCCTGCGTGAACAGCTAATGTCTCTAATTCATTAGATTTAAAAATGCCTCCATTTCTGGATGCCGGGGGTGGTGATAAAGTTATACTTCTTTTAGATGAGATTAAGTTGGAATTAAATCCAGCTAAACCAAGAGAACCTGATAATCTTGAATGTTCCATTTTCGTACATTTATCAAAAATGACATTTTTATTATTTTGTTTTGCTAGCTCTATAGCTTCTTCACTAATAATACCTAACTGCATCCAAATTGTTTTTGTCCCAACCTTTATAGCTTCTTTAGTTATTGAAGGACAAAATTTTGCAGGTCTAAAAATATTTACCATATCTATTTCAAAAGGAATTTCTTCTAAAGAAGAATAACAAAGTTGACCCAATATTTTTTCTCCAGCACTACTTGGATTAACTGGTATAACCTTATATCCGTGCTTTTGTAGATATTTCATAACAAAGTTAGAGGGTCTTTTCCAATTTTTACTAGCTCCAACCATAGCTATAGTCTTATTTTTTGATAATATATCTGCTATGAAAAAATCATCTTCTTTATTACTATTTAAAGTCATGAATACCCCTTTATGAATGATCTTTTAATATAATTGCTTTTTAAAGATCTAGAAAATTTTTTTTTTAACATAGTAAAATATTCTTACTTCAAATAGTATTAGAGTTGATTTTTTCATTTTTTTGAATTTTCACAAAGGTTATTTTATGAGTCAAAGATATGATTTCATTATAGTTGGTGCGGGAACAGCAGGCTGTCTTTTGGCAAATAGGTTGTCAGCTAATGGTAAATTTTCAGTCGCACTAATAGAAGCTGGGGGAAGTGACAATTATCATTGGGTTCATATACCAGTGGGTTATCTTTACTGCATGGGGAACAAAAGAACAGACTGGTTATATAAGACAACAAAGCAAGAAGGTCTCAATGGTAGAGAATTAAACTACCCAAGAGGAAAAGTAATGGGAGGATGTTCTTCAATAAATGGAATGATTTATATGAGAGGACAGGCTGCTGACTATGATCAGTGGAGACAAATGGGTAATGATGGGTGGAGTTGGGATGAGGTTCTACCATATTTTAAAAATATGGAAGATAGTTATGAAGGAGAAAATAAATTCCATGGATCTGGAGGTGAATGGAAAGTAAATCAGCAAAGGCTGTCTTGGGATGTGTTAGACCATTTTAAAGAAGCAGCTGTAGAAGCTGGAATACCTGAAATTGATGACTTTAATGAAGGGAATAATTTTGGAGTTTCATACTTTAAAGTTAATCAAAACGCAGGATTAAGATGGAATACAGTTAAAGGATTTTTAAAACCTATCAAAAATAGAAAAAATTTAACAATCTTTAGTAAATGTGAAGTCAGTAAAATTATTTTAGATAATAAAAAAAGTAAAGGTGTAGAAGTTTTCAGAAATGGAAAACTAGAAGAAATATTTGTTAATAGAGAAATTGTCTTGGCTTCTGGATCTATTGGATCGCCAAAAATATTAGAATTGTCAGGAATTGGCAATCCTAAAATTTTAAAAAAATTGGGAATAAAAACAGAAGTGGAAAATAAAAATATTGGTGAAAATCTTCAAGATCATCTACAGCTTAGGGTAATTTATAAGTTGGAAAACGCTAAAACCTTAAACGAAAAAGCAAATTCACTTTTAGGGAAACTTGGAATAGGTTTGGAATATGCTTTTAAAAGGTCTGGCCCAATGTCAATGGCTCCCAGTCAACTAGGCGTTTTTGCGATGTCAGATAATTCTTATGACACACCTAATCTTCAGTTTCACGTTCAGCCGTTATCGTTAGATAAATTTGGAGAGCCGCTTCATAATTTTCCTGGTTTAACTGCCAGTGTTTGTAACCTAAATCCGCAAAGTAGGGGTAATGTTCATATAGTATCTAGAAATCATAGAGATGCTCCATCTATTGATCCTAATTACTTATCTGCTGAAAAGGATAAGATTGTAGCCGTGCAATCCATAAAACTTGCAAGAAGGATTATTTCTCAGCCTGCTATGAAACAATACAACCCACAAGAGTTTGCTCCTGGTATACAATTCCAATCAGAAGAGGATTTAAAAAAAGTGGCGGGAGATATAGGAACGACAATTTTTCATCCAGTTGGAACCTGTGCTATGGGTAACAGTATTTCTTCTGTAACTGATAGTAATTTAAAGGTAAGGGGGGTAGAGGGTTTAAGGGTCGCGGATGCTTCAATAATGCCTACTATTACTTCTGGTAATACAAACGCCCCTACTCTGATGATTGCTGAGAAAGCATCAGAAATGATCTTGAATTCTAATAAAATTTAATATTTATTGACTAAATGATTATGAGGTAAAAATGAATTTTGAGTATAACGAAGATCAGTTAGCAATTAAGGAAATGGCGAAGAACTTTGCAGAAACTGAGCTGATGCCTTATGCCTCAGAATGGGATCAAAAAGAGATTTTTCCAGTTGAAACTCTTAAAAGAGCAGCTGATTTAGGTATGGCAGCTATTTATGTCGATGATTTGTATGGAGGCTCCGGACTTTCGAGATTACATGCTGCCATTATATTTGAAGAGCTATCAAGAGGTTGCGTTTCTACTGCGGCCTATATTTCTATCCATAACATGGTAACTTGGATGATAGATAAACATGGATCGGATGATCTAAGAAAGAGATTTGTTCCAAAACTATCTACTATGCAAAAAATGTCCAGTTATTGTCTTACTGAACCAGGTTCAGGTTCAGATGCTGTTGCCCTAAAAACAAAAGCAACTAAAAGGGGAAATAGCCATTATTTATTAAATGGAACAAAAAGTTTTATATCTGGTGGACCTACAAGTGATGTTTTTGCTGTAATGTGTAGAACAGGTGAAGAAGGTGCAGGTGGAGTCTCTTGTTTGTTAGTAGAAAAAGGTACTAAAGGTTTAACATTTGGTAAACAAGAAAAGAAAATGGGTTGGAATAGTCAGCATACATCAATGGTCAATTTTGATAACTGTGAAATCCCAATAGATAATCTAGTAGGCAATGAAGGTGATGGCTTTAAAATAGCTATGAAAGGATTAGATGGGGGTAGGGTTAACATTGCTGCATGTTCACTAGGTGGCGCTAGAGCAGCTTTGGAGGCGTCCTTGAATTATGCAGCAGAAAGAAAACAATTTGGAAAAACACTAGATAAGTTTCAGGTAACTCAATTTAAACTAGCCGATATGGCAACTGAATTAGAGGCGTCTAGGCTAATGGTTTTAAGAGCTGCTTGCGCCTTAGACTCTCACGATAAACAGGTAACAAAGCTTTGTGCCATGGCTAAAAGATATGCTACCGATGTATGCTCAGAAATTTGTAATATGGCTCTTCAAATTCATGGTGGTTATGGATATTTAAAAGATTTCCCTCTAGAAAGGTTGGTACGAGATTTACGAGTTCACCAAATATTAGAAGGAACAAATGAAATAATGAGAGTTATTATTTCTAGATATTTGAAAAACTAAAGAGACTTAAAAAGGAAATTTTAAAAAATGCAAAATGAGGTAATGTTTATTAAGGATAATAATGTAGGTATTATTACTCTTAATAGGCCTGATAGATTAAATGCCCTAACATACTCAATGGTTGAACAAATAAGTGAAACATTAAGTCTATGGGAAACAGATAACAATATAAGCTGTGTTATTATTGAGGGGGCAGGAGACAGATCTTTTTGTGCTGGTGGAGATGTAGTTAAATTAAGAAAAGAGGTTTTAGCTGACGGAGGCCCTCCTACAGACTTATCTAGAGCATTTTTCTATGATGAATACACATTAAATTATAAAATTAGTAATTATAAAAAACCTTTTATATCCCTTATAAATGGTTACACAATGGGTGGCGGCGTTGGGGTATCAATGCATGGAAGCCATATAGTGGGTTCTGAAAAAACTTTGTTTGCGATGCCAGAAACTGCAATAGGATTATTTCCTGATGTAGGAGGAGGGTGGCTCCTTGGTCAATTAGATAGTGGAATAGGTGCTTGGTTGTCTTTAGTTGGTGCTAAGATAAAAGCTTATGATTTAATGAAATTAAAACTTATCACTCATTATGTTCCATCAAATACAATAAAATCTTTGAAGGAAGATTTAATTTCCTCCTCACCAAATACTAATGAAAAAGTTAATTCTATTATTAATCAATATTCTACAAATCCAAATTCATCAGAGAGTATACTTTTAGAAAATGATCAAATAATCAAAGATGCTTTTTCATTCGATACCGTTGAAGAAATTTTTAACAAATGCGAATTAATTTCATCTTCTGGTAATGAATTTATAAAAAGTCAATTGGATGAATTAAAACATAAGTCACCGACCTCATTAAAAATCTCATTAAGACAAATTAGATCAGCTTCAAAAATGAGTCTAAAAGATGAGCTAATAATGGAGTATAGGATGGTTCAAAAATGTGTTGAAATTGGAGATTTTTTTGAAGGTGTCAGGGCAATGTTGGTTGAAAAAGATAGAAAGCCTGCTTGGAACCCATCAAACATTAAAGATATAGATGATGATAAAGTTAATAAATTTTTTGAAAGCTTAGGCGATCAAGATCTAATTTTAACAAAATAGAGTACTTATAATTTCGGAGGAAGTTAAAATGAATAAAGTTTATATAATGTCTGCTAATAGATCAGCTATTGGGAGTTTTGGTGGAACTTTGAAAAGTTTTTGTCCAGTTGATCTTGGGACTTTAGTAGCCAAAGAGGCTATAGACAGATCAGGGTATAGTCCAGATGAAGTTGAGCATGCTGTTTTTGGTAATGTAATACATACAGAACCAAGAGATATGTATGTTAGTAGGGTTATTGCTTTACAGGCAGGCTTAGCCAAAGAATCTGCAGCATTAACAGTTAATAGATTATGTGGCTCCGGGTTGCAGGCTATTGTGAGCGCCACTCAATTGTTAATGCTTGGTGACGCATCTATTACGCTTGCGGGAGGTGTGGAAGTAATGTCAAATAGCGCACATATTATCCAGGGATTTCGTTGGGGAACGAGAATGGGTGATGGTAACGTGCATGATATGATGCTTGGTGCTCTTCATGATCCCTTTGGCCATGGACATATGGGTATAACAGCAGAGAACATATCTGATAGATATGGAATAAGTCGAAATAGCCAAGATGAGTTTGCTTTAACAAGTCAGAAAAGAGCTAGTAAAGCAATAAATGATGGTTTGTTTAAAGAGCAAATTTTACCAATCGAAATTAAGACTAGAAAAGGTGTTAATATTTTTGAAATTGATGAACACCCAAAGCCAGAAACTACTCTAGAAACATTATCAAATTTAGGAACAGCTTTCAAAAAAGAGGGTGTTGTAACAGCTGGTAACGCGTCGGGCATTAATGATGGTGCAGCTGCGGTCATTCTCGCTAATGAAGAAAAAGCCAAAAAAGGCACGCCATTAGCTAGGATAGTTTCTTATGGTTTTGGAGGTGTAGAACCTGATGAAATGGGTATGGGGCCTGTGCCTGCTTCTAAAATGGCACTTAAAAAAGCAGGTTTAGAAATTACTGATTTAGATTTAGTAGAGTCTAATGAAGCGTTTGCAGCTCAAGCCTGTGCAGTCAATAAACAATTAGGACTTAATCCAGAAATTGTGAATGTAAATGGTGGTGCTATTGCTTTAGGTCACCCAGTTGGAGCGACAGGTGCAATAATTATGACTAAGCTAATATATGAGTTAAGAAGACGTAAAGGTAAATACGGATTAGCTACAATGTGTATAGGTGGAGGACAAGGCATAGCAGTAATAATCGAGGCACTTTAATTTCACATGTCATATCAAAGAATTTCTATAGAAGATGCAAAAGAATTAATTAAAGATGATGATATAGCTATAATTGACATAAGAGATTTCAATTCATTTTCATCTGGTCATATTCAAAATGCCATACATATACAGGATTTGAACATTGAAAATTTCATACAAGAAAAAGATAAAAATAAACCAATTTTAATTTATTGTTATCATGGCAATTCTAGTAAGACAGCTGCTAATTTTTTCTACCAAAATGGTTTTCAGCAAGTATATAGTATGGACGAAGGTTATGAAGGATGGTTGCAATCAGATGCTAATCCATAAATTTTAATTTTAAATAACACTATAATAATTAATACGTCTAAGTTAAGAAAATTATTTAAGATGATTATACTTTAAAGATTTTTTAAAAGTTCTTTTAGAACTTTTTTGGACTTACCTCTAACTTTAGCTTTCTTAACAGCGTCAAGGTTGCTTTTATCATTTCCGACAACCACAATACCAATCATACCCATAGCTTTGTGAGGTGTGCACTGATAGAGATAGATACCAGGAACCTTAAACTCATAAGTGGCGTCTTTATTTATCTTGGATTTAAATTTTTTAATGCCCTCAGGCATAACAACAAATTCAACATTGTGACCTTTAGTTGTTGATTTCCAGATTATTTTATCGTTTACATCAACTTCTGCTAACTTAACCGAATAAAGCATTCTTTCTTTACCAAGCTTATTCAACATTTCTATTTCAACAGTTTTTGCATGTGCAAACGATGAAAATGTTAACATAAATATTAATAGTAAGAATTTATTGATCATTAAATTTTTCTCCAAAAATTTAATCCTTAGTTACCTTAATTTAACAATGATGTAAATCCCTAAACATTTAAAAATACAAAAAATATTTTTAAATTTTGCTATGAAAGTTAGTGTGGTTATTATTACTTATTTAAAATTAAATTTTATAACTGTTTCTGTGAAAATTGATGGCAAATAAAGATTGGTTTTTAGTGTTATTGCTAGGATTGTTTTGGGGATCAAGTTTCTTCTTTGTTGAAGTTCTTTTAGAATATTTAAGCCCCTTTATAATTGTTTATCTTCGAGTATGTATTGCCTCTATTTTTTTAATTTTTTTTGTAATCATTAGGCAAATAAAATTTCAGTTAAATTTAAGAACTTTTTTTAATCTTTTTATCATGAGTTTATTAAATAATATTTTTCCCTTTTTATTCATAACTTTTGGACAACAGACAACAACAGGAGGATTGGCATCAATTTTAAATGCTAATACATCATTTGTAGCAATCATTTTAGCAGCATTATTTTTGCCAGCTGAGCGTCTGAACTTACATAGATTAATTGGAATATTAATTGGCATTTTGGGAGTTGTGATTGCAATTGGTTATAAAAATATATTTGAATTAGGAAATGATGATTTAGGAAAATATCTAATAATAATAGCAACAATATCTTATGGTTTTGCTGGTGTGTGGGGAAAGTTAAGGTTGGATAATTTGTCACCAATAATTGCTGCAACAGGTATGTTAACACTAAGTACTTTAATACTTACACCATATGCTATTTCTAATCATTTTTATGAAATATACACTTTTAATATCTATATCCTAAGTTACGCACTTGCTTTTGCGGTAATTTGTTCTGTTTTTGCTTATTTCTTATATTTCAAAATACTTGAAAGTGCGGGTGCTGGTAACTTGTTAATTTGTACCATAATAATTCCCCCTTCATCCATTTTTTTAAATGCTTTTTTCTTAAATCAAAGTATTACATTGAATGAATATTTAGGATTATTAATAATAATTATAGGTTTGGTTATGCTAGATGGAAGGTTGTTAAAAAAAATAATGCCCTAGTTTCATTATCTTTTGAAACTTTTACCTAGTTTTCAGCATTTGATTAGAAATCCAAGTCATAACAACTTCATTGCCATCATTTGTAACTGTATGTTGAAGTCTAACCGTACCTTTTTTTGGATTTTTAGAAGATTTTTTTGTTTCAATTACTTCAACTTTAGTTTTTAAATTATCTCCTGGATATACTGGTTTGGTCCATCTTAATTCATCAATTCCCCAAGCGCCCATACTAGTGCCATCAAAAATACCTGTCATGAATATTTGAGTAAAAGATTTACCAAGGGTCATAAATCCACTTGAAGTTAGCTGACCAAATGGGCCATCTTTAGCTTTCTCTTCATCTAGGTGAAAGAGTTGTGGATCATATTTAGACGCAAAATCTATAATTTCTTCCTTAGAAATTAGAGTAGGTTTAGTCTCGAAACTAAAACCTACTTCAAAGTCTTCGAAATATTTTGGTGTTATTTTCATAAGATAATAATGTTAAATTTTTATCTAGGAGCTAATCTTACTGATCCATCAAGCCTTATAGTCTCACCATTTAATAAAACATTAGTTAAAATACTTTCAACTAACATAGCGTATTCTAATGGTGTTCCAAGGCGCTTTGGAAAAATTGTAGTTGCGATAAGGCTTTTTTGCACCTCTTCACTCATTCCAGATAGCATTGGAGTTAAAAATAAACCAGGAGCAATTGTGTTAACTCTAATCCCATGAGCAGCTAATTCTCTAGCAATTGGTAAAGTCATTCCGACTATCCCACCTTTTGAAGCTGAATATGCGGCTTGACCTATTTGACCATCATATGCAGCTACAGATGCAGTATTAATTATAACACCTTTTTCACCCTCATGGTCTGCGTCATTAGTTTGCATCTTATCTGCACATAAACGCAGCATGTTGAAGCTTCCTAATAGATTAACATTAAGAACTTTTTGAAATAAACTTAAGCTGTGCATTCCTCTACTTGAAACAACTTTGGCCCCAACGGCAATTCCAGCACAATTAACTAAGCAATTAAGCCCATCAAAATTTTCAATTGCCTTTTGCATTTCAGACTCATTAGAGACGTCACCTACAAAACAATCTGCATTTAAGTCATTAGCTACTTTCTTAAGTCCTTCTTCATTAAGGTCAATCAATAAAAGTTTAGCGCCATGATCATTTAAATAACGCGCAGTACCTTCTCCAAGACCACTACCAGCTCCAGTAATAACTGCTTTAACATTTTCAAGTTTCATATTTAATCTCCAAAATCTCGGGTATCATCTATCACTTTTCCATCATTAGGTAAACTACTTAAAGGTACAATTTTTGAATTACCTCTTAAATTAATTACATTTTTAATTTCTTCTGAAACTCTAGCTTGAATTGATTCTATTTCTAGAGGATCAGTAAGGTTAGATTCTATTTCTAGTATCATTTCATCTCTGTCATTTGATCTACTTATAATCATTCTAGCTTTGTTATTAATCTCTAGATTTTCTAAAATTTTATTTATTTGAGATGGTTGTACAAACATACCTCTTACTTTTGTGGTTTGGTCTGCTCTACCCATCCATCCCTTTATTCGTTTATTTGTTCTTCCAGTGACACTCTGACCTTCCATTATTGAAGATAGATCACCTGTGGCAAATCTAATAATAGGTAATTCGTAATTATTCAGAACGGTTACTACGACCTCTCCTACTTCCCCATCTTTAACTCTTTTACCAGTGCCAGGTTTAACTATCTCTAACAATACATCTTCATCAACTATCATTCCGTCATTTTCGGCAGCTTCATAGGCCACTAAACCTAAGTCGGCAGTGCCGTAACACTGTCTAGTTAAAATTCCGCGTGTTTTAAAATTCTCAGCAACAGCTGGGAATAGTGGTCCTCCAGTAACCATTGCTTTCTTAAGTTTGGGTAGTGATATGTTATTTACGTCAGCCTTTTCAAGAATGATTTTTAAAAAATCGGGTACGCCAACATAAGCAGTTGTTCCAATATCCTTCATAACTTCTAACTGTAAATCTGTATTTTCTCCACCAGCAGGAAAAACAGTACATTTTAAAATTTTAGCTGCTTCTTCAAACATGGCTCCGGCTGGAGTAAAATGATAAGAAAAACAATTTTGTACTATATCTCCGTATTTAAAGTCTGCTGCGTGGAGTGCTCTTGCAAACCGCCACCAATTACTAGATTGGCCGTCTAGGTCATAAATGGGTCCTGGTGATCGATAGATATGATTAAAATTCTTTATTTCACTTACATTTAATTGAGCGAAAGGTGGGGCTTTTTTTTGTTTTTCAATTAAATCAGTTTTTCTTAATAAGGGTATTGATTCTAAATCACTAAGATTTTTGACGTCAAGATCAAGTCTTAACGATTGAAACTTATTTTTTTTTGCTTCTTGTATAAGTTTGATTAGTTGTTTTAAATGATCTTGGTTTCGCTGTGTTTCAGAACGTAATTCTAAATCATCAAAAAAATTGTTTCCTACCATTTAAATTTTATAACCATCTTTTTCTACGTCTATATTGCTTTACATCTTTGAAAGATTGTCTTCCTTCACCTGATATACCAAGATAAAATTCTTTAACGTCCTCATTGTCTCTCATAGATTCAGCTGTTCCTTCCATCACAACCCTTCCATTTTCAAGAATATAAGCATATTCAGCATATTGAAGGGCTATGTTAGTGTTCTGTTCGGCTAAGAGAATTGTAACACCCTCTTTTTTGTTTATCTCAGCAACTATCTCAAATATTTGTTTAACTAGTTGAGGAGCAAGTCCCATTGAAGGTTCATCAAGTAAGATCATAGTAGGATGAGCCATCAAAGCTCTTCCAATAGCAATCATTTGCTGTTCACCTCCAGATGTATATCCTGCTAGAGATGATCTTCTTTCACGAAGTCTTGGGAAATAATTATAAACTCTTTCTAAATCTTCTTTAACCTCTCGAGAGTTGCTTCTTGTGTAGGCACCTGTAAGTAAATTTTCTTCAACAGTTAGGTGTTCAAAACAATGCCTTCCTTCCATGACTTGGATCACGCCTTTTTTGACTAGTTGCGCAGGATCTAGATCGTGTATGTATTCATCACTGAAAGTTACAGATCCTTTAGTCACTTCGCCCCTTTCAGAGGCTAATAGGTTAGATATAGATTTTAAGGTTGTGCTTTTTCCAGCCCCATTCCCACCAAGTAAAGCAGTTATGCCACCTTTTTTAACTTTTAGGCTGACACCTTTTAAAACTAAAATAACGTGGCTATAAACAACCTCAATATTGTTAACAATTAGTAAATCATCAGCTGTATTATTTTTAGTTATGTTAATGTCATCCATAATATAAATCCTATGTAGAAAGAGAGCCTAAAAAATTAGGCTCTCAGTATTTTTAGTTACAACGCGCGGCAATTTTTTGCTCAGCAGCGTATTTATTTGAGTCTTCAGCGATTAACTTATCAATGATAGCTCTATCACTACCCATATAATCAGTTATCAAACTCCATGACTTTGTTTTGGCATCCCACTGTTGCACAGCTGCTAGTCCACTACCACCATGGTTTTCACAACTATTAGCAAACGGAGGAGCAAAATCTTTAAACCCAAGCTCTTCTAATCTCTTAGCATCAAGTTTAACAGCTTCCATGCCGTCTCTATACATTGCAGGTGTTATTTTAGAAGTACCATGAATTTTTTGTGCGACTCTTGCTGCCTCTACTTGAACCATTGCTTGAAACAAGCCTCTATTGTATAAAACTGTTCCGAAATGTGATCCATCTCCAGATGCTTCTCCTTTATCATGAACATATTTCTTAATATCTTTATGCACTTGATAATTAGTACCTGGAGCGTTAAAAGTTAGAGACTTATAACCATTGGCACCCATTCCAGCTGGTAGTACATCGTTCTCAGAGCCTGACCACCAAATGCCTATAAAATTTTCCATTGGAAATTTAATAGATGCAGCAGATTTAATGGCAACTTGGTTCATAACGCCCCAACCCCACATGAGAACATAATCAGGACGAGCCTTACGTATTTTTAACCATGTAGCTTTTTGCTCTTGTCCTGGATGGTCAACTGGTAACAACATTAAATCAAAGCCATGTTTCTTACCAAGTTCTTGTAAAGTTCTGATTGGTTCTTTTCCATAAGCAGAGTTATGATAAACAAGAGCTATTTTCTTACCATTTATGTCATTTCCGTTCTTGCTCATGATATGTTTAACAGCAATTGATGCTCCATCCCAATACGTAACGGGTGCATTAAAAATCCACTTAAAAACTTTTCCGTTAGCGGCAGATGTTCTTCCATATCCAGTAGAGTAAACAGTAACACCATCAGCAGTTGCTTTTGGAATTAATTGATAAGTTATACCAGTAGACATAGGTTGAAAAACCATTGCATTTTCTTTGTTTTTTTCATAACACTCAACACCAACTTGAGTTTTGTAGCCAGTCTCGCACTCAGGGTGTAATATTTTTTCACCACCAATTCCACCATCTCTGGCATTAATCATTTTGTAGTAATCTACAAAACCATCAGCATTTGGAATACCATTCGGCGCATAAGCTCCTGTTCGGTAAACCAACATTGGAAATTTAAGATCTGCAACAGCAATTTCTACGTAACTAGAAACAGCTATAACAGAAGCTACTACTCCCATTAAAAGTTGTTTTATTCTCATTTGATCCTCCCTTAGAGATAAAATTAACATAAAATCTACTAAATTAAATTTAGTAGGGGAAAGGCCATCTTCTTAACTTTTCTTTTGCGATGGACCATAGTCTTGCAAGGCCGTGAGGCTCTACAATTAGAAAAATAATCATTAACAATCCCCAGACTGTTATTTCAACATGTTTAGCTGTAACAGCTGAAAGACCAACCAAGTCAACCATTACGAACTTCAAACCAATAGGTAAAGTTACAATAAAGGCAGCTCCAAGAAATGAACCTAACATAGAACCTAGTCCACCTATAATAATCATAAATAGAACAGGAAATGAAATTGTCATAATATCAAAAGATTCAGTAACTTCTATAGCACCAAGAAAAACAGCAAAGTATAGTGCTCCAGCAACACCGATATAAAAAGAGCTAATAGCAAATGCAGATAATTTTGTTTTTAACGGTGGAACCCCAATAATTTCTGCAGCAATATCCATGTCTCTTATTGCCATCCATGACCTTCCTATTTTACTTCTTATTAGGTTTTTGGCAGCAAACCCCAGAACTACTACAAGTACCAAACAAAATAGATAGGTGGCGTAAGGAGGTGCAGATGCACCTGTTACTGGTATTCCAAACATTAACCTTTCAGAGACGGTTATTTGCCCTGTGTCTGAGTAATTATAGAACCATGGAACTTTGTTAAAAAGCCAGACAAGAAAAAATTGGGCGGCAAGAGTAGCAACAGCTAAATAAAACCCTTTTATTCTTAAAGAGGGTAATCCAAAAAGAATGCCTACGAACGCTGTTATTAATCCGGAAATTAATACAATTAACATTATATTTAAATCAGGAAAATAGGTCATAATCTTATATGTTGAAAAAGCACCAACTGCCATAAAGCCACCTGTGCCAAGTGACACTTGTCCACAATAGCCAGTTAGAATATTAAGTCCTATGGCAGCAAGAGAAAAAATTAAGAAAGGCACAAGTATAGCCTTTTCCCAGTAACTATTAATAATAAATGGAACTAATAAAAAAGCGATTAACATAAGTGTGCTAAAAGCTATCTTATCCTGAATTAATGGAAAGATTGCGTGATCTGACTTGTATGAAGATTTATATTGTCCTGTTTCTCTGTAAATCATAAACTTTAAACCCTCTCGATAATTTTGTCGCCAAACAAGCCTTGTGGACGAAACAATAAAAATACAAGCGCCATGACATAAGCAAACCAGTTTTCTAAAGCACCTGTTTCAAAATAACCACCTATATAAATTTCGGCTAATTTTTCACCAACTCCAATTAGCAGCCCCCCAATAATTGCCCCAGGGATTGAAGTAAATCCACCTAATATTAAAACAGGCAAAGCTTTGAGAGCTATGAGTGATAGTGAAAATTGAACACCTGACTCAGTACCCCACATTATTCCAGCAACCATTGCAATGAAACCCGAAATAGCCCAAACAAGTATCCAAATAGTTCTTAAAGAGATACCAACAGACAAAGCTGCTTGGTGATCATCTGCAACAGCTCTTAAAGCTCTTCCAGTTTTTGTATATTGAGAAAAAAGAGCTAACGTAATAACTAAAATTACAGCTACTACAGTTGCCCATACGTTAAGGACATCAATATACATACCATAATAATCGCTGCCTTCAGCTGCCAGACCAATTGTAGCTTCTTCTAACCATATTGATCCTCCACTTGGAATGCCTACATCAAGAACCTTAACATCAGACCCCCACATTAGATCACCAACGCCTTCCAAAGCAAAGGCTAAACCAATTGTGGCCATAAATAAGATAATAGGATCTTGGTTAACGAGGTGTTTTAGTACAAGCCGTTCAACAATCCATGCCAGTGCAATCATCGTAATAATTGTTAGGATGATTGCCAAAAAATTAGGCATCGAGGCATACCAATTATGGTAATTAGTACCAAAAAGTTCATTGATCACGTGTGCAAAAGGAACTTGACCTGTTTGATAGCCTACAAGAGTAAGCGCAGCAAACAACGCAAAGACACCTTGTGCAAAATTAAAAACACCAGACGCCTTGAAAATCAAAACAAAACCTAATGCAACCAGTGAATACATCACACCAGACATAAGACCATTAAGGACTGTTTCAATAAAATTTAGTAACTCTACGCTCATATTATAATCCCTTATTAATCAGACACTCCAAGGTAGGCATCTATTACAGCTTTGTTATTTCTAATTTCTTGAGGCAAGCCAGAACCTATTTTTTTCCCATAATCTAAAACAACAATTCTATCTGAAATGTCCATGACAACACCCATATCGTGCTCTATTAGAACAATGGTAGTTTTTAATTCATTGTTAACAGTTAAGACAAATCGGCTCATGTCTTGTTTTTCTTCAACATTCATTCCAGCCATTGGCTCATCAAGAAGAAGTATTTCTGGTTCCATGGCTAATGCTCTTCCCAGCTCAACTCGTTTCTGCAATCCATAAGGTAATGATCCTACCGGAGTTCTTCTAATAGATTGTAGGTCTAAAAAGTCTATCACTCTTTCTACCTTTTCACGGTGCTCTGCTTCTTCTTTTTCGACAGGACCAAAATAAAGTGCTTGCATTAAAAAATTTTGTTTTTGTTTTAATAACCTTCCAGTCATTAAATTATCTAAGGTGCTCATACCTCTGAATAGAGCAATATTTTGAAATGTACGTGCTATACCACTCTTCGCTGCAAATTCAGGTTCCATTTCATTCCTGTCAGTGCCTGCAAAATTGATTACGCCGCTGGTTGGTTTGTAAAAACCATTTATAACATTCAACATAGATGATTTTCCTGCGCCATTAGGGCCAATAATTGCAAAAACTTCACCTTTTTTTATTTCAAATGATACATCAGTTAGGGCTTTGACGCCTCCAAATGCAAGACTTATATTTTTGAGTTCAATAGATGTCTTGCCATATGGTATTTTTTTTAAATCGTCTAAACTCATTTACTTTTGCCCTTACTAGATTTTCTAACTTTAGATAAAGTTTTTTTAAACTTTAAGTTTTTTGTATCCATCAAATGTCTAATTTCCATAGTCGCACTAATTTTACTTTTTCTTCCATCTTCTAATGTAAATTCAGTATTAATAGATGCGGTATCTTTATCTAAATACAAGTCCTTTATAAGGTCACTATATCTATCATTTATAACGCTTCTTCTTACTTTTCTAGTTCTCGTTAATTCACCGTCATCTGCTTCTAATTCTTTAAACAACAATAGAAATTTTGCAATTTTAGTATTATCTGGTAATTGCTGATTAACTTTTTTAATTTCCTCCTCGATAAGTGAATAAATTTGCTTATCTGCAGCTAATCCTGTATATGAAGTAAATGCGAGTTGCCATTTCTCAGCCAATTTTGAAACAATTGAAAATCTAATACAAATTATAGCTGTCAAATAAGGTTTTTGGGATCCAATAACCACTGCCTCACCAACATATGGAGAAAACTTAAGTTTGTTTTCTATATTTTGAGGTGAAAACTTAACACCGTCAGATTTGATGGCTATGTCGTTAACTCTATCAAGGACATTAAGTCTTCCCTTGTCATCGAAGTAACCTGCGTCACCAGTATGCATCCAACCCTTTTTTATAGTTTCTTTATAGGCTTTGGGATTGTTATAATATCCTGAAAACATACTAGGATGTTTTGTAATAATTTCACCAAGTCCATTTGGGTCTGGGTCTATTATTTTTACTTCGCAATCAGGAAAAGGTACTCCTACTGTCTCACAATCCATTGTTCCTTTGGGCACATCTTGTAATGTGTATGCGCCCATCAATTCAGTTTGCCCATATAATTGACGCAATGGGATCCCCATGGCTAGGAAAAACTTAAATGTTTCAGGCCCAATTGCTGAGCCACCAGTAGCTGCAGATGTGACCTTACTAAAACCTAACCTATCTTTTAATGATGAGAAGAGAAGTTTATCAGCAAGAAAATCTCTCTTTCCTTTATCAACCGCTTTCAAACCTCTGTCTACCATTACATTAAATAGCCATTGTGTTACTTTTGGTGCGTCTAAAATTCTGGATCGCATGTCTGCAGCAATTTGTTCCCATAATCTAGGTGCGCCTAACATAAAAGTTGGACCTACTTCACGCATATCTTCCATAGCAGTATCAGGTCTTTCAGGAAAATTAACTTTCATTCCTCCAACTATATTAAAACCAACGCCATATGTTTGTTCCATTATCCATGGAAAAGGTAAGACGGATACATACTCATCATCGATATTTTTGGGATCCACTTTTAAGTATCTTATTACGTGCTCAATAAATTTTCCGCCAGGCAACATAGCTAATTTCGGATCTGATGTTGTCCCGGAGGTAGTGCATAAAATAGCTTCTTGATCACCAGATACTTTGTCAATCATTTTACTATACTTATCTGGGTTCTTAGAAGCTATATCTTGCCCTTCATTTATCAAATCAAGCATATCAGTGATATGTGGGTCTTCTAATTCTTTAAGACCACGGCTATCTTCATAATAAATATTAATTTTATTTGTTTTAGGTTTTTTAATTGTTAAAATTTTATCAACCTGTTCTTGGTCTTCTGCATAAACAAAATTAACTTTCGCAGCATTTATTAAGTATCCTACTTCTTCATCAAGTGTATCCCTATAAATTCCTAGACTCATTCCGCCAACAGCTTGTGCTGCAAGTTCAAAAAAAAGCCAAGACGGCTTATTGTCACCTATCAGGCCAATTACATCACCAGATTTAAATCCTCTTTTAGCAAGACTTAACGCTAAGAAAGAAACTTTTTCATTATATTGCTTCCAAGTAATTTCATTCCAAATTCCTAGGTCTTTATCTCGCAAAGCAACAGTGTCGGGCATTATCTCAGCTCGATGCCTTAGAAGTTTTGGAAGTGTATTGTAAATTTTAGTATCTGGATATTTATTCATTTTAACCTTTAAATTAGAAACCTTCTAATAAATTTAATAATTAAAAATTATTTGTGATGAGATCAAACTTAAGAATGAATAAGTAGCCCCCACTACGTAATCACTAGGCTATCTAATTGGATATTAAAATCAACATAAAGTTTAAGAAAATTTAAAATATAAATTTTTGTTTATCTTAAGTAGTTTATCTAGGATCAAATAAATTTCAAAAGTGATAAATTAAATACTTTTCTCAGATCAGAGTATCATTTGAAAATTTAATTACATTTGCCCCTTTCAATACTATTTTAAAATGAGTTTGTATTCTAGGCAGAATATGTAGATCATAGAATTCAGATGATAAAATTTTACCTTTTAAAAAGGAATTGTCTTTTTGATTCGTTGACAACTTTTCTTGAGCTTTTAAATTAGCTTTATGCATTAACCAACCTCCAACGAGATATCCGAATCCCATTAAGTAGTCAAAACTAACACATGAGAGCATTTCTTGATCATCTCTATTTTCGAGAATAAAATTTAAAGTTTCAGACGCTAAATTAATTGCCTCAATCATTTCATTGTTATCTGCACATTCAGAATTCATATCTTTAATAAAACTTTGTGCAGTTATGCCATTATCTCTTAAAGTTTTCCTAAACATAAAATCATTGGCTTGAATAGCATTGGTTCCTTCATAAATAGGAAGAATTCTAGCATCTCGCATGTATTGAGCTGCACCTGTTTCTTCAATAAATCCCATACCTCCATGAATTTGTACACCATTGCTAGTTACTTCTTGTGCTAACTCAGTTGACCAACCTTTTATAATAGGTATTAAAAAACCTTCTTTCATTTTACAGTCATGATTACCAGAATGCGCCTTTTCCATTATTTCAGCAGATACTAATATCAAGGCACGCATAGCTTCAGTGAGACTTCTCATACATAAAAGTAACCTTTTTACATCTCCATGACCAATAATAGGTGTACCTTTTTCCTTATTAATAGGAATGCCTTGAATTCTAGTGTTAGCGTATTCTAGGGCTTTTTGACGTGCAGCCTCAGATATAGCCATTCCCTGGAGGCCAACATCAAACCTTGCTCTATTCATCATAATGAACATATACTCAATGCCTCGTCCTTCTTCACCAAGCATATACCCTATGGCACCCTCATTTTCACCATATGACATAACGGCAGTAGGGCTCGCCTTTATTCCCATTTTATGTTCAATTGAAATACATTTTAGATCATTTCTAATAGTATAATTACCATTGTCATCTTTTAAATATTTGGGGATTATGAATGTTGATATTCCCTTAATTCCTTCGGGTGCGCCTTCAGTTCTAGCCAGAACAAGGTGAATAATATTTTCGGACATATCATGTTCACCGTACGTTATATAAATTTTTTGACCTTGAATTCTCCAATCCTCACCATCAAACCTTGCCTTAGTTTTTATAGTAGCTAAATCAGTGCCTGATTGAGGTTCTGTTAAATTCATGGTACCTGTCCAAACACCTGAATTGAATTTTGGAAGGTATGTTTTTTTTTCTTCATCAGTTCCCACAAGTGTAAACGCATCAATTAAACCTTGCGTGAGTAGACTACACAAAGCAAAAGACATATTGGCGCCATGCCAATATTCGTTAATAGCAGCACTCATTCTTCCAGGAAGATCCATTCCATCATATTCACCTTCACTAGCAACACCAATCCAGCCACCTTCTGCAATTTTTGAAAAAACTGTTTTAAAACCTTCTGGGGTTTGAACTTCGTTATCCTGTCTAAGAACAGGATTATTTTTATCACCAAAATGATTTAGAGGTGCCAAGTCATTGTCGGCTAATTTACCAGCTTCAGATAGAACTGCGTCTATAGTTGAGGTATCTAGATCTTTATGAGGAGACAAAAGATTTTCTAAAATAAACTTAGTATCCTGTAATGGAGACTTATAAGGCATTTCAAACTCCAGCTTTTCATTGTTGATAAAATTCAGTCTAACTATTATGAATAATATTAGGAGGAAATCAACTATGACTATATCTGAAGATGGTTTAAACAAAAATCAAGCTAATTTTGCAGCTTTAAGCCCTTTGTCATTTTTAGAAAGGACAAGTAAGACTTTTCCAAATCTAATAGCTTTAGAATATCAAGACTATAAACTTAATTATGAACAAGCTTTAATTCGCTGCAATGCTCTAGCTAATTTTATTAATGATCATAAATTTAAACCAAGTAGCACTATTGCGGTTATGCTTCCAAACATTCCTGCAATGTGGGAATGTCATTACGGTGTTCCAAAGGCTGACGGAGTATTAAATGCCATAAACACCAGGTTAGATAGTAATACAGTAAAGTTTATTCTTGAACATGGAGAGGCAAAACTATTCATTTATGATTCTGATTATAGCCCAATAGTTGAAAAAGCATTTGAAGATTTGTCTAACCCACCAGTTTTAGTAGAATTTGTGGATAAAATTGCAGGAAATACTAGGTCTAAATTTGCCGATGCGCATAATTGTTTAGACTATGAGACTGAAATCAAAAAATATTTAGATATTAAATTAGAACATTCTTTGCCAGGTGATGAGTGGAGCTCAATTGCTTTAAATTACACATCCGGAACTACTGGGAATCCTAAAGGTGTCGTATATCATCATCGAGGTGCTTATTTAAACGCAATAGGTAATATTCTTACATGGGACCTACCCATGCACCCTAAATATTTATGGACCTTGCCAATGTTTCATTGCAATGGTTGGTGTTTCCCATGGACAATTACTGAAAGAGCTGGAACACATGTATGTCTTAGACAATTATCTGGTGAGTTGATTGTTAAAGCTTTACAGAATCATAACATTACTCATCTCTGTGGTGCTCCCATAGTTATGCAAATGATTGCTGATTATTTATTACAAAATGATATTTCCCTTAAGACAGATATTAAGATGATGACAGCCGGAGCTCCTCCTCCTGAAGCCGTCTTAAGTAAAATGGCTTCTTGTGGAATAGATGTAATTCATGTTTATGGCCTGACAGAAACTTATGGTCCTGCAGTTGTTTGTGCTTGGCATCCTGAATGGAGTAGTTTGGAACCTTCTGAGCAAGCCCAGCTAAAATCAAGGCAAGGAGTAGTATATTCTGTTCAAGAAAATATGAAAATTATAAACACAGAAACGAATGAAAATGTACCTAAAGATCAAAATACTCTGGGTGAGGTTCTTATAAAAGGAAACATAACCATGAAAGGCTATTTAAAAAATAAGAAAGCTACCGACGAAGCTTTTGAGGGTGGTTGGTTTCATACAGGTGATCTTGGTGTTTGGCATGAAGACGGTTATATTCAACTGAAGGACAGATCTAAAGATATTATTATTTCAGGTGGCGAGAATATTTCATCAATTGAGGTGGAGGATGCTTTATATAAACACCCAGATGTTGTTGCCGCGGCAGTGGTTGCTAAAGATGATGAAAAATGGGGTGAAACACCATGTGCATTTGTAGAATTAAGTCAAGGGTCTAAAATTAACGAAGCAGACTTAAAAGATCATTGCAAAGCACAATTGGCTGGTTTTAAAGTTCCACGCTATTTTGTTTTCACAGAACTTCCTAAAACAAGTACAGGTAAAATACAAAAATTTAAGTTAAGAGAAAAAACAAAGCAAATTAATTAATATTTATTAACTAACTTTCTTTAAGGTTTTATTATTAATAATTTTATCAAAGTTAGTTTTCCAATCTAACTCTGCTTTGTCCATGCTTTTTTCTTTCACGTGACCATACCCCTTTATAGAAAGAGGAATTTCAAGAAACTCAATTATTTGAGAATGATTATTTTCATTTAAATTTTCATAAATTTGATCAACTGTATAAAGTATTTTCTGGACTAACTGACGCTCTCTTTTTCGCTCATTTGTATATCCAAAGACATCAAATTTAGAACCTCTAAGAAATTTAAATTTTGATAAGATTTTAAATATATTGAAAACCCATTGTCCAAAACGATGCTTTTTTAGGTGTCCTGTTTCAGGATCTTTTTTGGAAAAAAGAGGTGGAGCTAAGTAAAACTCTAACTTCTCACCTTGGTTTTGCTTTAAAAAATTTTGAGCAAATTCACCCGACGTATGAAGTCTAGCTACTTCATATTCATCTTTGTATCTCATTATTCTAAATAGTGACAGGGCAATTTTTCTGGTTAATTGAAGGTCTTTTTTAAAATCACCCATATTTTTTTCTAAGTTCATAATTTTATTAACTTTAGAAAGAAATAAATCTGCATATTTTTTATCTTGGAACTGTTCGAGTGTTTTATAAAATCTATCAACATATATGTTTATATTTTTTTCATTTTCTGTAATTTTTTTAATTTTAGCAGAATTAAAAACGTCTTGAGGGTGCTCAGATAATAATCTACCCCAGTTAAAAGCCATCAGATTTTGTTTTATCGCAACACCATTTAATTCAATAGCTTTTTTAATTGAGTTTATGTCTATCGGAATAAGATTTTTTTGCGCAGCAATACCTAACATCATTATATTAGCATATACAGTATCACCAACTAAGTTTTCGGCTAATTTCGATATGTCTATAAATTGTAAATTTTCTACTGCCAGGTGATTTTCAAGGTGTTTTTTTAATAGGCTATCGTCAACAACTGTTCCAATGTGCACCCCCGCAACTCCAACTGGCTCTACTCTTCCATTGACAATGGCTATAGTTTTATCTGGGTTTAAGGTCCTTGTAATTGACGGTGAAACGGAAACAACAGCGTCACAACCTAGAAGTAAATCAGCAGTTTCATTTGGAAGTCTTGCGGACCTATTATAAAGCGATTTTTCACGGCCAATTCTTATCTGGCTAGTAACAGCGCCATTCTTCTGAGCTAAACCAGTAAAATTCATTGATTGTGCGTATAATTTATCAATTCGAGCAGCCATAACGATGATTGCTGCAACAGTTGATATACCTGTTCCTCCAATTCCTGCCATAATAACATTTTGTATTTCGTTAAGATTTGGTTGTGGATTCTTTAATTTATTAAAACTTTTAGGGAGTTCTGGAAATGTTGTTTTAGAAGGCTCAGATTTATTATTAGAAGTAACACCAATGAAACTTGGGCAAAATCCCTTTTTACATGAATAATCTTTATTACAAACACTTTGGTCAATTTGTCTCTTTATTCCTTCAAAGTGATCAAAAGGTTTAACTGCAACACAATTAGATTTTTCTGCGCAATCTCCACAACCTTCGCAAACATCCGGGTTAATATACATCTTCATTTCTCTATCTTGTATAAACCCTCTTTTACGTCTTCGTCTTAGCTCAGTGGCACAAGTTTGGACGTATATTATTGCAGTTACTCCAGTTATATTTCGAACTTCTTTTTGAATATTAATAAGTTCATCTCTATGAAAAATACCAACTTTATCTGCAAATAATCTTGTGTCTTTAAATTGTTCAGGTTCATCTGAAACTACATAAATCTTTTTTACTCCCTCTGCAGATAATTGCCTGGAAATCTCCCATGGAGTTGCACCTCCAATTGCTTTCTGACCACCAGTCATCGCCACCGCATCGTTATAAAGTATTTTAAAGGTAATATTAACATTCGCTGACACAGCAGCTCTAATCGCAAGGGAACCGGAGTGAGCATAAGTACCGTCACCAATATTTTGAAAAGTATGTTTTTGGTTTGAAAAAGGAGCACGTCCTATCCAATGTCCACCTTCTCCACCCATTTGGCTAAAATTTGTTAATTTTTCTGGATGTAAAAAATAACCTATAGAGTGGCAACCAATACCTATTCCTACAACTTCATCATCAGGTGTTTTAGTACTAGAATTATGTGGACACCCTGCACAATACCATGGGGTTCTTGATACTACAGCAGGCAGATTATTGCCTAAAGAATCTGATTTTACTTTTTTAAGGTCATAATCATTTTTATTGTTTTTAATTTTTTTAAGAAGGCAATCTGATATAATGTCACTTGATAGTTCTGATACCTTTGGAATAAGTTCATCATTTGTGACTGCATCTAATTTACCTGATAATAAAGGCCTAGAATTAGAATTAAAAAGTATATGAGCAACCTGTTCTTCGACGATAGAAGCTTTTTCCTCAATAATTAAGATTTCCTCAAATTTTTCTGCAAATTTTTCGATTTCTTCATTAATTAGTGGCCAAGGAACTTTACATGAGAAGAGCCCTATGGAGTTTTTTTCTGGCTCATTAATTCCAATTTTGAAAAGCGCATCGATTGTTTCTGTGGTTGCTTTACCAACAGCAATAATCCCTAGTTTTTTTTTCTTGGGATTAAATATAGTTTGGTTAATTTTTTGGTGTTTAATAAAATGTTTTGCGGCAGGAATTCTTCTTTTGATAAGTGCAGCTTCTCTGTCTAAAGCAGGGTCATGTTTGTTGACATGAACATTTAATGGCTTTTCTAAATTTGAAAAAGAAGGTCTTAGTTTGCTAAGATCAATGACAGCATTTGAATCTGCTGTATCACTTGTAATCTTAAGTGCAACACATATCCCTGCATAACGAGATAAAGCAAAAGCCTGTAACCCCATTGGTACAACTTCATTTACATTAGCAGGATAAAAAATAGGAATACCTGCAGCAATAAGAGACTGTTCTGATTGATAAGCTAATGTAGAACTCTTTCCTATAGGGTCGTCAGCAACAGCTAGAACCATACCTCCTTTTGATGCAACACCACCCATATTAGCATGTCTCAGAGCATCCATTGCTCTGTCTAGACCAGGACCTTTCCCATACCACATTGAAAAGACCCCGTCTATTTCAGGCCTATCATAAAGACCAAGCATTTGAGTCCCCCAAGCGGCTGTCGCTGCAAGTTCTTCGTTAACCGCGGGTTGAAAAATTATATTATTTTCATCTAAATGTTTTCTTGCTCTTCCAAGTTCTAGATCAAGAGTTCCAAGAGGTGATCCTGGGTAACCACTAACATAACCTTTTGTTATTAAGTCATTATCCTTATCAATTTTTGCCTGTTCAATTAAGAGTCGTACTAGTGCTTGGACACCATTCATGAGTGCAAAATCATTGTTCTTTGTAAAACAATCGTCTAATTTAATAGTATTTATATAATTCAAATTAGTCTCACTATAGGATTACTATTTCTAATTTAATTAATTTAAATGGCTTTAACAAGTGGATAAAATTATTTTATATAAAGGTAATTAAGGTTAATGCTCTTAAAATCTAATAATTATGATGATTTATATTTAAATTTCAGATGGAATATACCTGAGTTTTATAATATTGCTTCAGGTACCATAGATAAAATTGAGTATAGCAATCGAGCTGCTTTAATAAATATTTTAAATGATGGTAAATCTGAAATTTGGACATTTTTAGATATTAAAAAATCAGCAAATAAATTAGCTAATGCTTTCGATGGATTAGGTATTCCTCATGATGCGAGGGTAGGAATAATTTTAGGCCAATGCCCAGAAACAGCAATTGCTCACATGGCCTGTTTTAAGTCGGGAAAAATATCAATACCGCTTTTTAACTTGTTTGGAACAGATGCATTATTTTATAGATTGCAAAATTCTAGGGCATCAATAGTTATTTGTGACAAAACTGGTCTCGAAAAAATAGAGAAAATATTTCAAAAATTACCGAGCTTAAAATTTATTATTTGTGTTGATCAAAAAAATGATAGGACTAATGTCCTGAGTTTTAACAAACTTTTGGAAAAGTCTTATGATAACTATATTACAAAAAAAACTAGGGCAACAGATCCCGCTTTAATTATTTATACCTCAGGTACAACGGGTGGGCCGAAGGGGGCTTTGCTGCCGCATCAGTCATTATTAGGACATATACCTGGCGTTGAGCTCCCTCACGAATTCTTATCCTATTCATCCCCAGTTAAGGATCTTTTTTGGACGCCAGCAGACTGGGCTTGGATAGGTGGTTTATTTGATGTTTTACTACCTGCATGGCATTTCGGTATACCTGTTGTAAGTTATAGATCTCATAAATTTGATCCTGAATTTACATTTTACTTGTTATCAAAATTTAATATTAAAAACACTTTTTTACCTCCAACTGCCTTAAAGATGATGAAGGCATTTAAGTCAAAAAATACAAATATTAAACTAAATTTAAGAACTGTCGGATCAGGTGGAGAGTCACTGGGTGAAGACTTGCTTGAATGGGGAAAAAATGTTTTAGGTGTTGGAATAAATGAATTTTACGGACAGACAGAGTGTAATTTAACTATCTCGAACAGTGGTATTTTAATGCCTCGAAAACTAGGATCTATTGGCAAGCCTGTTCCAGGTCAAGAAGTAAAAATAATGAGTAAGAATGGAGAATTCATAAATGAGCCAGGAGTAGATGGTGAAATAGTCATTAGATATACCACACCAGTAGCTTTTCTAAAATATTGGAATAACGAAAAAGAGACACAAAAAAAAGTCGTTAACGGTTGGCTTTTTACGGGAGATTTTGCCTTTAAAGATGAGGAAGGATATTTTTATTTCAAAGGTCGTGAAGATGATATTATAAATACGTCTGGTTACAGAATTGGTCCAAGTGAAGTGGAAGATTGTATTATGTCTAATGTTAATGTTGAAATGGTTGCGGTTGTAGGTGTGCCAGATAGTCTCAGAGGAAATATAATTAAGGCCTTTATAATTCCAAAGGATAAAAAAAATATTTTAACTCAAAATAGTGAGCTCAAAAAAGAAATTCAAAATGATGTGAAATCTAAATTAGCATATCACGAATATCCTCGCTTGATAGATTTTGTTAATGAACTACCATTGACAACAACAGGAAAAATTATTCGAAAAGAACTAAGAAAAAGTAATTAATTTATTTTTACTTAATAATAAAAAAAAAGTTATATAGTTTTATTAAAATATTTTCTAAAGGAATTTTTAATGAGTGAAAATTACAAATTTGATACACTCTCTCTACACGCAGGCCATATACCTGATCAAGAAACTGGGTCCAGAGCTGTTCCAATATATCAAACAACTTCATATGTTTTCAAGAGTACAGAAGAAGCTGCTTCATTATACAACATGGAAGTTGGAGGACATCTTTACACAAGAATTTCAAACCCAACAGTAGCTGCGTTAGAACAAAGATTAGCTGCCTTGGAGGGAGGAGCAAGTGCAGTTGCCTGTTCTAGTGGGATGGCTGCTATGCATTTGGTCGTCTCCGCCATTTGTAGTTCTGGAGATCACATAGTAGCTTCTAGCAAAATGTATGGAGCTAACATTAACCTTCTTCAATACACAATGCCAAGATTTGGCGTTAAGACTGATTTTGTAAACCCAAATGACCCGGAGGCTATTGAAAAAGCTATTAAACCCAACACAAAATTGGTTTTTGGTGAAGTTATAGGAAATCCCGGCTTGGATATTATGGATGTTCCGACTGTTGCTGAGATATGCAAAAAGAAAAATGTTCCCTTAGTACTTGATGCTACCTTTAATACACCTTATTTGATGCAACCATTTAAACATGGAGCTAATATCTTAGTTCATTCCTTAACGAAATGGTTAGGTGGACATGGCATTGCTATAGGAGGAGCTGTTGTAAATGGTGGAAACTTTGACTGGGGAGATAAAAATAAATTTCCAACTATTTCAGGCCCACATTTTGCTCTTAATGGAATAAGCTTTTGGGAAGAGTTTGGTCCTTCTGCATTAATTGCCAAAATTAGAGCTGAGGGAATGTATAATTTTGGTCCTTCTTTATCGCCTACTAACGCTTTTCATTTAATGCAAGGAATAGAAACCTTACCGTTGAGAATGCAAAAACATATTGATAATACACATAAATTGCTAGATTTTCTCAAAAGTCACGAACAGGTAGCATGGGTAAAGCACCCAGACTTAGAGACTCATCCAGATCATGAAGTTGCAAAGAAAATACTTCCTAAAGGTTCAGGGTCAATAATTGTTTTTGGTATAAAAGGAGGGCGAGCTGCAGGACAAAAATTTATAGAATCTGTGCAATTAGCATCGCACCTCGCAAATGTAGGGGATGCTAAAACATTATTAATTCACCCTGGAAGCACAACACACTCCCACCTAAGTTCCGAAGCAATGAAAGAGGGTGGACTTACTGATGACATGATTAGGCTCTCTGTTGGTCTTGAGGATATTGATGATATCAAGAAAGATTTTGAAAAAGGTTTCAAAGCTGTCAAAAGATTAGGTGCTAAATGCTAATTAAATTTAAGGGTGTAGAGACATATGTTGGCACTGGAAGTAAAAATTTAGATAACAGTAAAACGACTTTATGTTTTATCCATGGAGCTGGTCAAAATCATTTAAGTTTTATCCAACAGGCAAGGTTTTTTGCATATAAAGGGTTTTCTGTAATAGTTCCTGATATGCCAGGTCATGGTTTGTCAAAGGGGAAACCTTGCAAATCAATAAAAGAAAATGCTGATTGGATATATGACTTACTAATTAATTTAAAAGTCAAAAATTTAGTTGTTGTAGGTCATTCTCAGGGTTGTTTAGTAGCTATGGAACTTAATAGAATCCACCCTAAATTTTTAAGTGGAATAGTATTTGTGGCGGGCTCAAATGAAATTCCGGTTAATCAATTTTTATTAGATTTATCGATAACAAACGAGCAAAAGGCTTCAGAAATGATGGTTACTTGGGGACATGGAAAAGATGGTGATATGTCTATAAATAATTGGCCAGGTCACTCTCACTTTGGTGAAGGTAGAAGTGTAATGAGTATGAATATGCCAAAGAGTTTAAATAATGATTTAAATGCATGCAATAATTATAAGGATGGTGTAGACGCCGCTAAAAGTATTGAAATACCAGCCCTAGCGGTATTGGCTAAAAATGATCAAATGACCCCACTCAAGTCGGGAATGAAATTTGTTGATCTGATTAAGACATGTGAAACGCATGTTCTTGATTGTGGACATTTTCTTCAATCTGAGAGACCTAATGAGCTAAACTCACTACTACATTCTTATTTAAAGAAGTTATAAATTTTTATTGCTAAGTGATTAAATAAGTCATGAATGAAAAAAATGAATACTTATACTCTAAAATAAAAGATCCAATTCATTGGAGAGTTTGTGAAATAATTTTGGAACAATCTTCAAAACACCCCAACTTAAAGATTATTAAATTTCTAGATGGTCCTGAATGGACATATAATGATTTAAAAACAAAGGCTCTACAAAAAGCTAATATTTTAAAACAGAAAGGATTTAAAAAAGGAGACGCGATTACAGTCTTTATCCAAGACCCCAAAGAATTTATTTTATATTGGATAGCGTCTAATTTTCTCGGATTATTATTTGTTGCATTAAATACGGCGATCAGGGGAAATGTACTATTGCATCAAATCAAAATTTCTAAATCAAAATATGTAATAGTAGAGGATATATTTTTTGAAGAAGTTCATGAGTTAATAAATAAAAATAATTTAGAAGCATATTCTTTAAATTCGAAAGAATTATCGAGTGAAGACTTGATTGACGAAAGTCAGGTTGATTTTGGAAAACTTAGTGACGATGTTTGTGTAATGTTTACAAGTGGGACATCAGGGCCTTCAAAAGGTGTAATGATGCCAAATGCTCACTGTGTTCTATTTGCTGTAGGAACAATAGAAAATTATAATTTGAAACAACATCATAATTTTTATATTTCTCTTCCACTATTTCATGCTAATGGATTATTTATGCAGCTTTTAGCTTGTTTGATGACAGGAGCTAAAGCAATAATAAGAAGTAAATTTTCAGCCTCTAACTGGTTAGATGATATAAGAAAGTACCAAATTACTCATACAAATATGCTAGGAGCCATCGCTGCGTTTGTAGTATCTCAGCCTCCATCTAAACATGATAAAGACCATCAACTTATTGTGATTGGATCCGCACCTTTGCCAAGTGAGCCAGAAAGAATTTTTAGAGAGAGGTTCGGTGTTAAACATGTTCTACCTTTATATGGAATGACAGAAGTTAATATTCCTATATACGGTTTGAATAATGAAATTGGCGGTGGAAAGTGTGGGAAAGTTTATGAGAAGTACTTTGAAGTAGAAATTAGAGACCCTGACAAAGATATACCAATAGAAGATGGCATGGTTGGTGAAATTATGGTCAGGCCAAAGCAGCCATTTGGTTTTATGTCAGGTTATATGGGAATGCCAGATAAAACCATAGAAACTTGGAGAAATTTTTGGTTTCATACAGGTGATGCAGGAATAAGGGAGCCCTCAGGACACTTCATATTTGTAGATAGAATAAAAGATTGCATTCGCAGAAGAGGAGAGAATATTTCTTCTTATGAAGTTGAACAAGCTTTTTTAGAGATACCATATATTACTGAAGCTGCAGCTTATGCCATACCGGCGGATGGCGGTGATGGCATGGAAGATGAAGTGATGGTTGCGTTAATGATACACGATGATATTACGATAAATTTTGAGAATTTAATTAATAGTGCAAAAAATAATTTAGCAAAATTTTCCATACCTAAATATTTAAGAATTATGAAAGAATTTCCTAAAACACAAACTGGTAAAATACAAAAAAACAAACTTAGAGAAGAGGGTGTTACGGTTGATACTTGGCAAAATTATAATATTTAATTATCATAATTGTATTAGTAATTATTAGGGGTACTAAAATGGCTAATGATATGTACAAAGGCTGTTGGCCAGTTGCTCCGACACCATTCATGCCTAATGGCGAAATTGATAAAGAAGGTATGAAGAGAGTAATTGACTGCATGATTGAACAAAATGTAGACGGTATTTGTATTCTTGCCAACTACTCAGAACAATTTTTATTGTCTGATGAAGAACGAGAAACTCTAACAAGATTATGTATTGAACACGTTGATGGTAGAGTTCCAGTTATTACTACGGTCAGTCATTTTTCTACGGACATCGCTCTATCTAGGGCCAAATTAGTTAAATCTCTTGGTGGAGATATGCTGATGATGATGCCTCCATACCATGGAGCTTTGATGAAGGGATCTCCTCAGCAAACGTTTGAACAATTTGCTAAAGTTGGTGAAGCTGGCGTTACAATAATGGTTCAAGATGCCCCATTATCAGGTGTTGATTTACCAGTGCCTCTTTTAGTAAAAATGGCAAAAGAGATTGAGATGGTAAAATGTTTTAAAATTGAGTGTGCCCAAGCAGCTGCAAAATTAAGGCAACTTGTCAATGAAGGTGGAGAAATAATTGAAGGTCCATTTGATGGTGAGGAAGGTATTACATTATTTGCAGATCTGGAAGCAGGTGCTACTGGAAATATGAGTTCTGCAATGTTACCTGATTTGATAAGGCCTGTAGTCTTAGATTTTCTTGATGGTAAAGTCGAAGAGGCTGAAAGTAAATATAATGAGATACTCCCATTAATTAATTATGAAAATAGGCAATGTGGTTTCAGAGCTGCTAAAATTATAATGAAAGAAGGCGGTGTTATTAAATCAGATTATTGCAGACATCCAATTGCGCCTTTAGAAGATAGTACAAGAGAAGGATTAATTAAACTTGCTAGTAAATATAATCCTGTTGCTCTAACATGGGGTTTATAAAATAAACGTTTAAGATTTTTTTTGGAGGAGATTATGCCTTATTCTTTAGATGATCTTATTGTCGATATAAAAGATATTATTTTAAACGAAAAAATACCTAACGGTTCAGACAAGATATGTTATTTTGTTTCAAAAGCTCTCATGGATCAAAATTTCATATCTGAAAATCTTCCAGATAGACAAAATGGAGAACATCCGAGGCAAATTCTTTATGAAGATAAGGAAACAGGTTTTTGTGTTTGTGGTCATGTTTACAGTACAGAGGCAATAGGATCTCCACATGATCATGGACCAAGTTGGGCTATTTATGGTCAAGCATCTGGTGAAACAGAGATGACAGATTGGGAGATAGTTGAAGACAGATCAAATAATGCAATGATTTATGTTAAGCCTAAAAAGACATATACAATGAAGGCTGGCGACGTTCATTTTTATGGAGTTGGTGAAGTGCATTCTCCAGTTCGGAAAGACCCCGTAAGATTATTGCGAATAGAAGGTGCTAATTTAGATAACATAAAGAGATCGAATATAAAGGCTATTTAAGTATAAAACTTAAGTTTATACCAAAAGTTTTATAATTCTTTAAAAAAATTAGTTTCTTCTTTGTCCATTCTCTCAATTAAGCCTGTTTCCCATTTTAAATACTGATTTGCGTGTTCTTTATTTCCTTTATGACGTAAGTATGTATGAAAATTAAAGTCAATAAAGTTTTCGCCTAATTGAATCTCATTTGTATCAAAATACTCAGAAAACCTATCAACATCTTCTTCATCCCAATGGTAAATTTTAAGGACAATTTCAGGGAATTTAGTTTTTAAATCTTCGTAAATTAAATTGATTTTTGGATTGTCGTCACAAACTAATATAATTTTTTCATCATTTAAATTATCATAGTCCTTGAGATTAGATCTATTTAACCAAGTAGATTGTTTTAGTCTTGATTTACAGAAATCTACGCTATATCTCGTATCAAAAATCAAATTATTTTTAGTAATTTGCAACTCACTAAGAGTTTGTTTTTGATAGGATTGATATTGGTACTCTTCGTTGTCTTCAAGATTTAAACTTTTTATTTCTTCATTATTTATGTCAAGCACATAACAATCAAAGTTCAATTTTTTTAACCATAGTGCCGTCATTCCTGCCCTTACAAGATCTCCATCATCTAAAAGAATTATTTGAGATTTTAAAACGCCAATAAAATTATCTGTCGCCTGAACCAGCTGACCTCCCGGTACATTTTGTATAAAATCTTTAATATCAGTAGTTAATTCTTCTGAAGAAACATCAAAAATATATGTAGACCTAATTTTATTGCTAATGATATTATTTGCTTTTTTTAAATTAAGAATTTCTATTTTATTTTCATTGAGTAGGAATTTTATTCTAGATCTTAAACTTTTTATTTGAGTTTTATTAGGTTTTAGATCAAGGAAATTCTTTTTCCCATGATCCAACTTTAAATCAGACAAAAACCACCCTTGTGT
>OZSS01000060.1_pt1 | contig 44433 bp, 53 predicted proteins | sample 1779911 | NCBI WGS metagenome assembly OZSS01 (sample SAMEA2603589, study PRJEB24840) | metagenome | biome: Water; feature: Photic zone; material: Seawater sample | place: Mediterranean Sea | collected 2013-11-12 | depth 10 m
GTAATTCTTTTTTTTCTAGCATTATCTATGTAAGGACTTGATTTAATTGCGAAATGATCTCTCTCGAAACCTCAAGAAGATCAAAATATTTTTTTATATGAAATTTTGTAAAAACCGCTGGAGGAAGCTCTTTGAATTTTTCTTTTTCTAAATTTTTTAAAAAGGCTACAGGAACATTTATGACCTTAGAAGCTTCTTCTAAAGATAAGTTTTTTATTTTTCTGACCTCTTTGATTTCAGAGATCCAAGTTTTTTTCATGTTTAGTCGAAAATTTTCGACATTATATCAATTTCTCTAATCGCTGAGTCAGCAGAATCTGAACCATGAACTGCATTTTTTGAAAGAGATTCTGCAAACCTTGCTCTTAAGGTCCCTTCTTCGGCTTCTTCTGGATTTGTGGCTCCCATAAGCTTTCTATATGTTGAAATCGCATTTTCTCCTTGTAATATCTGTACAACTGAAAAATCTGAAGTCATAAACTCTACTAGTTCAGAAAAAAATGGTCTTTCTGCATGCTCCGAATAAAAATCTTCTGCAATTTTTTTTGATAGTTGTATTCGTTTTGAATTAATAATTTCTAAGCCATTAGATTTGATTGACTTATTAATATCCTCAACAAAAGAATTTTTTACAGCATCAGGCTTTATAATACAAAGTGTTTTTTCCATTTTTTAATCTAGCTCATCGATCCATGTTGCTTGGATCGCTTCTAAAATCCTCTCGTTACATTTTTCAAAGTCATCTTCAAACCCTTTAATATTAAAAACTAAATATCTCAAATCTGTAAAAAGAATTTTCTCAGGGTCTATGTCAGAGTGATTCTCGATTAACTCATCGACAATCTCATACGTATCGGTCCATTTCATTATTAAATTAAGAAATTAAGCTTTTTGAAAAAGCTCTTGATCAATGCTGAAACTTTCACCACAACCACACTGAGCTGAAATATTAGGATTATTAAAAATCAGCTCAGAATTTAGTCCATTTTGGACATAATCAAGTTCAGTTCCCTTCAAAAAAATAAAACTTTCTTTGCTGATGTATAAATTTATGTCAGAAAAATTACCAGAGTAGTCATCCTTTTTTCCTTCTTTTACTATGCTGAGATCATAAGCATACCCTGAACACCCGGAGGTTTTAACTGTAATTCTTACTCCAGTAGAATTATCTTTCTCCAGTAATTTTGTAATGTGATTTATTGCGCTTTTTGAAAAACTAAAATCATTATTTGAAATATTATTTTGCATGGAACCAGTATCCTTATCTTTCTTAGGGTGTATTTCAGAAACCATATTAATTGTATATTTTGGAATTTCAATAGTTAAATCTTTATCGTCTACTAAAGTTTGGCAACTCAATCTTGAATTAGGCTCCAATCCCCAAGCCTTATCTAGCAGATCCTCTTCATCGTCTGTAGATTCATTTAACGTTTCGAACCCTTCTCTGAATATTACATGGCATGTAGTACAAGCGCATGATAACTCGCATGCGTGTTCAATATCTATTGAGTTATCGAGAAGATTTTCGCAAACAGATTTTCCGGCGACAGATTCAAACTCTGCTCCTTCAGGACAAAGTTCCTCGTGAGGTAATACTTTTATTTTGGGCATTAATCATTATTTCTTCGACTTTTAAAATCATCTATAGCGCGATGTATAGCTTCTTCTGCTAGAACGCTACAGTGAATTTTAATTGCCGGAAGTTCTAAAATATCAACAATTTCTTGATTAGAAATTTTTTGAGCCTCTTCCAAAGTTTTACCTTTAAGCATATCTATCAATTGACCACTAGATGCTATAGCAGAGCCACATCCATAAGTTTTGAATTTCGCATCTACAATCACGTTCTTATCATCAACATTTTCACACTTAATTTGAAGCTTCATAACATCACCACAAGCGGGGGCTCCGACTATCCCTGTCCCCACCCTATGGAAATCTTTATCGCCAGGCTTCCACCTGCCAACACTAGCTCCTTCAGGATTCTTTAATGTTTTTTCAAATTTATCTACAACTTTTTGCGAATAAGCCATATTTACCTCACCATAATAATTCTTCTACGCCCACTCTATTTTATCTAAATCTACGCCATCTTGATACATTTCCCATAAAGGAGATATTTCTCTAAGTTGGGATACCGAATCTTTAACAAGATCAATTGTAGATTCAACTTCTTCTTTTTTAGTGAATCTTCCGAAAGAAAACCTAATAGAACTGTGAGCTAATTCATCAGGTCTCCCTAAAGCTCTAAGGACGTAAGACGGCTCTAAACTTGCCGAAGTGCAAGCAGAACCGGAAGAAACTGCAATATTCTTTAAAGCCATTATTAGAGACTCACCTTCAACAAAGTTGAAAGAAAGATTAAAAATTCCAGGATATCCAGTTTCAAGACAACCATTAATGTAAATTTCTTCCATATCTTTTAATCCATTCCACAAAAGATCTCGGAAAGAAGATATAGTTTTAAAATCATTTTTCATTTCTAAATTAGCTAATTTAAAGGCTTCACCCATACCAACAATTTGATGTGTGGGCAATGTTCCTGCTCTGATACCTCTCTCTTGGCCTCCGCCGTGAAAAAGTGGTTGCAATCTTATTCTAGGCCTTCTTCTTACATACAATGCGCCAATTCCTTTGGGGCCATAAATTTTATGTGCCGAAAAGGACATAAGATCTACTTTTAATTTTGAGAGATCGATATTAACTTTCCCTGCGCTTTGTGCCGCATCGACATGAAATATAACTCCCTTATCTCTGCACAATTTTCCAATTTCCTCTATATCGTTAAGAACACCAATTTCATTATTAATGTGCATTAAACTTACTAAAGATGTGTCATCTCTCAGGTTATTTTCAATAGATTCTAGAGAAACCAGACCCTTATCATTAGTTTCAAGATAGGTGACTTCGAATCCTTCACTTTCTAGTTGTCTACATGTGTCTAGAACAGCTTTATGTTCTATTTTTGAGGTAATAATATGTTTACCCTTATCTTTATAGAAATATGCAGCACCTTTAATAGCTAGGTTATCCGACTCAGTAGCTCCAGAAGTCCAGATTATTTCGCGAGGATCACAATTTAAAAGTTCAGCAACATTGATTCTAGCCTCTTCAACAAGCTCTTCGGCCTGCCATCCAAAAGCATGCGACCTTGATCCAGGATTTCCAAAATTTCCATCGATGGATAAACAAGACTTCATCTTTTCTATAACCCTCTGATCAACAGGGGTAGTAGAAGCGTAATCAAAATACAGAGGTTTCATATACATATTATGTTGCTTAAAAAGTTAAATACAATAGAAGGTACATCATTTACATTCAAAATAATAACCTTATTATAACATCGAATTAAGGTACATTCTATTTAAATAGATCCTTTTTAAGAATCATTAGAAATACTCAATAATTATTGATAAATATGGGTTTTTAAGTATATAATCAATTGAAAACTCTGTAATTAAAGGTACATTAAAATTATAAATTATTGCTATGGATAAGAAATATTTATTTAAAAGGAACAATATTTGGTGGGTAAAAGTGGCTGTACCTAAGAGATATAGAGAAGACTTAGGTTATGATCTTAGACAAACTACCGGTGAAAAAGACTTAGAAAAAGCCCTTCTTGTAAGAGATGCAATTGTTTCTGAACTCAAATCTAATTTTGAAAAAAATCTAAAAATTGATACCAATAGTAAAGATTTGTTACAAAAAACTGACATATCGGACCCTCAATATTTTCACAAAGTTGTAGATTGTCAATACGCATGTCCTGCACATACTAACGTCCCTGAATATATAAGATTAATAGCTCAACAAAAATACACTGATGCCTATATGTTAAATTGGGAATCGAATGTTTTTCCCGGAATTTTAGGAAGGACGTGCGATAGACCTTGTGAGCCAGCTTGCAGAAGGACGAGAACACATGACAAACCGGTTGCGATTTGTAGACTTAAAAGAGTTACTTATGACAATAAAGGTGACATTGAAGACTTATTACCAGAAGTCCCAGTTGTAAAAAATGGGAAAAAGATTGCCCTTATAGGTGCGGGTCCTGCATCTTTAACCGTTGCAAGAGATTTGTTGCCACTGGGATATGAATGCACCATTTTTGAAAAGGATTCAAAACCAGGTGGTTTAATGAGGACTAACATTCCCTCTTTTAGATTACCTGAGTCAGTTTTAGATGAAGAAGTCTACAGGATTGTAAAAATGGGTGCGGAATTGAAAACTAATTCTTATATAGATGATCTTGAACCTTTAATAAATAAATACGATTCAGTATTTATTGGAACAGGAGCTCCAAAAGGAAAAGACTTAAATCTACCTGGTAGAAAAGAAGCTTCTGAAAATATTCACATTGGTATCGATTGGCTAACAAGTATTGCGTTTGAACATACAAAAGAAATAGGCAAAAGAGTTATAGTCATTGGAGGTGGAAACACTGCTATGGATTGTTGTAGATCTGCAGTTAGATTAGGTGCTAAAGATGTAAAAGTAACTGTAAGAAGCCCCTTTTCAAGAATGAAGGCTTCTGACTGGGAAATTGAAGAAGCTATGGAAGAAGGTATTCCAATTTTAGACAATACAAGTCCTAAAGAATTTCTTCTAGATGAAAATGGAAAATTAACAGGTATGAAGTTTGACAAAATGGTTGAAAAAAACATCGATGGTGTTTCTAAACTAGTTCCAAGCGGAGAAGAAGTAGTTTATGAGTGTGATGATGTTCTTTTAGCGATTGGACAAGATAATGCGTTCCCTTGGATTAGAAAAGATATTGGTATTGAATTTGGCGAATGGGACATGCCTGTAGTAGACAAAACTACAATGCAGTCTTCTCATCCTAAAGTTTTCTTTGGTGGAGACGCAGCTTGGGGTCCTGAAAATATTATTTGGGCAGTAGCTCATGGACATCAGGCAGCAATTTCTATAGATAATTTTTGTTCAAATGTTGATTTACTCAACAGACCAGACCCTATAACAAATCTGGTTAGCCAAAAAATGGGAATTCACGAATGGTCATATGATAATGATATATCTCAAGCTAAGAGATTCGAAGTGCCGCATGCAGATCTTTCTAAAGCCCTTGATGATTTAAAAATGGAAGTTGAACTTGGGTTTGATGAAAAGCTTGCTCTAGAAGAAGCGCAAAGGTGCTTAAACTGCGACATGCAAACCGTTTTCGAGGATGACTTATGTATCGAATGTGATGCTTGCGTAGATATTTGTCCCACAGATTGTATTAATTTTATCGACAATGATACTGAACAAGAGATCAGAGGTAAGTTAAGGGTGCCAGCATTAAATCTTGATCAAAGTCTATACGTGTCTGGTGAGCTAAAAACTAAAAGAAGAATGGTTAAGGACGAAGACATGTGCGTTCACTGTGGCCTTTGTGCTGAAAGATGTCCAACCGGTGCTTGGGATATGAAAAAAAATACATATATTGAAGGACATACTTTGAATAATAAGATTAAGGTCAAAGAAGTAGCCTAATGTTCAATCCTAAAGTACTAGATTCAATACAAGCTACTAATGATTTTGTAATTAAATTTGCAAACGTTAATGGAACTGGCTCAGCAAGTGCAAATCAAATGTTTGCTAAGGCTATTTTTAGAATGGGTATTCCAGTAAGTCCAAAAAATATTTTTCCTTCTAATATTCAGGGATTACCAACATGGTTTGAAGTTAGAGTAAGTGAAAAAGGATACTTGGGGCAAAGAGGTGGAGTTGATATTTCAGTAGCAATGAATCCTCAAAGCTACTCAAAGGATATAGAAGAAATATCAGAAGGTGGATATCTTTTATATGACTCAACTTGGAAAAGAAATTTCAACAGAGATGACATTAATATCATTGAAATCCCATTGACTCAGCTTTGTGTCGATTCCTTTAAAAATCCAAAACAAAGAGCACTTTTCAAAAATATTGCTTATGTTGGTGCATTATCTGCTTTGATGGAAATTGAATATGAAGTATTAGAATCAATCATTTCAGAACAATTTATCAGTAAACCTTCCTTGATAGAACCAAACATCAAGGCATTAAATTTAGGAAGGAATTATGTTCTTGAGAATTTGGATTATCCAATAGGAATAAAATTATCAAGAAAAAATCTACTTGAGAATAAAATTCTTATATCTGGAAACGAAGCAGCTGGTCTAGGCGCAGTATATGGTGGAGCTACATTTTGTTCTTGGTACCCTATCACCCCCTCCACTTCTCTTGCCGAAGGTTATGAAAAGTATGCAAAAAAATACAGAGTTAATGAAAAAAGTGGGAAAAACCTTTATGCAAGTGTTCAAGCAGAAGATGAGCTTGCTGCCGTTGGAATGGCCATAGGAGCTAACTGGAATGGTGCAAGAGGTTTCACAGCTACAAGTGGTCCAGGAATTTCTTTAATGAGTGAATTCTTAGGTTTAGCTTACTTTGCTGAAATTCCTCTAGTAGTCTTTAACGTGCAAAGAGGTGGTCCTTCTACAGGTATGCCAACAAGAACGCAACAATCAGACGTTTTAGCCTGCGCATATGCTTCTCATGGAGATACTAAACATGTTTTACTTTTTCCGGCAGATCCTAAAGATTGTTTTGATTTTTCTGCGAAAGCATTTGATATTGCTGACCAACTTCAAACTCCAGTATTTGTTGTCAGTGACTTAGATATGGGTATGAATGATTGGGTTTGTGACAAGTTTGAATGGGACGACAATGTTTCTTACAACAAGGGAAAAGTTTTAGATTATGAAGCGCTTGAGAAAATTGACTCTTTCGGAAGATATCTGGACTCTGATAATGATGGTATTTGTTACAGAACCTATCCAGGCACTCACCCCGAAAAAGGAGCTTACTTTACCAGAGGAACTTCGCACGACGAATATGCGAGATACACTGAGGATGGAAATATAAACGCACAAACCCTCACAAGATTGATGAGAAAATTTAGGACTGCTACAGATTTAGTTCCTGAACCAATAATTGAAATTAATGGTGAAGACAGTTGTGGAGTGATTTACTACGGCAGTTCAAAACCTGCTGTATTAGAAGCCAAAGATATATTGAAAACTAAAAATATTAATTTAGATCTGATGCAAATTAGGTCTTTTCCTTTTAATCTTGATGTTTGGGAGTTCATTGCTAATCATGATCGAATTTATGTTGTTGAGCAAAATAGAGATAGTCAAATGAGAACTTTAATCATGGCTGAAGGAGGAATTTCAGCAGAGATTTTAAGGCCACTGGTTCATTTTACTGGTGACCCAATTGAGGCTTCATATATTGTGAATAAAATTTCGGAGAGAGAAGTTAATTACAAATCTCATAAGAATATTAAAGAAAGATAAAAATGTCATTTAAAAAGCCAATTAATCATCATCCTAGACTTGAGGTAAATCAACTTGGGCTAACTAGAAGAGATTATGAAGGCGCCATATCTACTTTATGTGCTGGTTGCGGTCATGATTCTATCAGTGCATGTATTATTGAGGCTTGTTTTCAGTTAAATATTGAAGCTTATAAAGTTGCAAAATTATCTGGCATAGGTTGTTCTTCTAAAGCTCCTGCATATTTTCTAAATCAATCACATGGATTCAACTCAGTTCATGGCCGCATGCCATCTGTTGCTACTGGTGCAAATTGTGCAAATGGAGATTTGCTTTATTTAGGAATATCAGGCGATGGTGACAGTGCATCTATAGGTATTGGTCAGTTCATCCATGCGATTAGACGTCAGATTAATATGGTCTATTTTGTAGAAAATAATGGTACCTATGGTTTAACTAAAGGACAATTTTCTGCAACTAATGATCTCGAATCAAAAAATAAATATGGAGAAGATAATCTTTTCAAGCCAATTGATTTAGCATCTATGGCGATTCAATTAGGAGCGAGTTACGTGGCAAGAAGTTTTTCTGGTGACAGAGATCAACTCATTCCTCTTATAAAAGGAGCTATTCAACATAAAGGGTTTGCTTTGCTAGATATCATAAGCCCATGTGTAACCTTTAATAATCATGATTCTTCAACAAAAAGTTATGATTACATCAGAAACCATAACGAAGCAGTTGGAAAAACGGATTTCGTTCCACTAGGTGAAGAAATTACGACTTCTTATTCCTCCGGATCATCGGTTGAAGTTAACCTTCATGATGGATCTAAAATTTCTCTAGAAAAAATAAATTCTAAATTCGATCCAACCGATCAAGGAAAGTCACTGAGTTATATAAGAGAAAAAAGTGAAGAAGGTAAATTATTGACTGGCCTTCTTTATTTTGACGAAAACTCAAATGATCTTCATGAGACTTTAAATCTTACAAAAAAACCATTAAATCAGCTCACTCAAGAGGAACTTTGTCCTGGGGAGGAAATACTTAAAGAAATTAATAAAGGCTTAAGTTAGCTCGATTCCTAATCTGTGAGCAATTTCTTGATAAGATTCTACTACATCACCAAGGCCTAATCTAAATCGATCTTTATCGAGCTTCTTTTTTGTTTCTTTATCCCAAACTCTACATCCGTCAGGGGTAAATTCGTCGCCCAAATAAATTTTTCCATCTGAAAGTCCAAATTCAATTTTAAAATCCACTAAAATTAAATCGGCTTCATCAAAAAGAGAAACAAGAATTGAATTAGTCTTGAGGGTAAGATCTTTCATAATTTCAATGTCAGATTCTTTTGCCCATCCAAATGCCGTAATGTGGCAATCATTAATGAGCGGATCTCCAAGGTCATCGTCTTTATAAAAGAATTCAAAAATTGGAGGCTCCATTTTCATTCCTTCTTCTAATCCAAGACGTTTGCAAATACTTCCTGCTGCGAAGTTTCTAACTACACATTCAATAGGAAACATATCTAAAGACATGACAATGCTTTCATTGGGACTAGACACTTCTAAATGATGATTGGGAACACCATTGTCATTTAAATGTTCCATTATGTGGCTATTGAATCTGTTATTTACAGTGCCCTTTCCAGCAATTTGTTCAATCTTCTTTCCATCAAATGCCGAAGTATCATCTTTGTATTCCATAACTAATTTTTCAGGATCTTCAGTAATGAAGAGTGATTTGGCTTTACCGGTTTTAAGTAATTCTTTTTTTTCTAGCATTATCTATGTAAGGACTTGATTTAATTGCGAAATGATCTCTCTCGAAACCTCAAGATCTTTATTTTCCATGAAAACCGAAATTATTGAAATATCTTCTTCCATTTTCTCTACTTTTACTTGAACCAATCTATCGCTTTGATTTCTTCCAAAAAAAGACGATTCGCCTTTCCAAGAAAGGTAAAATTTTCCTTCGTCTCTATTTTTATCCACCAGTTCAAAACCAGCGATTTTTATTGATCTCTCTACAGCAGCCCAAGCTCTTGGATAACTTATCATCACTTTAATTTTAGTATCACCGTCTTTATCGTCCTCAAAAACAAATGCTTTATCTTCATTATTTAAATTCAACGCTACTAGAGATGTGCCGCTTACTGGACCTGAATTACTAAAAAAGTCTAAGATTTTTTTTACATTATTCTCTATCAAATCTGTTTCTGTTTCTTCTTTGGCCCATGTCTCGTCTTGCAAGACAAGATGAGAAATGAATAGCTCGGAACTTTCTCTTTGCAAACCCCTTTCAAGTTTAAATTGTATTTTTGACCTTTTTCCGAAATGATCAAATTCTTGACTTTCCATTGTCCCTAAATTTGCGTTTATATTTTCTAGAGTTATAAAAGAGTCAGTTTCAAAATACTCTCTCATAATTGGCCAAACTTTACTTGGTTCTAGACCTAAGTAAATCCACCTTATTTCTCCTAGAGAATGAAGTCTAATTTCGTTTGAATTATCTGCTGAAAAAAATTGCTTAGGCAAGGGTAAATCGTAAACTAATTGAGGAGATTTTATATTTGTAGCTGGAATAGGGAACAGATCTAAAGAATTATTTACATCTGTATCAATTAGATCTTCTAAACTTTCATTATCTTTTTCTGAGAGATAATCGTTTGATTTTGAATTGGAAGGATCAGAAGCACAACCTATCAAAAAAACTAAAACAAAAATAGCGTAATAAATTTTCATTCAGATTAAATCAAGTTTATTTAGTTCCTCTGTTATTTCATGGTGAAATTTATGATCAAGCCAAGTTAACGGAAGTCTTATTCCTTCATCAATTAACCCCATGTTTTTAAGGGCAAATTTTACTGGAATTGGATTAGATTCAACAAATAAAAGTTTATTTATTTTCTCTAATCGTATTTTCATTTCTTGTAAATCATCTGAATTATTGCTGGCAGCTTTACACATTTTGGCAATCATATTAGGCAGAATGTTGGAAGTTACAGAAATTGTTCCATGCCCTCCTCTAGAAATAAATTCAAAAGAAGTTTCATCGTCTCCTGAAAATAAAGAAAAATTATCTGATTCTATTTCTTCGATGCATTTATTTTTTATCTCATCAAAGACTTTTAAATCTCCAGTAGCATCCTTTACTCCAATAATGTTCGGATTTGTACAAAGTCTCTTGATCGTATTGACATCTATATTGCTTGCTGTCCTTGAGGGTACATTGTAAATAATTTGAGGTATATCAACTTGATTTGCTATTTCTGTAAAATGCCTAAACAAGCCTTCTTGAGTGGGCTTATTATAATAAGGCGAAACTAAAAGAGCAGCATCTGCACCAAGGTCTTTAGCTTCTCTAGTTAGTTCAATAGCTTCCTTAGTTGAATTTGCTCCAGTACCAGCGATTATGGGCACTCTATTGTTAGAAATTTTTATGAAAAAACTTATTATTTCTAAATGTTCTTCCACATCAACTGTTGCAGATTCTCCAGTCGTTCCTACTGCTACCAATCCATTAATGCCTTCGGATATCTGAAACTCAATTAATTTCTCTAAAGATGAAAAATCTAGAGACCCGTCCATTTTCATAGGAGTAGCTAAAGCTGTGATGGCGCCTTTAATATTCATTAAAAACTTTATTTTATCTTAAATTTCATTAATAATTTAATGATAAAAATGAAAGTTCAAATTAATAAAAAAGTTCCAAATTTTAATGTCTCTGTAACTGGGAAAGATCAATTGAATTCTAAAGATTTACTGGGAAAAAAAGTTGTCATTTACTTCTATCCAAAGGACAACACGCCAGGCTGCACAACTGAAGGTGAAAATTTTCGAGACTTCTATCCTCAATTTAAAAAATTAAATACTGAGATTTATGGTGTTTCGAGAGAAAGCATTAAATCTCATGAGAATTTTATCGATAAATATAATTTTCCTTTTGAGCTGATTTCTGACCCTGACGAGTCCTTGTGCAATTTATTTGATGTGATTAAAGAAAAAAGCATGTACGGAAAAAAATACATGGGGATAGAAAGGAGTACATTTCTTATTGATGAAAAAGGAAAGTTAGTTAAGGAGTGGAGAAAAGTAAAGATTCCTGGTCACGTGGAAGAAGTCCTAGAATCAATCAGTTCCAGTAGCTAACTCATTTTTGGGCCAAACTCTAAATATCGCTCTGATAAAAGTAGCTATAGGAACTGCTAACAGTAACCCCCAAAAACCCCAAATACCTCCAAATATTAATATTGCTAGAATAATTAATACTGGGTGGAGATTAACCTCTCGGCCCAGTAGGAGTGGAAAAAGAAAATTTCCATCTAAAGTTTGGATTACTAAATAGCTTCCTAAAAAAATAAAAAAAGTTGTGTCTAAACCATATTGAAAAAGTCCAATAGCAACTACAGGAATCGTTACAATTATTGCTCCAAATAAAGGAATTAAAACAGATAATCCAACCATAATACCAAGCAAAATAGAATAATTTACTCCTATTAGCTCGAATACAATTGATGTCACAACTCCAACAATAATCATCTCAAGAGCTTTTCCCCTCACATAACCAAACAATTGAACATTTAAATCTCTCCACAAAGTAGATAAAAGTTTAGAATTTTTTGGCAGGAAATAAGTCGCATAACCAATCATTTCTTTTTTATCTTTCAAAAAAAAGAAAACAAAAAAAGGAATCAAAATAATATAAATTAAAGCATTCATTGCTGCTGAAAATCCTGCATTCATTTGAATAAGAATTTGTTCAGCTATAGTTGGAAGAAAAGAAGTGACACTTCCAGCTAGGCTATCCACTTGACTCTGAGAGAAAAATTCTGGGTATTCAAGAAGCAGTCCTTGAGCAAGTTTTTCAACATAACTTGCTATGGCCGGTAACTCGTTAATTAGAGATCCAATCTGAGAAGTTATGAGAGGTAAAATCAAAAAGAGTGAAACATAAAATACTGAGAATATTAAAAAAGCCAAAAATAAAGATAAATTATTAGATGCGCCTCTATATTTAAAATAATTCATCGCTCCATTGAGTAAATAAGCTATTAATAAAGCTACAAAGAAAGGTGTTATCAGGCTGCCAATAAAATAAATTAAAACAAGAGATATAATTATAAGCAGAAGAGCTGCGTATTGTTCTTCTTTGAAAAAGTAAGTATCAAAGAAATTTTTCAAAAAATTAAACATGTAAATTCTCAGGATATTTAACTAAAATATCGATCTCTAAGAATTATACTTTTTTAAATGAAATATTTTTATTTATTTTTACTTATGGCTTTTTCTACGTCTTCTTTTAATCAGACCGAAGATAATTTACCTTTATTGGGAGATCCCTCGTCTGCAGCAATTTCATTGTCTGGTGAATACGAACTGGGTCGACTTTGGCTTTCAGTCTTTAGATCTTCTGTAAAAGAGTATGAAGACCCTTTAACTACCACTTATTTAGAAGACCTGATATACAGAATTTCTGAAACTAGTGAAGTAAGAGATAGAAGGTATGAATTTGTAATAATAGATGATGAATCTATTAATGCTTTCGCCGCTCCTGGTGGAATCATTGGTGTCAATAAAGGAATGTTTTTAAAAACTGACTTTGAATCTGAGTTTGCGTCTGTGATGTGTCATGAATTAGCACATTTAAGTCAAAGACATTTTGCAAGATCTCAATCTCAAATGACAGCTCTAGGTAATGCCCTGCTTATTTTAGGTAGTGTTGCCGTTGCTGCAGCTTCAGGAAGCCCCGAAGGGATTTACTTAGGTCCCGCTTTGATCCAACAACTCTCGATTAACTACACTAGAAGCAATGAAAGAGAAGCGGATAGGATCGGTTTTAACAATTTAGTAAGAGCAGGTTTTGACCCAAAAGGTATGTCAAGTATGTTTCAGAAACTTCAAAAATCCAGAGGTAATAATGATGAGGAATATTCTTATTTAATGAGTCATCCGCTTCCAAAAGAGAGAATCACAGATGCTAGACTTAGAGAATCAGAAATTGAAAAAGAAAACGAATACAGAGATTCACTGGATTTTTATTTAATAAAAGCTAGATCAATCGTTTCCTCGTCATCTAACGTAAGAGATCTTGTCAAAGAATATCAGAATATTCTTTCTTCAAACCTTGATCAAAAATCAATAATTGCAGCAGAGTACGGACTTGTACTTTCTTATAAAAAATTAAAAAATTTTCCAGTCGCTTTTAAAGCATTAAGAAATTTACTTGATCAACTTCCAGATAATCTAATTTTTCAGACAACACTCATGGAGTTACATTTAGCTGAAGAAAATAATTTCGAGGCCGTGTCTGTCGGCGAGACTTTACTTGGGTTAAATCAAGACAATTATGCTATTTCAAAAATTTTAGCTAGAGCTTATTTACAAAACAATCAACCAAAAGATGCTGAAGGCATTCTAATAGAATTAAGTAGAAATAAGCCCTCTGACCCCTCAGTTTGGTACGAGCTTGCAGAAGCGCAAGGATTATCCGGTAATATTCTTGGTTTACATAGATCCCGTGCTGAGTTTTTCATGTTAACTGGAAGATATGACGCAGCAATTTTCCAACTAAGAGAGGCTCTGAAACTTTCAAAAAATTTTTTTGAAATTAGAGAATCTATTGTGAGTAGGCTTGAAGATGTATTTGAAACAAAAAAAGCTTTGAGAGAATTGTCTTAAAAAGTTAGTCTGTTTTTAGATCACTAGGTATTTCAATATTTCCACCCCCTAGCAAATGGATATGAAGATGGAAAACAGTCTGACCCGCTTTCTCCCCGTTATTAATGATTACATTAAAAGCTTCATCAATTCCTTCTTTTTTAGCCATGTTTCTAACAATTTTTAATAAATGCCCTAAAAGCTGGGTATCTTCATCTGAACTCTCTGATAACTTCGATATAGGTTTTTTTGGAATAATTAACAAATGAACTGGGGCTTTAGGTGCGATATCTTTAATGACAATACATAGGGAGTCTTCAAACAAAATTTCAGAAGGAATTTCTCTATCAATTATTTTTTCAAAGATTGACTTATCCATAACAATTAAAAAAACTTATAGCTTGCATAGGTTGCTAGTAAACAAAAAACGATGCTCATCATAAAGTATATGATACTTGCAAAAACTCCAATTTGTTCGTAGAAAAGAATTGCTTCTTTCGTAAAAGCAGAAAAAGTCGTAAAAGAACCGAGAAATCCAATTCCAAAAAAAAACTGTAAATGTTTTGAAAAATTGAGGTTCTCATTCATTAAAAAACCTATGAAAAAACAGCCCAATATATTGATAATCAATGTGCCTGAAGCGAACCCAAGAATAGAATAGTTATTGAAAAGGTTGGTTAAGAAAAATCTCGATCCGGCTCCAAGACCTCCTCCGACAAATATTAAAAAATAACTCATAACTCCTGGTGGGTCGTATAGGATTCGAACCTATGACCAATTGATTAAAAGCCAACTGCTCTACCAACTGAGCTAACGACCCAAGGGAAAAGAATTATAACAAATCAATTATTAAGTTTAACTAATTCTTGTTCGGAGAGAATAGCTGCAGTCGAATCAGGATAATTTTGTATAACATTATTAAAATTACTTATAGCCTTAACTTGATCTTCTAATTCAAGAAAAATTAATCCAATTTTATAAAATGATTCCGGTGCCCTTTCATTTTCAGGAAAATTTATTAGAAGGGAATTGAAGGTTTCTAAGGAATCTTGAAACATTTGTTGTAAGAGATAAATATCAGCTAAATAAAAATAAGCATCAACTACATATTCCCCTTCAGGATAAGACATTATCAACAACCTTAAATTTTCTGCAGCTTCAGAATATCTAGAGTTTTCTATTAACCTTAAAGAATTTGACCAGAGCGCGAATTCTTCTTCAGTTTCGGTATTATCTGTAAGTCCTGAAAGAGGATTTTCATCTCTTGTTTCACTTTCTTCTAAAACTTCAGAGTCCGCTTCGGATAATAAAATTAATGTTTCGAGTTGATGTATGCGTTTATCTAAATCAATATATCTAAGTTGATTTGCTTCTTCTATTCGGGACAACTCATAAGAATTTTGATCGATACTATTTGATAAATTAGCGATTTCTTCTTCTAGTTTAATTAACTTTTCTAATAAAATTTCAAAAGATTCATTTTTCTGTTGAGCTAAGCCCAAACTCGAAAGAGTAAACAGAGAAATGATCAATATAAGATTTTTTATCACGTGATTTTAATTTACTAAAACAAGGCTATTTCAACTCTTCGGTTTTGTTTCCAGTCGTCTTCAGTTGAACCAAAACTTATTGGCTTCTCTTCTCCATAACTTATAATTTTTATTTTTGATGAGGGAACTCCTTGAATTATTAGATAGTTTTTAACTTCTATTGCTCTTTTTTCTCCTAAAGCTAGATTGTATTCCCTAGTTCCTCTCTCATCACAATGTCCTTCTAATCTGATGATACTGGCTTTTTTTGATTCTTCGACATATTTGGAAAGAACTTCTTTGGTAGAGTCAGTCAGAGCACTTTTATCGAAATCGAAATAGACTTTTTCTTGAAGGCTTGTTTTTATTTTATCCGCTCCATCATAGTCAATACCATCAATTTCTAGATAATCTGTTGAGCTTACAGTGTCACTCACTGTGGTAGCACAACCTATGAAAAAGGTTATAAAAAATAGCATTAATAAATTCTTGTTAATTCTCATTAGATCTCCTCCGGATATTGTAAATTAAAGCATATTAGCATTAGACAATTTTAAAACTCATTAGTTCAAAAAAGGAGACCATGCTGGCTCTCTAATAGAGCCTAATTTTACAGGAAGCTGAAATTTAGATTTTTTATCCACGGTAATTCCAGCTAAATAACCTTGCTCATCTTTTTTAGTAGAGTAAATAATAATATGCCCATTGGGTGAAATTGTTGGAGATTCATCTAAAGTAGTTTTTGTAACAATATTAATAAACTTATTTTTGAGATTTTTTGTCGCAATATGAAAAACTCCATTATTCCCATGTACCAGAACAATATTATTTCCATTTGGAAAAAATCTTGATCTTGCGTTGTAATTTCCTTCCATCGTCAATCTTTTAACTCTTTTGTTAGAAATCTTAACTTCAAAAATCTGAGGACTTCCTGATCGATTTGAAGTAAACAACAGTCGCTTTCCATTAGGAGACCATGCTGGCTCAGTATCGATACCATAATGATCAGTAAGGCGAGTTATTTTTTTAGTCTTTAAATTATAAATATAAATATCTGGGTTTCCTGACATTGAGATTACAAATGCTAAATATTTAGAATCTGGAGACCAAACGGGAGCACTTTTACTCATTCCAAGAGTTGGAATTGTTTCTCTTTGGCCAGTCACAAGGTTTTGTATAAATATTTCTGCAAAACCTTTTTCAAAAGACACGTAAGCTAATTTTTTTCCATCTGGCGACCAATCTGGCGACATTAAGGGTGAATTAGATGAAAATAAGATTTCTTCATTTTTCCCATCGATATCAGATACGCAAATACTGTATTCCTCTGGGCCAGGATTCAAAATATAAGCTAGTTTTGTATTAAATATCCCTTTCAAGCCTGTAATGCTTTCATAAACTCGATCACTCATAATTTTTGTAATGAGTTCAATTTCTTCTTTGCTACCGTTTACGTCTCCATTTAAGACAATTCTTTCTAAATTAATGTCAGAAACAAAGTAATTAATGTTAATGGTATTTTCTAAAGAAGTAATATTTCCAAAAATAACATAGTCTGAAGAGAGAAGTTTCCAGTCTCTAAAGAAAAAATCCTCTTCCTTTGTGGGGAAAGATAGCATCTTCTCGGATGGCAATGATTCAAACTCTCCAAAAAGATTTAATTTTTCATTAACTAAATCTCTAATTTGGAAATTAAATTTATTATTCTCAATGTTCATAAAAGGCACTACGGCAATATTTGGAAGCTTTTCAGTCCCTTTGATGATTTCAATCTGCAATTTAGCTTGCACGTCGAAAGAAGCAAAATAAATTAAAACAAAAAGGAAAAATTTTACAATCACGACTTGAATACCAAAGTTATCTCTCTAAAGTATTTTTCAAAGTCAGTCCTTTTTATTTTCGATAACTCAGTTAAAAAATTAACTTTTGAGACTGCTTTTAAAGCAGATTCATCAAATTTTTTATTTCCACTGGAACTTATTAAAGAAGATGAAAGTATTTCACCTGAAGGAGACAAAGTAAGTTTGATTGAAGCCTGGATATTTTCATTCAAAACAAATGGTTTGTTCCACAGATTAATAAATTTTTCTTGAATCAAATTTATAGTCTTGAGATTTTTGTTTAGTTCAAGCTTTTCTAGAGTTTCTTTTGCTGAAATCGATAAATTAGAATTATTAGGCTGACTTTCTAAGTTTTTCTTAAAAGGAGCATTTATTTCTTTTTTTTCTAAATCTAATAAAGAAAATATTTCGGAAGAACCTTTGATTTTATTTTCTTGTCTTTTTTCTTGTACAAAACCAATTGGAATTACTTCGAAAATCTTCTCCTTAGGGAGAAAAATTGAAAAATCTAAAGTTATGACCAGCAAAATGAGAATATGTCCTAATAGAGATAAAACAAAACCTAACTGATAATTAATCATTTTTTGGTTCTGTGAGAAAATTAATTGAGTTAGGTTTTAACTTTTGCAAAGAAGACATTAATTTTGCTACATCATCAAAAATTACTTGAGAATCCGCTCTTATAAAAACTTCGACTTTATTACTAGTTATAATTTTTTTTAATTCGTTTTCAATTTTTTCTAAAGTCAACTCTTGATCTTTGAAAGTATCAAGCTCTAAATAATATTTACCTGAACTATTGATAGATATTGTCAAAGAATTATTTTCAAAATCGTCTATTGGAGCTGAATCTACTTTCGGCAGATCAACGTTTATTCCCTGAATAATAAAAGGCGCAGTCACCATAAATATGAGAAGTAAAACCAACATGATATCTACATAGGGAATCACGTTGATTTCTGCAAGATATTTCTTAGGGTTTTTGGCTCTCATCAATTTGGTTAGAAAAAATAATAATTAATTCTTCGGAGAAATTACTGTACTCATTTACAAAGGAATTAATCTTATTCAAATTCCAATTGTATGAAACCAAAGCTGGAATAGCTGCAAATAAACCCAATGCAGTCGCTATTAAAGCTTCAGAAATTCCTGGTGCTACAACCGTTATTGAAACTTGCGTTAACTGAGATAAACCTCCAAAGGCATTCATGATGCCCCAAACTGTGCCAAATAATCCTATATAGGGGCTCACTGAGGCAGCGGTAGAGAGAAAAGGTAGCCTTTTAGAAAATTCTTCTTCACATCTAGAAATAGTTATTTCTAAAATTTTTTTAATTTGATCAAGATTTGGAGGATTTTTTTCTTTTTTACTAAATTCTTTAAATCCAGATACAAAAACTTGCTCTAAACCTATTAGGTTTTCTTTTCTCTGAAGTTTAGTAAAAATTTTTTCAAGATCGTTGTTGGTCCAAAAAATTTTATTGAATTCATATATATCTCGCTCCGCTCTCTTAAAGGTTATATATTTTTCAACAATGAACCACCAAGATACAAAAGAGATAATTAGCAAAGTTATTAAAACTAATTTGACAACCAAACTTGCTTGAAAAAAAAGAGAAATTAAATCTATTTCAAATGCCATTACTTTTCTCCATCATTGAATTAAGAAGCTTTGTAGGTACTTTAGTGGGTTTTTTGTTATTTGTTTCCAAACATCCGCATTTGACATCAGCTGTTAAAATTTTAAAGCCATTGGAATCTAAAACCTCTTGATAAAAGGAAAAAGTGACATTTTTCACTCCAAAGATCTTACTTCTAACTTCTATTATGTCGTCTAGTTCAGCTGGTTTTATAAAATCTAGGTTAACTTTTTTCACTACAAAAATAATATCATTATCTAAAAGTTGTTTTTGATCGTAGCCAATTTCTCGTAAGAATTCGGTTCTACCTCTTTCTAAAAACTTTAAGTAATTTGAGTTGTAAACTACTCCTTGTGCATCGGTGTCTTCAAAATAAATTCTTATTTTTAATGACGACATTATTAGCTTTTGTGAGACCTTATATCTTCTTGGTAGAGAGTTTTTATTAAATAAACAAAATCCTTCCACAATAAATCACACGTATTAGAATTGTCTTTGTCTAATGAAGGATTTACAGAATATAAAGGAACTCTAACTTTAATAGGTCTATTGTTAAATTTATAAATTAAAGCAGGTAATTCTCTTTCTTTTATCGAATCCAAAACTTGATTCCACCAATTTTCAATTGGCTCATTACCTTGGCCGTAACGTTTACATTCTAGGTGCCATCTACCGAGGATTAGGTCAGGTAAAAATTTTTCTCTTGTCTGCTCTAGGATTCGTTTTAAAGGAATTGTTAATTCAAGCTCTTCATTTAACAAATTTGCGATTTCCCGCTCAAAGGCTGCTCCTTTATTTCTAGAATTTGTCATTTTAATTAACACCCTCTAGAGAAAATTCTGCATTAGAAAAAACATTTTGCACATCATCTAAATCCTCTAAGCTTTCAATTAAATTTAAAACTTTTTCAGTTTCTTCAGAGTTTAATTTTATGCTTTGACTCGAATCCATAATAATTTCAGTTTCTATCACCTCAATACTTTCTTTGAGTAATGCATTCTTTGTATTATGAATACTATTTGGATCGGTATAAATAATTGTTAATTCTTCATCGGATGATTCAATATCTTCTATCCCCTCTGAAATTAATAAATCTAATAATTTTTCTTGATTAGATTCTCTAACAATTATTTGGCCTTTTTTCTTGAACAAATAACCTACTGAACCATCAGTTCCGAGGCTGCCTCCTGCTTTTGAAAAAGCATGTCTTATTTCAGCTACTGTGCGATTTTTATTATCAGACATTGCTTCAATAAATACTGCAACGCCATTTGGTCCGTATCCTTCGTATGATATCTCCTCTAAGTTTCCCGAATCATTGTCTCCTGATCCTCTAGCAATTGCTCTTTCGATTGTATCTTTAGGCATATTTGCCCCTAAGGCTTTATCTAGAGCTAACCTTAATCTTGGATTATCAGCAACTTCTGAACCGCCAAGCTTTGAAGCTACCGTAAGTTCTCTAATTAACTTAGAAAAGATCTTTTGTTTCTTCTCATCTTGCCGCCCTTTTCTATGCTTTATATTCGCCCATTTGGAATGGCCAGCCATTTATTCTTTCTCCTCAAATGTAGACTTAATTGCCAAATCGTCTAATTCTTCTTCCGAAACTTTATCTGGAGCTTCAGTCATTAAGCACATGGCTGATTGAGTCTTCGGGAAAGCTATGACGTCTCTTATTGAATCTTCGCCTGCCATCAGCATAACAATTCTATCTAATCCAAAAGCAATGCCTCCATGAGGCGGGCATCCATATTCTAAGGCTTCCAGGAAAAATCCAAATTTTTTATTTGCTTCTTTCTCTGAAATTCCGAGGATAGAAAAAATCTTTTTTTGCTCCTCAATGTCATAAATACGCATTGAACCGCCTCCAAGCTCATATCCATTTAAGACCAAGTCATAAGCCTCAGAAAGAGCTTTACTTGGATTCTTTTCTAAGTTTTCTAGAGAACTTAAAGATTTTGTAAATGGGTGATGTGATGGTGTTAGAGAGCCGTCAGGGGTCTCTTCAAATACTGGAAAATCTGTAATCCATACTGGCTTCCAATCAGACTTATCAATCAAGCTTAAATCAAATCCGAGTTCTTGTCTTAGTGCTCCTAAAGAATCAAAAACTATCTTTTTATCTCCAGCACCAAAGAAAACCGTATCGCCCTCCTTTAAATTTAATCTAGAAATTAATTTACTTATTTCCTCTTCTGATAAAAATTTAACTATTGGAGATTGAAGGCCATTTCTTAGATCATTTAAATCATTTATTTTTATGTAAGCCAAGCCTTTTGCTCCAAAATTACCAACGAATTTTGTATATTGATCAATTTGACTCCTTGAAAGCTCTTTATCAATTTTTAAAGCCAATAATTTACTTTTCTCATCATTTGCCGGATCTTTAAATACTTTAAAATCAGATTCTAAAAAAATATCCTTTACGTCTTCTAAGACGAGTGGATTCCTTAAATCTGGTTTATCTGATCCATACTTCTCCATAGCTTCTAAGTAGGATATTCTTGGAAATTTACTTAATTTTACTCCTAATATAGCTTTAAATAGATCTACCATTAATTTTTCAGAAATACTCATCACTTCTTCACAAGAAGTAAAAGACATTTCAATATCAATCTGAGTAAACTCTGGTTGTCTGTCCTTACGCGTGTCCTCATCTCTAAAACATCTAGCTATTTGAAAATACTTATTAAATCCACTTACCATGAGCAACTGCTTAAAAAGTTGTGGTGATTGTGGAAGAGCATAAAATTTACCTTGGTTCACTCGACTGGGTATCAAAAAGTCTCTAGCTCCTTCTGGTGTTGCTTTGGTCATCATTGGAGTATCTATTTCAATGAAATTTTTTTTAGCTAAAAAATTTCTGATGAAATTATTTATATTTGAGCGCATAACTATATTGTTATACATTTCAGGTCTTCTAAGGTCTAAATAACGATATTTCAATCTTATTTCTTCTCCAGCCTTAGAATATTCATCTAACTGAAATGGAAGAGGTTTGCTTTTAGAAAAAATATTTAATTTATTTGCATAAACCTCAATTTCACCTGTTGCCATTTTTTTATTCTGAGTTCCATCAGGCCTTGCTTTAACCTTCCCAGTAATTTCGATGACAAATTCATTCCTAATTGTTTCAGCAATATTAAAAATTTCTTTTTCATCTGGCTCAATAACTACTTGAACTATCTCTAAATCTTTTCTTAAATCTATAAATATAACTCCACCGTGATCTCTTATTTTTTCCACCCAACCATTAATGGTAACGATTTTGTCTTTATCTGATAGGGATAAATTAAAAACTGAAGAACTCATTTAAGTATCTGATTTTGGCTGATCTTTTTTAATAGGTTTTTTGCTTTGATCCTGTTTCTTTTGATTAGGTTCTTTAGATTGTACTAAATTTTTCTTGTTTCCAGTTTTAAAGTCTGTTTCATACCAGCCTTTTCCATCAAGCCTAAAGCTAGGAGCTGATACAACTCTTTGTAAGTGAGATTTTTTTTCACAATCACATTTTATTTTTTTGTTTGATTCAGAAATACTGAGTATTTTTTCAAACTTTTTATTGCATTCTAAACACTGAAATTCATAAATTGGCATAATTGATCTCTTCGATTAACAAATTAAACAAAATTAAGGCAAAATATATTGAATCATAAGTTATTTTTCCAATGAAAGCTTCTTTATATCACTATAAAACCTTGAGAGACACGCCTTCTGATGCAGAATTAATAAGCCATCAGCTGATGATTAAATCAAATATGATTAAGCCAATAGCGTCTGGTATTTATACTTGGCTTCCATTGGGAACCTTAATTTTAAAGAAAGTAGAAAACATAATAAGGGCTGAACTTTCGAATGGTGGTTGTCTAGAAATAATTATGCCTTTAGTTCAGCCTAAAGATCTTTGGGATCTATCAGGAAGATCAAGTGAATATGGTCCAGAATTACTTGGGTTCAAAGATAGAAATGAACGAGACTTTTATCTCGGTCCTACTCATGAAGAAATAGTGACCGAATTAGCTAAAAAAGAGGTTAAAAGCCATAAGGATCTACCAGTAACTTTTTTTCAAATACAAAATAAATTTAGAGATGAAATTAGACCAAGATTTGGGGTTATGAGAGCTAGAGAATTTCTTATGAAAGATGCCTACTCATTTGGAAGTGATGAAAAATCTATGAATGATTCCTACTCTAAAATGAAAAAAATATATAAAAATATTTTTGACAGAATTGGTTTAGATTACAAAATTGTATCTGCTGATTCTGGTTCTATTGGTGGAGACAAATCAGAAGAGTTTCATGTACTTGCTGATTCTGGTGAAGATACTCTTGTTTTAAGTAACGAAAGCGAGTTTGCCTGCAACATAGAATTAATGGACGAAAAAGATCCGAAAAAAATAGAAGGATCAAAAAGCCCAGATGGCAAAGGAACTTTAAGTTTAAAAAAAGGAATCGAAGTAGGTCATATTTTTGAACTTGGTACAAAATATAGTAAATCTATGGGTCTTTCCATACAAAAAGATAATAAGCTTCAAGATGTCTTTATGGGCTGCTATGGGATAGGAGTCTCTAGGATTGTAGCAGCAGCTATAGAACAAAATTATGACGAAGATGGAATTATATTTCCTGAATCAATCTCTCCTTTTAAATGTTACATAATTTTAATAAACCAGAAAAATAATACCGATTTAAATAAAAAAGCAGATGATTTATATCAAAAGCTAAAATCAAATAACATTGATGTTTTTTTTGATGATAGAGATCAAAATCCTGGAGTAAAATTCAGGGACGCAAATCTTATGGGTGTCCCTTATCAAGTAGTTTTGGGTGAAAAAACATTAAGTGATGATACTGTGGAATTGATTTCGAGAAAGGATCAAAAAAAAGAGATTCTTGATTTTACTAAAATAATTAAGAGGTTTAAGGTATGAATATCTTAGTTTGATTCAGATTCTTTGATTGCCTTATAGATTTTATCCTCAATTTCTTTCATCAATTTTGGATTTTGTTTTAAAAACTCACTAGCATTTACCTTTCCTTGACCAATTTTCTCGTCATTGTAAGAATACCAAGCACCTGATTTTTCAACTATTTTATGTTCAGCTCCTATATCCAAAAGTTCTCCAGCTTTATTAATTCCTTTCCCATATAAAATTTGAAACTCTGATTGTCTAAATGGGGGGGCAACTTTGTTTTTAACTACTTTTACTCTTGTTTCATTTCCAGTAACCTCATCTCCATCTTTTACCGTTCCAATCCTTCTAATGTCTAATCTAACTGAAGAATAAAATTTTAGGGCGTTACCACCAGAAGTAGTTTCAGGATTGCCAAACATCACGCCTATTTTCATCCTAATTTGGTTAATAAAAATTACCAATGTATTGGATCTCTTAATATTTCCGGTAATTTTTCTTAAAGCCTGAGACATTAATCTGGCTTGTAACCCCACATGATGATCACCCATTTCACCTTCGATTTCTGCTCTTGGCGTTAATGCCGCAACAGAGTCTATTACCAGAACGTCTACACCACCTGACTTCACCATAATATCTGCAACTTCCAGAGCCTGTTCCCCCGTGTCGGGTTGTGACAAAAGAAGATCATCAACTTTTACGCCCAACTTAGCTGCATAAATCGGATCTAACGCATGTTCAGCGTCTACGAAAGCTGCAGTTCCTCCAAGTTTTTGGCACTCAGCTATAACTTGAAGTGTAAGTGTGGTTTTTCCTGAAGATTCGGGACCGAATATTTCAACCACTCTTCCTCTCGGAAGACCCATTACGCCGAGTGCCAAATCTAGTCCTAACGAACCAGTAGAAATACTTGGGATATTTTCGACCTTTTTATCCCCCATTCGCATAATCGTGCCACTTCCAAATTGACTTTCAATTTGGTTGATTGCTGAAGCTAAATTTTTAGATTTATCTGGAGAAAGTTCTTCTTTTTTTGTATTTTTGGTTGCCATAATAGTTACTGTATAAATTTACAGTATTATAACTATATTTAGCATTTCAATGCAATGAATTTAAATTATTAATAATCTCTTCTAATATAAACTTTACGCTAGATCTTCTGACGTCGTCTCTATCTCCTGAGAATAATTTTTCAAAACTTTTAGTTACTTTTTCGTCGGCATAGGCAAAACAAACCGTACCTACAGGTTTATCTTTAGTTCCTCCTGTCGGTCCAGCTATACCGCTTATGGAAATACTAATATCCGATCGACTTATTTTTCTTGCCCTTTCAGCCATTTCCTCAACTACTATTTTGGAAACTGCACCATGGTTAATTAGAGAATCTTTAGAAACGTTCAATAAATTGTGTTTAGCTTGATTTGAATAGGTGATAAAACCTGTCCCATACCATTTTGAACTACCAGGAATACCTGTAAATTCTTTACCAACCCATCCCCCTGTGCATGATTCTGCTGTAGAAATTGTTAAATTATTTTCTGATAATAAGGTTGCAACTTTTTCTGCTAAGGAATTTAAATCGCTCTCTGATATAGACATAAATAAATTATAATTTGTTTATGACTTTTATTGTTGGCCAAGCTTGTATTAATTGCAAGCACACTGATTGTGTTGAAGTTTGCCCTGTTGATTGTTTTTACGAAGGAGAAAATACTTTAGTTATCGACCCTGAAGAATGCATTGATTGCGGGCTCTGCGAGCCTGAGTGTCCAGTAAATGCAATATATGCTGAAGATGAAGTTCCTGCAGATGAGATTGAATTCATAGAGATAAACGAAAAATATTCAAAGATTTGGCCTAATATTTCAGAAAAAAAAGATGCGCTTCCCGATGCAGAAAAATGGGCGGAATCAAATAATAAAATTAAAGTCTTAATTTTAGAATAAAATTAATTCCGAGGAATATATGGAAATAAAGCTAGATTGGTTGAATAAAATTAAACCCGGTAACACTATGCGGTTTTTAAATTTGGAATACGTAGAAACTGATGGAGACATTTATAAGCTTAAAGCTACATTTCCACCAGAAACTACTAATCCTATGAATATGGTGCAAGGAGGCATGATAACAGCGGCACTTGATGATGCAACGGCAATGGTAGTGATTTCAGCTTACGATTTTAAAATAGGTCCGTTGACAACGGATCTTCATGTTCTGTTTCACAGACCTGTAAAAGTTGGGGAGGCAATGATTGAAGTAAAAATTATTAAGCTTGGAAGAAAGCTAGTAACTGTTGAGGGTAAGTTATATAACGCTGAAAATAAACTTGCGGCTACCTTATTGCACACTATCCAACCTTCCGAACCGCCAGAAGGGCCAAATCCGTTCGATACTAATTAAGCTGAATTTAAACTTGTTAGAGGATTGTTCGTAATTCTCTCGGGAATTTTCTCTGCGCCAGGAATACCTCTAGCTATCATAAATGGTCGCAATGCTTCAATGGCTTTAGGTTCATCATGATGACAAATTTTTGGGTACATGTGATGCATCGCGTGTATTTGCATAGAATGATTTAAAAATCTACTCATTCCATTAGCCCAAAATCTTGTATCTGCATGTCTTCCTATTGGAAGGTTTCGATGAGGCATATGAGAAAAAATAACTCCTAAATAAGAGACCGAAAATTTTCTCGGTAACCACCACAATAATAATGTTTCAAGAGGAAAATTAATTGCCATAACTATCTGGGTAACAAAAAAACTCAAAGCCACCAAAGTTCCTCTGTCTGCGGCTTCTTTGAATTTTGGTTCAGTTTCGGTCCATCTATTAATCATATTATTAAGCCGTTCGTCCCTGTCACCTGTTTGAAAATGGACTACAAGAGCTGATTTCAGCCAGCTTCCTGTATGAGTATGTTTATAATCAGGATCATTGTTAGGGTCATTTGTATGAGCATGATGTTTAAGGTGGGTAATTTTTAAAATGTCATGAGATTGTGCCAAAGGAATTAAAGAAATTTGCCCAACCAAATAATCTACCCATGCTAAATGCTTTTTATTTCCAGAAAGATGGCCATGTTGACCTGCATGAGAAGGTAAATATGCAAAAGTTGTAGACACCAATACTATAAGAAAACCAATCCAAATTGGCAGCATTCCAATTAAAACTAAGCTCCAAACCCCTAACCAAATTACAAATTGACTGAGTCCAATTACTATCATCTCCCATTCAATTCGGCCCATAAACGAGCGTGCTATTTTTTTCTCAGCTTCTAATGAAGTGTCAACATGTTCTGATTTTGAAAATCTTAGATCCTTTTGAAAAGCTAATTTATCCATGACCATTTTTTAAATTTTGAAATGAAACCAAATACAATGCCTAGACTATAGCCAATCATATAAATTAAAACTTGATCTATATTGTTAAAAAAAAGAAGCAAAAAAGCACTAAAAATACTTCCCCAGAAAAGGAATCCAAACCAAACTAAGGACCAATTAGACAAATGACTTTTTAATAACTCACCAAAATTATTCATTAGTTTATTTTACATTTGGCTAGATGAGGATTCTAGTATTTTTATGACCTTAAAGCTTCTCATCTTCTACAATCCCAGTTAATAATGGTACGAAAAGCACTGAATCCAAAACCTTTTTTGTAATTTTATGATTTTCTTTTTTTTCAACTAAAACTAAATTCTGATTTTTTTCATTACCTACAGGACAAATTAATTTTCCTGAAACTTCAAGTTGTTTTATTAAAGAATCGGGAATGTTTCTACTTACAGCTGAACATATTATTGCATCAAATTTTTTATATGTTGGCCATCCCAATGAACCATCAGAGCATCTAATGAGATAGTTTTTAACACCCGCAGATTTGAGATTCTTTTTTGCCCGTTCTGCAAGAGGAGATATTCTCTCTACTGAAAAAACTTTACGACAAAATTTTGATAAAACAGCTGTTTGATAACCGCAACCCGTACCAATTTCTAAAACTGTTCCAAGAGGAGTCTTATCAAAAATATTCCCTTTCAAAATTAGTTCGACCATTCTTGCTACTATAAAAGGTTGAGAGATAGTTTGATGATATCCAATTGGCAAGGACATATCTTGATAAGCTCTTGAAGAAAAAGCTCCATCGACAAATAAATGTCTTGGAGTCTTAAGAAATGCATCTAGGACTCTCAGATCTGAAATTCCTTTTGATGAAATTTCGTCTACTAAAGCTTGTCTAGCCCTTTGGTAAGTAAGATCAGTGTTCTTTTCAAGACTCATCAAAAAGATTTGATAAACTTTTTAAATTTTCTGTTGAAATTGCTTCTAAAGAAATCGGAGATAAAGAAATTGAACCCTCTTCTAAACAGCTAAGATCGTCTATAAAATTTTCTCTTTTGCCTTTATATTCATCTAGATAAGTTTTGGTTATTTTTATTTCAGGATTTTTAAATTTTTTATGATCTGGAACATTCAAATTCAAGATTGAGCTTGGTTTTAAATGTATTTTTTCCATATTGTCTAAAATCGTACAAACTGTTTCAGAAGCAAAACTATAATCGCTTATTTCAAATGATGCGACTGAGACAGCTATGGGTGGATATTTCAAATTTCTTCCTTCAAATGCAGCGCCTACAGTACCTGAATAAAGCAATACAGGGCCTAAATTTGGTCCGGGATTTATTCCAGAAACTACAATGTCCGGTTCAAAAGGACAGTGAAATTCCAATGCATTCTTAACGCAATCTACTGGGGTTCCGTCAAGACTAAAAACATTATCAGCCAGTTTTTTTTCTTTTACTTCAGTTAAAAAAGTGACGGCGCTCCCGAAACCACTTCGGTTTCTATCGGGAGCCATAGTAAAAACATTGTGTTTTTTTGAAAGAGTTAAAAGAAGCGTTTGCAGTCCAGGATGATCAATTCCATCATCATTGGTCAATAAGATATTCATTTTGCAGGTTTTTCTATTAAGACGTTAGTTAGACAAGAGATTCCTTCTTTTTTTCCTATAAAACCCATTTTATCGGTCGTCGTTGCTTTGCAAGAAATTTTTTCAGAATCAATTTTCAGCATATTTGCTAAATTTTGTAAAATTTCTGACCTATGTTTTTCAATTTTTGGAATTTCACCTATGTAAGTAATATCAATATTGATTATTTCGTAATTTTTAGATTTGAGCTCATTTAAAACTATTTTTATCATTTCAGCTCCAGAAATATTTTTGAATTCATCCGTGTTAGGGAAGAACTTACCTATGTCACCTAAACTTGCAGCGCCTAATAATGCATCACAGACTGAGTGAGAAATAATGTCGCCATCGGAATGAGCTATGATTGAATATTCGCAGGCGATATAAACACCGCCTAAAATCATTCCATCCCCTTTTTTTATTTGGTGGGCATCAAAACCATTACCGATCCTTATTGTCACAACCGACCAGAAAGCTTGAGATATTGCTCGACAAGAACTAAATCTTCTTTTTTTGTAACCTTTATATTCATTCGATCAGATAAAATCGGAGTAATAGTTCCGTCAAAAAAATTTAAAGCCGCACCAACCTCGTCAGAAAAAACTTTTTTTTCTTCCTTAGCGTTGTCGATAGCCCTTAAGATATCTTCCAAAAAAAAGACTTGTGGAGTCGCTGAAAGCCAAACTTTTGAACGATCTAAGGTTTTTGTGATTTTATTTTTATTACCCAAACTCACACTTTCTGGAGGTTGATGTGCCAACAATACTCCTTGGCCTTCATCTTTCATTTCTTCTGAGGCGAAATCCATTAATTTCTGCAAATCTTCTTTGATTAAACAAGGCCTAGCAGCATCGTGTATAGCTACAAGGGAACCTTTATCCTCTTGTTCCATCAAAAATTCTAACCCTTTAAGAACTGATTCCATTCTGGTATCGCCGCCAATACATGAAACTATTTTTTCATGATTTGATATGGCTAATGAATTCCAAATATCATTTTCTTCCTGAGTAACGACACAGATTTTTTTACAATTTTCATCTAACAGAAATGGGTCTATTGCATATTCAATTATGGTTTTACTACCAATTTCTGTGAACTGCTTTGCTAATTTTAATTGGGCCCTTGACCCTATACCTGCTGCTGGAATTAATGCTAAGTAATCTTCACTCATAATCTAATCGCTTTTATTGTCATTAATGTTTGAGTATTTTTCAAATAGAATTTTATTTTCCTTATCTATTTTCTCGTTAGAACTTTTTAAGTCCTTTAAATCTTTTTCAAGTTTTCTAATTTCTGAAAAACTATATTCTCCGTAAAAGATATTAATCGTATAGTAAAAAAAAACTATCGTCATTGTGATAAATAAAAATAAAAAAAAATTTTTTTTTATAAAAATCATGTAGGAATAATTTATCGTGTTCCTTCAAATTTTAGGTTTTCTAAAGCGTCTATATAAATCAAACGATTGTATTTTGCAGTTCTGTCAGATCTAGAAGGCGCGCCGGTTTTAATTTGCCCAGATCCAGTGCCTACAGCTAAATCTGCAATAAAGCTATCTTCAGTCTCACCTGATCGGTGAGATATAACACATTTATAGTTATTTTCTTTAGCCAATTTTATGGTTTCAATGGTTTCAGTTAAAGTTCCTATTTGGTTTATCTTTATTAAAATTGAGTTTCCGGCTTTCAAATCAATTCCTTTCTGAAGAAAGAGTTTATTAGTTACAAAAAGATCATCTCCAACGAGCTGCGTTTCCTCTCCCAAAATATTTGTTAAATTTATCCAACCATCCCAATCATTTTCATCCAAAGCATCTTCAATTGAAGAAATTGGAAAAGTATTTTGAAGTTCAGCAAGGTGAGAGATTATCTCTTCTGAGGTATTTTTTTTGCCATTTAAATAATAACCGTCATCTGAAAAAATTTCTGTTGCAGCACAATCAAGGGCAAAGCTTACTTCTTCTCCAAGTTTATATCCTGACGTCTGCACCGCTTCTGATATTAATTCAAGAGCATCTTTTGAAGAATTAAGATTAGGAGCAAACCCACCTTCATCGCCAACAGCAGTAGAAAAACCTTTTTTGGCCAATGTTTGTTTTAACTCACTAAAAATCTCAGCTCCACAAATTAAACTTTGTTTAAAAGAATCAAACCCATGAGGTTGAATCATAAATTCTTGAAAATCTAAACCGTTATTAGCATGCATTCCGCCGTTTAAAATATTCATCATTGGAACTGGAGCTTTGATTTCAGTTTTAATACCTAATGATCTTGAGATTTCAAAAATATAGAGATACAAAGGTTTTCTTTGTTGTGATGCAGAAGCCTTACAAGCCGCTAAAGAAAGAGAAAGTAAAATGTTAGCTCCAAAGTTTTCTTTATTCTCTGAACCATCTAACTCTAATAGTTTGTAGTCAAACGCTGCTTGATCTTTTAAATCAGTATTTATTAATTCTGGAAATAAATTTTCCTTTGCATTTTGAATAATAGTTTCTACTCCCTTGCCTTCAAAACTGCCTCCACCATCTCTTTTTTCGATTGCTTCTCTTGATCCTGTGGAAGCTCCAGAAGGTACGTACCCAAATTCAAGAGTTCCGTCCTCTAACTCAATTGAAGTCATTACCGTTGGTGTGCCTCTAGAATCAAGAATTTCAAAAGAATCAATATTTCTAATTTTCATTTTAGGATTTGATAAAAGTATCTAGCGCTGAAACTTTATTCAAAATTAATTCTATTTCATCTAGCTTGGTAGCGGAGGGACCGTCGCACTTTGCATTCTCAGGCGATGGATGGGTTTCAATAAATAATGCAGCTAACCCTAGAGATACTGCAGAAATGGCAAGATCAAGTGCCTGCTCTGATCTACCGCTAGCAGAATTTCCTTGGCCGCCAGGAATTTGTAAAGAATGAGTGACATCAAAGACTATAGGGCTCCCCGTTTTTTTCATTAAGGAAACTCCCAACATATCAACAACAAGATTGTTGTAACCAAAAGAAGTGCCTCTTTCACATAGCATTATCTTTTCATTACCAAACTTTTTACATTTTTCGATAATATTCATCATCTGGTCTGGAGCCAAAAACTGACCTTTTTTTATATTAATAGGCTTTCCTGTTTCACAAGCGGCTTGAATTAGATCAGTTTGTCGACAAAGGAACGCGGGAATTTGAATGATGTCAATAACATCATTAATTAGAGGAATTTGATTTATTTCATGTACATCGGTAATGATCTTCAAATCATGTTTTTTTAGCTCTTTAAAAATTTCTATTCCTTTTTCGATTCCAGGCCCTCTAAAAGAATCAACAGAAGACCTATTAGCTTTGTCAAAAGAAGCTTTAAAAACCAAGTGATTACCTATATTTTCTGAAATCTGTTTAAGTTTCAATGCAACTTCAATTGCTTGTTCGCTGGATTCTAAAACATTCAGTCCAGCAAAGAAGACGATTTTTTCTTCGTTTCCAATTTGGACATCATCAATAGTTATTGTTGTCATTTTTTTAGCTTAGCAGCTCTTACAAAACCATTAAATAAAGGATGTCCAGATCTTGGATCAGAAGTAAATTCTGGGTGGAATTGACAACCCACAAACCACTTATGTCCTTTTAATTCAATTGCCTCTACTAAACTTTTATCTTTTGAGCGCCCCGCTATTTTCATCCCTTTTCCTTTAATTTTCTCTAAATAATTATTATTAAATTCGTATCTGTGTCTGTGTCTTTCAGAAATCTTCAAGGATTTATACATTTTCGACATATTACTATTTTTTTCTAAAAAACAAATTTGACTTCCAAGTCTCATAGTTCCTCCTTTGTCAGAATATTCATTTCTTCTTTGTTTTAGACCCTTCTCGTCCATCCACTCAGTTATTAAAGCTATAACAGGATTTTTTGTATTTTTTTCAAACTCTGTACTATTTGCAGGTATTTTCAAAACATTTCTTGCAAATTCAATTACTGCAACTTGCATACCGAGACATATTCCAAAAAAAGGTATGTCTTTTACTCTCGCAAATTTTGCTACGTTTATCATTCCATTTATTCCTCTGCCTCCAAATCCTCCGGGTATAAGTATTCCATCAGGTTTAAAGTTCTTTACCTCTTTATCGAAACCTTGAGAATCATAATATTCTATTTCAACCTCAGTTTTATTATGAATTCCTGCATGCACAAGAGCTTCATTTACTGATTTGTAAGAATCTGCCAATTCAGTATATTTCCCAACCATAGCAATCTTTGTTTTGCCCTTTCTATTTTTTTCTAATTTAGTAACCTTTTTCCATCTTGAAAGATTTGCTCTTTTGGATTTTAATCTTAATTTCTCAGTAACCTGTCTATCTAAGCCTTGAGAATTTAGAAGCTCAGGTATCGAATGTATAGATTCAACGTCAGGAATAGTGAATACACATTCTTCTTGAACGTTGGTAAACAAAGCAATTTTTTTTGAATCATTTTTATGCAAAGTATTTTCAGATCTACAAATCAATAGGTCTGCCTGAATTCCATGCGAAAGTAAGTTTTTAATAGAATGTTGAGTTGGTTTGGTTTTTATTTCGCCTGACGATGCTAAGTAAGGAATTAGTGTCAAATGAGCGAATAATGCTCTATTCCCCCCTAGTTCTAATTTCATTTGCCTGATGGCTTCCAAAAACGGTTGCGATTCAATATCACCTACTGTGCCGCCGACTTCCACAATTGCTAAATCATATCCTTTTGCACAATTCACTATTCTTTTTTTTATTTCATCCGTTATGTGGGGAATTACTTGAACTGTTGATCCAAGAAAATCTCCTTTTCGTTCTTTTTTTAGAACGCACTCGTAAACCTGACCTGCAGTGAAGTTATTTAATTTAGACATTTTTGAATTTAAAAATCTTTCGTAATGCCCAAGATCAAGATCGGTTTCAGATCCATCTTCAGTTACAAATACTTCTCCATGTTGAAAAGGAGACATTGTCCCCGGATCAAGATTTATATAAGGGTCTAATTTTTGAATTGTAACTTTCAAGCCTCTACTTTCTAGAATTGCTCCCAATGAAGCAGAAAATATGCCTTTACCCAGAGAGGAAACTACCCCACCAGTTACGAATAAATATTTTGGATTAGATGCCATCTTTTCAAACTCAAGATGGAATATCAGGTTAGCAAAAAAATGCTAATGCTTCAATGTAAATATTTTTAAGCCGTTTCTGATAAATCTAAGGGTTGCTTCAAAGAAGCCCAATCTATGTCTCCGTCAGTGGGCCAACTTTCATAATCTAAAACTCCTAATTCATCATATAAAGGTCTCACCTTATCAGTGATCAAACCAATTCTAGATAAATTCGGAACCACTCTAGTGAATAAAAGATGCTGAAAATTATTTGTAACATCGGTTTTTGATTGAAATTCTAAAGATTCTTCTACATTCCAGCCAAATTTTTCATAAACTTCAGCTGAAAGAAGTCTTCCTCTCATAACTACACAAGCTTCGTAAGCAAACATAGCTCTTTCATCAAGTTCGTCTTTTGAAAGGTTTTTTAGATACTCTTCCAAGTAATTAACTCCAAAAGTAACATGTCGAGCCTCGTCACGAATAATTAAATAAAGCATGTCTCTAAATACAGGGTCATTTGATGTTTGCTTAGCCAAATTGAAGGCTGCTAAAGCAAGACCTTCTATAATAATTTGCATACCAATGAATTTTAAATCCCATCTTGGATCGGTAAGTATTTTGTCAAGCAAGGATTTTAAACCTGTTCCAACTGGATACATTAATTTTTGGCGAGTTTGAAGATATTTATTAAAAGCCTCAACGTGTCTTGCTTCGTCGAAAGTTTGAGAGGCTGCATAAAGTTTCGCATTAAAAGTTGGTGCACAAGATACCAATTGAGAAGCAACTAATAGCGCACCTTGCTCACCATGAAGGAATTGACTTAAAGACCATGAGGCTCTGTGTCTAAGAAACTCAAATTTTTCGTTATTTGATAGTTTTTGGTAGGGTTCGTAAGCATCCCAAAAAATTTCCGGTGGAGTTTCTTCTCTCTCAGGTAGAGGACGATCCCAATCTATATCTTTTTCGACATTCCAGTTTAATTCTTTGCCTAATTCGTAAAGTTTTTTTATTCTATTGTCTTGAACCGTGTAATCCCAATTGTAAGCTCCAGTTAGAGGCGTATTAAATATTTCGGCTACATCAGTGACTTCTTGCTCTGAGAGGTTTAATTCATTTTCAACTGGAAATTCTTTGAGTTTCCTTGGTGTTTCTTTTAAATAATCAATTTTCATAGGACAATTATCTGCTATTTAGTTAATAAATGTAAACTATTTGAAGCTTTATAATTTTTATAGATATCCTTATTTTTCTATGTACTTACGCTTTACTCTTTTTGAAACAGAGGTCATCAATTCGTAAGAAATGCTGTTAGAAAATTTTGCAACTTTGTCAATTTTCAAGTTTGATCCCCATAAAATTACTTCCGAATTGAAATTTGCTTGAACACATCGACTTAAATCCACTGCGGTGAGATCCATGGATACTCTACCGATAACCTTAGCTTTTTTATTGTCAACTAATACATATGCAGAATTTCCCATACCAGTAGGATACCCATCGGCATAACCGATAGGTAAAATACCAATTGTTGTATCTTTTTTTGCTCTCCATGTGCCTTCATATCCTACTAGCTCTCCTTTTTGCACTTTCTTAATAGATATGAACTTTGATTTTAAAGTCATTACTTGCTCAAGGTCTAAACTAGACTTTCCTAGATCTTCTTGACATCCAAAAATACTTATTCCCGGTCTAGAAATACCCATATGAGAGTTTTTAAAATTTATTAGACCTCCAGAATTACAAAGACTCGATATCAAATTAGGCTTAATTTTTTTTAACTTGGATTCGTATTTTTTAAATAGCTTAATCTGTTTATTTGATTGCTTTTTAGCTTTTGTATTTGCAGAGGCTGAAGAAAAATGACTCATCAAAACGATTTTTTTCTTAAAAGAATTAATTTTTGTAAAAGCTTTTAAGATTTCATTTTCCTTGAAGCCCAGCCTATTCATACCGGTGTCAACTTTTAGCCAGATTTTGTTATTTCCTGACAAGTCTGAGGATTTTATTTCTGCTAAGAAAGAAATTTGCCTATTAGAGTGAATGACATAGTCGATATTCAGTTTTTCAAGATTTTTTAACTCTACTAAATTATAAGGTCCTTCCATGCAAACAATGCTTTTGCTAGTTAATCTTCTTAGCTCTATTGATTCTTCAAAAGTCGCTACGCAATAACCTGATATATAATTATTTATAGTTTCTATTACTCTCTTCAATCCATGTCCGTAAGCGTTTGCTTTAACAACAGGATAAATTTTTGATCGAGTAATTTTTTTTAGTTTTTTTACGTTTTTTTTTAAAGCTAAAAGATTGATCTCAGCTACGGTAGGTCTACTCAATTTTTATTACTAAATGCTGGATTGTCGTACGCCGGGTCATTTGGAGCGAGATTTTCAAATGAAGTATATCTCGCAGCCCAATGCAAAAGACTTTCTCCGGTTTCACCGTTTCTATGTTTAGCGACTATAATTCTTGCTATTCCTTTATTTTCTGGAGTTGGCTCATGGAATTCTGGTCTGAAAGGAAAAATCACCAGATCAGCGTCTTGCTCCAATGCTCCAGAATCTCTCATGTCCGCTAAAATTGGCACTTTGTTAGTTCTTGTTTCGGAAGCTCTATTTAATTGAGAAAGAGCTATGACAGGAATGTCCAGTTCCTTTGCTAAAGCCTTAGTTGCTCTCGAAATTTCACTAATTTCATTTACTCTGCTTGGGTTGCTTTGATCTGCTTTCATCAACTGAAGGTAATCTATGACGATTAAACCAAGTTCAGGTTGTTCTCTCTTTAATTTTCTTGATCTAGAAAGAATCTCTGAGGGACTTAAAGCAGAAGTATCATCAATAAAAAAGTTACTTTTTTCTATAAGTTCAACAGCCTTTCCTATTTTCTCAAAATCTGAATCGGTTAACTCTTTTGCTTGAAATATTCTCTTAAGCTCTACTTTAGACAAAATTGAAATAATCCGATACATAACGGATCTTGAAGACATTTCTAGGCTGTAAAAAACTGAGGGAATGTTATTTTCAATAAAACTTGCTGCAATACTCAATCCAAAGGCAGTTTTTCCCATGCTCGGTCTTCCAGCAACCAAAATTAAGTCACCATTTTGCAATCCCAAAGTCATTTTATCTAAATCTCTAAACCCTGTTGAATGACCAATTAAGGGAGTAGTCGAATTAAGATTTTCCTCTATGTTGTCATAGACAGGTTTAATTAGATCTTTAGCCAACACAGGTCCTTTTTTTCTCTCAATTGAATCTCTGAGATTTATTAATTTATTTTCTGCTTCACTGAATGCGCCCTCAATTTCAAAAGAATCTGATTCTTTGGCAATACTAGAAATATCTGAGGCTGTAGAAATAAGTTTCCTTAAACTTGAAGTTTGTTTAACGATGTCGGTATAACTAAGAAAATTCGCTGTTCCGGGAGTATCGGATGCAAGCTTTTTAATATACTCGTTTTGATTAAAATTAGATAAAGATGAAATGTCTGGATCGTTAGTGAGAGACTCAATAAGAGTTACTGTATCTACTTCGTTGCCATGATCTCTTAAGCGTCTTATAGATCTATAGATGAGCTTATGCTCTACAAGCATAAAATCGTCTTCTTCAACCTCTACAGAGACTGTATCCCATAATTCAGGCTCTAATAGCAAACCTCCTAGGACAGCTTTTTCTGCTTCAATTGAGGAGGGTTGATCAAATTCTTTTTTCATAAATCGGTCTAATATTTTCACATCTAAGACCGCTTAAGACAAATATGAATTAGATTATTCTGGTTTTAGGACTATCTTTATTTCTGAGATAACTTCAGGGTGTAATTCCACATTTAAATCGAATTCGCCAAGTTCCTTTAAAACTCCTTCAGGTAATCTTATAGACTGTCTGTCTATTTCAAAACCAGATTCCATTAATTTATCTGAAATTTCTTTTGTTCCGATTGATCCGTACATTGTTTCTTCTTCAGTAACTGCAACACTGATCTCAAAAGACAATCCATTTAACTTTTCCTTCAATCCCTTTGCAGTTTCAATTTTCTTATTCTCTACTTCAATTAGTTCTGCCTTCTCTGCCTCATAAATCTTCATATTTTCTTCGGTTGCTGGGATGGCTTTGCCTGTAGGCATCAAAAAGTTTCTTCCATATCCTGATTTAACATTTACAAGGTCGCCAGGAGACCCCAAGCCTGTAATAGATTCTTTTAATATTACCTTCATTTTTAACTTCTATGGCTATCAGTGTATGGTAACAAAGCAAGTTGCCTAGCTCTTTTAATAGCCTTCGTGAGTTGCCTTTGATATTTTGCACTCGTTCCAGTCATCCTTGCCGGTGAAATTTTGCCCATTTCATTAATAAATTTTGATAAAAGCTCTATGTCTTTGTAATCAATTTCTTCAACATTAGCAGCAGTAAATTGACAAGTTCTTTTAGTTTTAATTAAAGACTCTTGATTTTGATTATTTTTTCTTTTGTCAGTTTTTCTTCGCATATTTACTCGTTATCTGATTTTTGTTCTTCTTCTTTTGCAGGATTTTTAGGAATAGTATCAATTGACTTATCAATCTCAGGCTTGTCTTTTACAGATTTATCTTTGTCTGTTTTAGAATCTATTTCTGAAGCGTCCTCATATTTTTTTTGATTTTTTGTCTGAGATAGCAGAATTGAAGGCTCTGTTTCAGCCCTTTTCTTCTTAACTAAAGAGGACCTCATAATGGATTCATCAAATTTAAATAATGACTCTATTTCTTTTAGATTTATGGGATCACACTCGAAATTCAATAAAAAATAATGACCAGTATTTTTATCGTTAATTGGATAAGCAAGAGTTCTTAAACCAATATCTTCAGATCTATGAGTAATGCCATTAATAGACTTTATTTTTTCTAAACATTTTTCAAAAAGCTTAGACTCTCTGTCTAATTGTGGATCTACAACAAAAACAATTTCGTAATGATTCATATTTTTTAGTCTCCTTATGGGTTTGAATCCTTATGTGGACTCAAGAAAACTTGGCAAGTTTACATTTTGATATCTTTCTTATCAAGTGAGGATTGAACAATTTTCATTACCAATTGATTAAATTCAACTCCTGCAAATGAAGCAGCTTTAGGAACTAAACTTGAATTGGTCATACCAGGTACAGTGTTCAATTCGAGAAAGTAAAATTCTTTTCCATCATCAATTAAATCTATTCTCGACCAACCTGTGCATCCAAAATCTTTATTTATTATTTTCGAATATTTAATAAGTTCTTTTTCCCTTGATGGTTCAAAAATAGCTTTTTCATAGGAAGTATTTTTAGAATTATATTTTGAATTAAAATCATAAAATCCATCATCTGGAATTATTTCCACTGCAGGGAAAATATCTTCTCCAACCATTGCTACAGTGATTTCCTTTCCCTCAATGAATTCTTCAATCATGAACTGACCATATTTTTTTGCTTCTCTAATGCCCTCTTCAATCTGCTGAGTATCGTTTTCTACAATTGACACACCAATGCTAGAGCCTTCTTTAGTTGGTTTGATAACGACTTTCTTAGTTTTTTTATCTTGACCAATTAAAATTTTTTTTGAATCGTCCCAATCAAATTGCTTTGGGGTTAAAATTTCTTTTGAAAGATATCTTTTTGAACTATTTTTATCGAATGTTTTTTCACACGCGGAGGAATTACTTCCGGAATAATTAAGACATATTTCTTCAAAAAAATTTTGAAGCTCTCCGTCTTCACCCCCGGCTCCATGGATGAGAATAAAAACAAAATCTAAACCTTCATATGTTGATTTAGAAAATAGTTGAGTTTTATCATGTATTTCAATCAATTTAGACTTTAGTCCTTCGTTAAAAAAAGCTTCGTTGACGGCTCTTGCACTTTTTAGAGAAATAGTTTTTTCGTTAGAGTATCCTCCTCCTAATACTCCGAATTTTATTTTTTCAATTTTCTCCATTTATTTGAATCTCAAGGCTAGCGTTGAAGTATTACCTGCCCCTTGAGTAAGAAAAATATATTTTTGATCACTAAAATTTTTGAATTCCTCAAAGGCTTCTTCTATTCCATTTACCAATACGACGTTTTTATTATTTTTTTTAACTTCGCAAAATAAGTCCTCACTAGAATAGTTTTTAATCGGAGGTTCGCTTGCCGGATATATTTCCATAAGAATTAAGTTATCTATTTTAGATAAAATATTTACAAAATCATGAAATAACGCCTTGGTACGAGAATACCTGTGCGGTTGAAATGCCATGACAACTTTTTTATCAGGCCAAATTTCTTTTATAGTTTCTATTGTCGCTTTCAGCTCCGAAGGATGATGACCATAGTCATCTACTAAAGTGATTCTTTTTCCAAATACATTATCCGAGATTATTTCGAACCTTCTCTCCACCTGAGCAAAAGAACTAAGCGCCTTTCTAATACCGGGTAATTTAATTCCCTCATCTAATGCAATAAGAATTGCGGCTAAAGAATTAAGAATATTATGTTGTCCATGGATTCCTATTTCGAAAAGGTGCTCCAAATCAGATTTTTTATCTTTTACAACAAAGGAGGATCCTTTTTGATTTTGTGAATAGTGAATTATTTTGTAATCAGCATCAGAGGAAAATCCATATGTAATAATTTTTTCAGTTCCAAGAGATAAATCTTTAAGCCACTTTTTTTCAAGGTCTAAAATAAAAACCGTGCTCTTAACTTTTTTTATAAAATCTACAAAAGCTTTTTTTAAGTTTTCTATATTTCCCTGATATGTCTCAAGATGGTCATTGTCAATCCCAGTAATGATTGCTTTATCTGGATTAAATAATAAAAAACTTCCATCGCTTTCATCTGCTTCAGCAAAAATATGTTTTCCATCTCCTAAGTTTGCATTGGATTCAAATGAACTAACTTTTCCACCAATTATATAAGTAGGATCAAGATTATTTTCTTTAAAAATATGAGCAGCTATACAAGTTGTTGTTGTCTTACCATGACTTCCAGCGATCAAAATACTTTTTTTTAGATTAGTCAATTCAGCCAACATCTCCGCTCTTTTTATAATTTTTATATTATTTTTTTTTGCCTCAATTATTTCAGGATTATCCTGTTTTATTGCAGATGAAAATACGACCAAATCAACCTCAGAAAGGTTTTCTCCCTCATGTATGTTAAAAAAAACTAATCCTAAGCTCTCAAGTCTTTTAGTTATTTTAGATTCCAAAAGATCAGATCCAGAAACTTGAAAATTTAAATTTATTAATATTTCTGCGATGCCGCTCATTCCTGCTCCGCCCACACCAATAAAATGAATTTTCTTTATTTTATTCGTACCAAGCATTTACTTCGTTAAAAATTATTTGTTCAGAAGGTTTAATCTTTATCTTTTCAAGACTTCCTTTTTTTTCATCAACAATTTCTTTTTTTTCTAAAATTTCTTTTAGAAGATTAAAAAGGTTTAGAGGAAATTCTTCAGATTCCTGCAATATCCAAGATGCATTTTTTTCATAAAGATAACTAGCATTTTCCATTTGATGATTGTCTATAGAATTTTTAAGCGGCACCAAAATCCCTACTGATTTAGAGGAAATTAACTCAGATATTGTTAAAGCTCCTGATCTGCAGATAACTAAATCCGCCCAAGTGTAACTCTGGCTTATATGATTTATAAATTCTTCAATTTGTATATTTTTTGATGAGAGATCGTAGTTTTTCTCTAAAGACTCTTTTTTATTGACCCCACATTGATGCAAAACATTTATCTGTGAATTCTTTATAAAGATTTCTATAGATTTTGGAACGTGCTCATTTAAAAAACTTGAACCTTGACTTCCTCCAAGAACTAACAAATTGAATTTATCTGAATCGTTGTTTGTGTTATTTGATTGAGTTACCTCTCCGATTGGATTTCCGCTTTCAATCAATTTGATGTATTTCTTATCAAAATTTTCAAAAATTTGCTTTGTTTTTGGAAACCCACAAAAGACTTTTGATACTTTATTAGTTGAGAAGAGTAGTTTTGAAACTGAACCAGGAATAGTATTTTGTTCTTGAAGAAAAACGGGGCCTTTAAAATAAAAGAAAGCGATAAGTGACACGTATCCTCCAAAAACTATCATAGGATAATTTTCTCTATCAAAAGGCTTTGATTTAAAAAGGAAAACCACTCCACTAACCAAGAAAGCAACCAACGCTTTTAACTTTATCAAAACACCCTTTCCTCTAAATCCATATAATGGGACTTGTATGAAAGATATATCTAATTCTTTGCAAATATTTTTTTCTGGTCCTCTATTTGTTCCAATCCAAATAACCTTAGAGCCTTCCTTAATAAATTTTTGAGCAACTCTTTTAGCTGGAAATACGTGTCCTCCTGTACCGCCGGCAGCAATGAATATTATTTTTGGACTAGACACCTAACACTCTTTCTTCTACTTCAGAACTTTCTTGAAGTTCAAGATTAATCCTAAAGAGAATTGCAGTTAAAGCAAACATTAACATTAAGTTTGTTCCACCAAAACTTATGAAAGGCAACGTAAGTCCTTTGGTTGGTAACATCCCACTTGAAACTCCAATATTAATAAATACATGAAAAGCAATGCAAACTCCTACTCCATAAGAAAGATATGATTCGAAAAATTTTTTTATTATCCTTGCTCTTCTTCCTAATAAAAAAGACTTGAAAATAAAATAACCGTATATAGAAATCAAAAAAATGCAAAAAATTAATCCTAATTCCTCCGCTATTATCGCGAAGATAAAATCTGTTTGTGCATCAGGCAAATAATGATATTTTTGTAAACTTTCGCCTAATCCAACCCCAAAAAGATCTCCTCTACTAAAAGCAATGAGTGCTTGTGATAACTGATACCCGCTTTCGCCATAATTACTCCATGGGTCTACAAAACTCAATATTCTATTCATTCTCCAGGGGACTAAAAGAATCATGCTTATAAAGACGCTAAGCCCCATAAAAAAAATAATTAGCATTTGTTTTAATGGCGCTCCTGCAATGAACATGATGGTTAATGAAATAAGAAAAATTACCGCTGATGATCCCAGGTCAGGCTCAACTAGAACTAATGCTATGGCTGATATAACTACCAAAACCGGTTTCCAAAACCCCAACCATTTCTCTTTGAATTCTGTCATTCTTCTAAAACAATAGGATGATATGTAAATAATTAATGAAAATTTCATTAATTCTGATGGTTGAAAAGAAAATCCTAATATTCTGATCCATCTGGAAGCTCCATTTGCTTCAAAACCAATTAAAGGAAAAAAAACTAAAGTTAATAGAAAAAAAGAAAAAATAATCAGAGAAATATCAATCTTTTTCCAAGTGCTTAAGGAGACTCTGAAAATTAAAAGACCGATAAATATTGCAAGTATCAGCTTAACAATATGGTTTAAGGTCATTGATAACGATCCATCAGTTAAAGGAATGGTGACTGAAGCAATCATCACTACTCCAAATAAGCTGAGAAAAGTTACAGTAGAAAAAATTCCAATATCAAAATCAGAAATTTTTAAATTTCTATGGAATTCCCCAAAAAGGATTCTATGAAACTTTGACTGTTTAAGTGTTTCTCTCATTTAAAATAAGTCTTTTAAATTCTTCGCCTCGCTCTTCAAAATTATTAAACATATCAAAACTGGCGCAAGCCGGAGAAAATAAAATAGTAAATTTTGGTTTTGATAAATTTAAAGCTTTTAAGATAGCCTCTTTCAAATTATTTACATAATGTTTGTTACAAGTTTTTACTTTGCTTCCAATTTGTTTTTTATCTTCCCCGTAAATTATCACTGCCTCACATTTTTTATCTATCTCACTTGTTAATTCTGAAAAATCAGCTCCTTTTCCTTGGCCGCCACAAATAATTACAATTTTTTCATTTTTAAGTGACTTAATTGCAGAAATAGTAGCTCCACAATTAGTTGCCTTCGAATCATTTATAAATTTTCTGCCAAGTTTATCCTCGTGAAAAACTTCCATTCTATGATTCGGTTTAAAACTAAATTTTTTTAACTCTTCTTGAGAGCAATTAAGATCTATCTTTTCAAGAACTTTTGATACTGCATTTAAATTTGCTTCATCTATTTTTTCTGAACCTTCAAAGTAACTTGTCAAACCTCTTTTAATGTTCTTATCATTTTTATTTCCAATTGAGACTTTGCATTTTCTAAATAATGAATTTTTGATGTTTACATAATTTTCAAAGTTTTTATGCCTATCTAAATGATCATGCGAAATATTTAACAAAATGCCTATATCAGCATTAAGATTATTAGAAATTTGAAGATGAAAACTAGAAACCTCGATTATAAAATAATCTTTTTCTAATTCAATATAATCAAGAACTGGCCTTCCAAGGTTGCCAATTGCATAAGAATCAAGTCCGCTTAAAGAAATAATTCTTTCCAACAACAAACTGACAGTTGTTTTTCCATTAGTACCACTAACTAAGATTTTTTTTGAATTATTTTCTTCAACAAAAATTT
>OZSS01000061.1_pt1 | contig 44403 bp, 39 predicted proteins | sample 1779911 | NCBI WGS metagenome assembly OZSS01 (sample SAMEA2603589, study PRJEB24840) | metagenome | biome: Water; feature: Photic zone; material: Seawater sample | place: Mediterranean Sea | collected 2013-11-12 | depth 10 m
TGGCATAAGCCTGCCTGACTGTGAGACTGACAAGTCGAGCAGAGACGAAAGTCGGTCATAGTGATCCGGTGGTTCTGTGTGGAAGGGCCATCGCTCAACGGATAAAAGGTACGCCGGGGATAACAGGCTGATACCCCCCAAGAGTTCACATCGACGGGGGTGTTTGGCACCTCGATGTCGGCTCATCACATCCTGGGGCTGGAGCAGGTCCCAAGGGTATGGCTGTTCGCCATTTAAAGTGGTACGCGAGCTGGGTTTAGAACGTCGTGAGACAGTTCGGTCCCTATCTGCCGTGCGCGTTGGAGATTTGAGAGGAGTTGTTCCTAGTACGAGAGGACCGGAATGAACGAACCTCTGGTGTTCGGGTTGTCACGCCAGTGGCATTGCCCGGTAGCTATGTTCGGAAAGGATAACCGCTGAAAGCATCTAAGTGGGAAGCCTACCTCAAGACAAGATCTCCCTGATCCTTCGGGATCCTAAAGAACCGTTCAAGACTAGGACGTTGATAGGCAGGGTGTGTAAGTGCTGTAAGGCATTGAGCTAACCTGTACTAATTGTTCGTGAGGCTTAACTAATGTTTCTAAATTTGAAAAAAGACCTAATTTTTTTTGGATCACAATAATGAACAAGAATTTTGTCCGATGACAATAGCAAGTGTGGCCCACCTGATTCCATATCGAACTCAGAAGTGAAACCACTTAGCGCCGATGGTAGTGTAGTTTTTTCTATGCGAGAGTAGGACATCGTCGGACTTCTTGTTAAATCAGATAGTCCCCATACAAATTGCGTATTCACCGTTTTCGTGGAAAAGGGGCTCCATGTTTATAATTCCTAATCCATCCATTAACATTTCTCTGAGAAGATCATATTTATAAGATCTTCCAATCACATATACTTTTTTTATGTCATTTATAGAAGCTACCGTAATAGCTGTTTTTAAAATTGTTTGTCCTACCATGCTAATTATTCCGGCAGCTAAATCTTCTTTGTTGCATTCAGAATAATCTATTTTTCCAAAGTTCACGGCGCTTGCGGATTCTGGCAGATTTCCAATTGGACCTGAAATAACATCTTTTAATAATAGATCCACTTTTTCTCTTTTCCCTTTAGACGAAAGAGAATTTATTATTATTGGATCATCTTCACCAATAATTAATTTACTTAACCCCCTTATAGTTCCTCCACCTAATCCAGTTCCTCCGGCGTGGAAAATTTCACCTTCACTAAAGATTGCGCACGCTGAACCAGACCCAAGACTCATGACCATAAACTTTTCTTCTTTAGGATGAAAAGTATTTATTGCTCCCTTAACAATTGCGTCGACCTCGTTGTAATGTTTTATTTCGATTCCTTCATAAGACGAACCTAAAGCTTCGTGCTTTCCTCCGGTAACCCCAATTATTTGTATATTAGAAACATCATCTGTACAAGATGAGATTAATTCTTTAAGGAAATCAACAGAAGTATTTTTTGAAGAAAAAGTTTTAAATTTTAAGTCAGCACCATCATCTATAACCACGTCGGTATTAGTTATACCGAAATCAATTCCTAACTTAATGGATCTAGACATGAGCTGTTATGAACAGCTTAAGTTTATCAAAAACTAAGCATTAGCTTGCGCTTCTTGAATTGCTGCAAGCATGTCTTCAGAATCTTTTTTAACTTGATCTGAGGATTCTAGAGGCTTAGAAATTTCAGCCCAATCAATTTCATAATCACTTGCAGCATTTTCATACTCAAGAATACCAAGTTCATCGTATTTCGGTCTTACAGAGTCTGTAAGCAAACCAATTCTTTTTAGATTTGGCATAACTCTTGAAAATAAAAAGCTTCTGAATTGGTCTAAACCACCGTTATTTAATTGAAATACTCTGGCTTCTTCATCAGACATTTTTAAAAACTTAGTCATCGCTCCGGTATTTATTAATCTATCTTTTGAAACTACGCAAGCTTCAAAAGCGAATTCGGCTCTTTCTTCAATTTCTTCAGGAGAAAGAGTTTTAACAAAATCCTCCAAATAATTAATTCCAAAAGTTACGTGACGCGCTTCATCTCTGATGATGTAGTGAAGAAGAGTCTGCAAAAGAGGGTCTCTGGCAGAAAGCTTCATGTTAGTAAAGGCCGCAAGAGCAAGTCCCTCAATAATAATTTGCATTCCAATGAATTTTAAATCCCATCTTTCATCAGTAAGTATTTTGTCTAATAAAGCTTTTAAACTTGGATTTATAGGATAGTGAAAGCCGATTTTTTCCTGTAAATAACGATTGAAAACTTCAACGTGCCTAGCTTCATCGAAAGTTTGAGAAGCAGCGTACATTTTTGCGTTAAAAGTTGGAGCACAACTTGCTATTTGTGAAGCTACTAATAGAGCACCTTGCTCACCGTGAAGAAATTGACATAGAACCTCAGCAGTTTCATGTCTGTCGAATTCAATTTTTTCTTCTTCAGATAAGGCTTTGTAAGCATCTAATTGTTCGTGAGGAAATTCAACTCCATCAACTCCTAAAAGAGGCTCATCTGCAGGATGGGTGTAACTCCAGTCTAAATCTATTGAGCCATTCCAATTTAGTTCTTTTCCAAGTTCGTAAAGCTTTTTTATTCTGTTTTCAGCTACTGTGTAGTCCCAATTGTAAGAACCAGTAAGAGGTGTGTTGAAGATTTCTACAACGTCTTCAACATCTTTTTCTTTAAGATCTAGTTCGTCATCAAAATAAACTAAATCTTCGGGAGGACCCGATCTTTTTGTAATTTTCATATGGGTAAATTATTCCTTTGAGCCTTCAAAGTCAACATTTTTAACGCGTAATATTTTCCTTATCTTTCGGCAAATAATTCGGTTAATTGTTCCAACATAACACCACCTAATTCTTCTGCTCTATGGATTGTAACAGCCTTGGAATAATATCTTGTTACATCATGACCAATACCAATTGCAATCAGGTCGATATCTGTTTTATTTTCAATATCTTTTATCACCGATTTTAAATGATTGTCTAAATAGCTTGTTGAATTAGTAGATAAAGTACTGTCATCGACAGGTGCTCCGTCGGAAATCACCATAAGAATTTGTCTTTGTTCTGGTCTTTTAAATAATCTACTACAAGCCCAAAGCAGCGCTTCCCCATCAACGTTTTCTTTGAGCAATCCTTCCCGCAGCATTAATCCTAAGTTTTTCTTTGCTCTTCTCCAGGCAAGATCTGCAGGTTTAAAAATAATATGACTAAGATCGTTAAGTCTACCTGGATTGCTTGGCTTGCCGCATTCAACCCATAACTTACGACTGTCTCCACCTTTCCAATGTTTTGTTGTAAAACCTAAGATTTCTGTTTTTATATTACACCTGTCTAATGTCGCTCCAATGATATCTGCTGAAATCGCGGCTGTTGTCATAGATCTTCCTCTCATAGAGCCAGAACTGTCGACAAGAATAGTCACTACAGTGTCTTTAAATTTTGTGTCTTTTTCTTGTTTAAAGCTTAAAGGCGTTAGAGGATCAGTTATTATTTTAGTTAATTTAGATGTATCCAATATACCTTCATCTTTATCGTACTCCCAAGATCTATTCTGCTGAGCTAACAGTAATCTTTGAAGTCTATTAGCTAATTTAGCAATTACACTTTTGCTTGGATCTATTAATTGATCTAATCTTATCCTTAACCTCTTCAGCTCTTCTTGTGCACATAGATCCTCTGCGTCGACAATTTCATCAAAGTCTCTACAGAACACTTTGTATTCTTGATTATTTTCAACATTAAATAACTCTTCTAGTTTGGATCTATTTTCGATCCAATTTTCATCTGAATCTTCGACCTCTTCCTCTTCAAATTCCATTTCCTCAGAAGATTCCGAATCGGTTGGAGATTCTTCTGGAGAGCCCTCTTCTTGTGGCTCTTCATCTTGATTTTCCTCATCTGATTCTTCGTCTTCACTGTCGTCATCATCTGATGAGCTTTCTTCTTTTTGTTCTTCTTCTTCAAATTTAATGTTGAGCTCTTTAAGAAGATTTTGAATACTCTCAAGATATGACTCCTTGTCATTAATATTGTTTTTAAGTTCAGGAATAAATTTTTTCTCTATTTTTTTTAAATCTTCACTGAATGGTTCTAAAATTTTTTCTTCCAGAGCTGTAAATTTATTCCCTAGAATTTTCCCTTTGATCCAAATATCTAAAATTTTATTAATGCTCTCAATTGCTGACTCCGGTTTAAATTCTTCTAATTCCTCAACGAAATTATTTCTTAGATTACTTTTGAGTCCTTTGTACTGGAGTGAACCTAAGACTTCAATTCGAACGCTGTTTTGCACTGAGAGGCTTTGATCTAATTCATTAATACCAGTAATTTCACTTCTTGACTCATTAGAAAACTTTTCTTTCAGAGCTATTTTGTCGGCTTTCGCTCTGCTTAGGCTTAATCCATGTAAGGAGCTTTCGGGAAGGGGAATTGAATTAGAATGAATTGAATCACTTCCGAAATTAAGTTCCAAGTCAGTTTTGGAGGAAATTGCTCTAGAAGAGGAAGAGAGCGCTTCCTTTAATATTTGTTCTTTTGATCTATCACTCAATCTTGATCTATCAAATTGCTTATTGAATCAGACGTTTCTTGATCAAAACATCTTTGAAAATACTCGGCAATGATTGGTTTTTCAGTTTCATCGCACTTATTCAGAAAGCTTAATTCAAAAGAAGAAACTAGATCAGAAAAAATTTGATAATTTTCCGCCCAACTTATTACTGTTCTTGGCGACATTAAGTTAGAGATGTCACCATTTTTGAAGCCTTCTCGTGTAAGATTTGCTAGCTCGATCATATTTTTTACGACATCCGAGCCTTTTTTATTATCTAAACCCTTTACTTTTGACAAGACTACTTTCGTTTCCAATTCGACACTCAAATAATTTAAGCAGGAGACTATTTGCCATCTGTCCATTTGACCTTGATTGATTTGTTGGGTGCCGTGATAAAGACCAGTACTGTCTCCAAGACCGACAGTATTTGCGGTAGCAAAAAGTCTGAAAAAAGGATTTGGAGTAAGCACTCTATTTTGATCTAAAAGAGTTAACCTTCCATCAACCTCAAGCACACGCTGAATTACGAACATTACATCAGGTCTACCAGCATCGTATTCGTCAAAAACCAAGGCGGTTGGATTCTGAATGGCCCAAGGAAGGATACCCTCTTGGAACTTTGTGACTTGTTTGTCTTTTTCTAAAGTAATAGCGTCTTTACCTAAGAGATCCAATCTGCTGATGTGTGAATCTAAATTGATTCTGACGCATGGCCAGTTTAACCTAGCTGCAACTTGTTCAATGTGAGTAGATTTTCCAGAGCCATGAAGACCTTGAATCATGACTCTTCGGTTGTCAGAAAAGCCAGCTAAAATTGCTAAAGTTGTACTTTTATCGAAACAATAAGTATCGTCAACATCTGGGACATATTCGTTAGCTTCTGCAAAGGCGGGAACTTCAAAATCAGCGTCTATGCCAAAGGTATTGCCAACGTTTAGTGAAATGTCAGGTGTATTCTTAGAAAAGTTGTTGTATGTTGTTGCCATAATTTAGAAGAGTACTTATTATCCTTTTTTCATTTAAAACAGCAAGATAATATACTTACGATCTAGTAAACTATTCCACTTCAAATTTATCTAAACTAAGCTTATGACGGAAAAAGAAATCTGGTTAGAAATCCAGGAAGAGGCCAAATCATTGTCTAGGGATCAATCATTGTCTGATTCTTACCTAAACGAATATGTTACTGATTTCGACAAGTTGTCTGACAGCATAGGTTTCAAAATTGCCAACGATTTAGGTCAAAATGTTTCGTCAAAAGCTTTTTCGAATAAATTTCTTTTCGCTGAATTAAAAAAAGTTTACGAAGATTCTAATATTTTGGATGGATTGGTTTTGGATCTACTTGCAGTGAAACAAAGAGATCCGGCATCTACTGGATATTTATCAACCCTGCTGTTTTCCAAAGGCTTTCTAGCGTTACAAACGCACAGAGCAAGTCATTACTTTTTAAAAAGTGGAGAAACTTTGTTGGCTAATTTTCTTCACAGTCAAGCATCAAAAATATATAGCGTAGATATTCACCCAGCTGCAACGATTGGGGTTGGGGTGATGCTAGATCACGCGACTGGAATTGTGATTGGTGAAACTAGTGTAATCGAAAATGATGTATCAATTTTTCAAGGAGTAACCCTTGGCGGAACTGGAAAAGTTACTGGAGATAGGCATCCTAAAGTTAGAAAGGGAGTATTGATTAGCGCGGGAGCTAAAATTTTGGGAAATGTTGAAATCGGTCAAGGTGCCAAAGTAGCTGCTGGAAGCGTTGTTCTTGATAACGTCGAAATGAACACAACAGTAGCAGGTGTCCCCGCAATTGCTGTGGGTAAGCCAAGTTCTGATTCTCCCGCTAAAACAGTTGACCATTCAATCAAAGAATAAAATGTCAGATCAAAAGCTACTAGATGAATTAATCAAGACTTTGAATCTTGAGAAACTCGAAGAAAATTTATTTCGAGGACAAAGTGAACAAACTGCTTGGGGCAGAGTTTTTGGTGGGCAGGTAATAGGTCAGGCACTTAGCGCAACTCAAGAAACTGTAGACAATTCAAGAAAAGCGCATTCTTTGCATGCTTATTTTTTAAGACCTGGAAGAATTGATATGCCCATTCTTTATGACGTGCAAAGAATTAGAGATGGGAAAAGCTTTACCACACGAACAGTTAATGCGATTCAAAACGGAGAGTATATTTTTAATATGTCTGTTTCATTCAAAATATCCGAAGAAGGTCTAGAGCATCAATTTGAAATGCCAGATGTTCCGAGTCCTGAAGAATTAAAGAGCGATAGGGAGTTTAGAGAAGAAATGAAAGACAAAATCCCTAAAGCAATGCTTGAGGGGTTTTTAAGAGACAAACCAATTGAAATTAGAAACGTAGAAAATTTAAATCCATTTGATAATGAGAAGGGCGAACCTTTCAAAAATATGTGGATTAAAGCCTCTGGGAAATTACCGGACAATCATTTAATTCATCAAGGAGTTTTAGCTTACGCATCGGATATGGGCTTGCTTGGAACTTCTCAGCGACCACACGGATTTAGTTTTGGAGCTTATGAAAAACTTCAAGTAGCTAGTCTTGACCATGCAATGTGGTTTCACCGAGAGTTTAGGGCAGATGAGTGGCTGCTATATTCTTTAGATAGCCCATCTGCTAGCAATGCAAATGGATTCAATAGAGGAAATATTTTTACTCAAGACGGTAAATTGGTTGCATCGGCAGTTCAAGAAGGCTTAATTAGAGTAAAACAAAAATGAAACATCTTTTCCAGTTAACGCTTATTTTGCTAAGCATTAACATTCTTGCCGAAGAAATGATCATTGGATCGGAGACAATAGATCCTGGGATCAAAATAGTCTTTGAAGCTGCTCCAAAAGATACAGTTTTTCCTGAAAAATTTTACTTGTCAGAATCAGAGACAGATATACATATTGAAATGTTGGCCAATTGGTCAGAAGATAATCTTGTTTCAGTACCCTCAGGCGGGTTTGTCGCCTATCTCAAAGTGAAAGCTATCGTTGCAAATGAAAAAGGAGCAATTATTGAAATCGATTTAACCCCACATTTGAACTTGGTAGATAATTTACATTATGCTCAAAATATTAAGTTACCTGGTAGCATCAAAGATCTTTACGACGTGACTTTCATTATTGAGCCTCCTGATAGCGAGTCTTTTGGCATACATTACGACTGGTATGAAAAGTTTGGAGGCTTAATTCAAGAAAGTTCTTTTACATATAAAAATTTAAACTTTGAGCAAATTGCTTTAAAACAAAGAAGATAAAAAATGAATTTCGGAATGTTTGTTCTTGGCGCAGTGATATTTTTGATTAGCTTTACTTTTTTTAAAATAAGCGCTTTTTTTGAAAACTAAAGATTCTGAAGTTTCTTGGAAAAAACTTTTTATGGTGTTTTTTGTGGACTATTTAATTTTAGTAGTCGGTGTCTTGGGGACTGGGATAATTTTTGTGTCTTTATTTAATTCTTTTCATGGCTAAAATTAATCAATGAGCATTTCTTATATCGATACTAAAGAAAGAGAAGATTTTCCTGAGTTTGAAGAGTTATTTAAGTTAGTTGAATCTTTTATGGGGTATCTACCTAATTCATATCTACTTATGGCTGATAAGCCTGAGCTGCTTGAAGCTTTCGCAAAAATGTCCGCTGCAGTCTTTAATACTGTTTCTTTAGACGTGCAGTCAAAACAGCTGATTGCCTTAGCTTCCAGCTTAAGTTCTGGATGCAAATATTGTCAGTCACATACCTCTCATGGCGCAGAACGGGCAGGAGTAGCTAATGATAAAATAGCCGATATTCTTAACTATCAAAAGAGCGAACATTATGATGCGAAAGAAGTAGCGCTCTTAGATCTTGCTTTCGCTTCAGGAGAGGTTCCAAACGGCGCAACAAAAACTCACTTTGATAATTTGAAAAAATATTACTCCAATCAGCAAATTGTAGACATGGTTTCTGTGATTGCTTTTTTTGGTTTTTTAAATCGATGGAACGATACTTTTGGTACCGAGATCGAGGCAGTGCCAGCCCAATATATTGACGAAGTTTTAAAGCCAAAAAATTGGTAATAAAAAAAATTTTTTTAGCTTCCTATCATTCTAGAAATAAATAGAAAAATTTTTGGAATTTTGTTAAAAAAATGTTACAAAAATACTACAAATTAAACATTACGGGGGAGATTATGTTTAAGAAATTTATTTATTTGGCGATTTTTTTATCTTCTGCATTTATATTTGCACAAGAAGAAGAAGTCGTTGTCACAGGTTCTTACATTGCAGGAAGTCCGACGGATGGAGCATCACCTGTAGAAATTGTAGGAAGAGATTTAATCGATAGTATCGGTGCTATGACTGCTTCAGATATTACTGCAAACTTGCCAATCGACTCTGGTTCAGAAAATAATGCCGATTCGTTTACTTCTGGAGCCACACAAGGTAGAACAAATATTAATTTAAGAGGGTTGGGTCTAACTTCAACTTTAGTACTTATTGATGGAAGAAGAGTTACCTTCTCAGGATCTATTGCTAATGACGGAAGTGCTTTTGTCGATACTTCGCAAATACCTACCATTGCTCTTGATCGTGTCGAAATTCTTAAAGAAGGCGCAGCTTCAGTTTATGGGTCTGATGCCGTCGCTGGAGTTGTAAACTATATTTTCAGAAGAGACTTTGTAGGATTTGAAACAGATATAACTAGACAACAAATAGAAGCGGGTTCTGCAAGAGACGACCGAGTAAGCTTCATCTATGGTGGCGAATTTGGTGACAGTAATGTTGTGCTTGCTTATAGTTCGTTGGATAGATCTCCAATGCTTGGAACAGAAAAGGAATTAGCACCTATGGGTATAAGTGGCTTGGGGACTAGTTTTAGGCTACTTAGTGGAACTACAACAGCTGCAGCAGGACACCCTTATGCTGGAACTTACACACATAATCCCAATGGACTAACAGACCCTCCAAATACTTATATTCGTGACCCAAATTGTTTAGCTAACAAAGGAATAGTGTTAGCAGATGGCCGTTGTGGGTTTAAATTTGGACCAAGATTTAACATTGTCAATGAAGAAAATCATGAGCAAATTTATTTGTCTATTAAAAGACCTTTGACGGATGAGATTGATTTTAATTTAGATGTTTTGGATGCAACCACTAATGTTTGGGATAATCCACAATCTCCTTCTTATCCTGCCCTGACGTTTCTGAGTCTTGCAAAGCTTATTCAACCAGGAACAGGTGGAAGTCCATTTGATAAGGCACTGTTGTGGTATGGCAGACCTTTGGCTAATCTTTTTCCTTCTCCATTAGCCCCGAGATATATTAGTAGAGATAGAATCTCACTTGGATTGACAGGTACTTTTGATAACGGTTTTGACTGGGATTTTAGAGTAACAAGAAGTGCAGAGGATGCTTATGGGCGACAACCCGATACCGGTACTTCCCAACTTGAAGATGCAATCGCAGGTAAAGGAGGTCCTACTGGGGATCAAACGTTCGACTTGTTCATTCCTACTAACAATTCTCAAGAACTTATAGATTGGTTGAGATCAGATCAAGAAACTTGGACTGACGTTGAATTAGAAGTTGTCGATTTTGTTGTAACTGGCGAAGTAGGCAATGTCGCAATTGCTACTGGAATTCAGTTGAGAGAGGAGTCCATTGATATTGATAGATCTGCAAATTCACTTGTGGTTCTTGACGCGAATGGAAATCTTGTAACCCCAGCTAATATGATTTTCTTAGGCGGGGGAATTGAAGTTGATACTTCAAAATCGGCGGAAGCTATTTTTGTAGAGGCGTCGGCAGATATTAACGAAAATCTTGAAATAAGAGGAGCTCTAAGATACGAAAGTCTTGAAGAGGAATCTACTGTCGATCCTAAAATATCTTTGAGATATCAAGCTTCAGATAATGTTGTGTTAAGAGCTTCAGTGAGTCAATCATACAGAGAGCCAACATTAGCCCAACTTTATGCAAGTGATGTAGGATTGGAAGGAATTCAAGATTACAACACAAATGGAGAAACGGTTGGTAATGCAACGTTTATTCGAATAGCTGCTAAGGCAAATCCAAATTTAGTGCCTGAAGAGGCAGATAACCTTAATGTTGGGGTAATTTGGACTTTGGATGACTTCCAGGCAAAATTCGATTATTGGGCTGTTGACTATACGAACGTAATTACAAAAGAACAGGCTCAAGGAATAGTTAGATATACTCCTCAATCAACAAAAGTAATAAGGACAAGTGGAACTCTGGCAGGAGTAACCACAAGTTATTTTAATGCTGATTACGTTGAAACCGATGGTATTGATATTGAGCTGACTTATAGCGCAGACATAGGGCCAGGCACATTGGGACTGGGATTAAATGCGACTCACATGATGAGTTATGATATTCCAATTCTCGGAGTGAAAACTGATGTTGTGGGTCTCTTTAACCAAGATAATTTTGCTAGATCAATGCCGGATACTAAAGCGGTCATATCTGCTAACTATTTAAGCGGTCAACATTCAGTCGCAGCATATGTAAGGCATATTTCTAGTTACAAGACAAATGCCGCTTTAAATTCTACGGCGCAAAGTTTAGGAATATTTAACGCGGACGGCTCTATTGATAGTTTCACTACGGTTGATATGCAATACACATACGCTGTAGACGCTGAAAATGTGGCTTTGACTGTGGGATTGAAAAATGCATTTGATGAAGATGTTCCATATGTTTATGACGCTACTAACTGGAGTTATGATCCTAAACATCACGATCCTAGAGGAAGAATGTTTACTCTAGGCTTGAAATACATGTTGGATTAATACTGTTTATTGTTTAAGAAATAATTTTCAATCATCTACAAAAAAGGCTCCTTCGGGAGCCTTTTTTTATTCCTTTAAGTATTAAGTTATTCTAGAGAAGTTTGACCCATTAATTCTTGATCAATTTCTCGAGCAGCAGCTCTACCTTCATTTATAGCCCAAACAACTAACGATTGGCCGCGACGGCAATCTCCCGCAGCAAAAACTTTTGGGTGAGAAGTTTTATGAATATTATGTTCGGCTTTGAAATTAGATCTTTCGTCTAGATCTAAATTTAAATTTTCATTCAAATAATGCTCTGGGCCTAAAAAGCCCATCGCCAAAAGTATTAAATCTGCTCTCCAAATTTTTTCTGTTTCTGGGATCTCTTTAAAATCCTTGTCTACCTTGACAGTTTTTATTCCAGTTAGTTTTCCATTTTTATCTCTTAAGAATTCTTTTCCAGAAACTGAATATTCTCTTGGGTCTTTACCAAAAACTTCTCTTGATTCTTCGTGTCCGTAATCCACTTTGTAAATTCTTGGAAACAGTGGCCAAGGATTATTATCCATTCTGTCCTGAGGAAGCTCTGGCATAATTTCAAAATTTGTCAGAGACTTACATCCGTGTCTTAAAGAGGTTCCTAAGCAATCATTTCCAGTGTCTCCACCTCCAATAACAATTACATTTTTACCTTTGGCATCAATATAATTTTCATCGCCTAGTTTGCTGTCTAAAAGACTTTTAGTGTTTTGTCCTAAAAACTCCATTGCGAAGTAGACGCCATCTCCTTCTCGATTAGGAATTGGCAAGTCTCTTGGTTTAGTAGCTCCGGTAGTCAGCAGCACAATGTCATTCGATTCAACTAATTCATCTACCGAAATGTCATTTTTTTCTCTCCCACCGATGTTACAGTTCGTGTGGAACCTGATACCTTCTTTTTCCATAATGTCTATGCGCATATCTATTATGGACTTGTCTAGTTTCATGTTCGGAATTCCGTACATCATGAGACCACCAATTCTATCGGCTCGCTCGTAGATCTCAACAGAGTGACCGACGCTATTTAGTTGTTGCGCGGCTGACAGTCCTGCTGGACCAGAACCAACGACGGCTATTTTTTTATTTGTTCTTACTTTCGGTACAACAGGTTTAAGCCATCCCGATTCAATCCCTTTGTCCGCAATTGCGAATTCAAGATTTTTGATGGTGACTGGAGATTCGGTAATACCCAAAACACATGCACCTTCGCAAACCGCGGGGCAAACTCTTCCAGTAACTTCTGGGAAATTATTAGTTTTTAAAAGTCTGTTAAATGCTTCTTCCCATTTTTCGTTATAAACCAAATCATTCCATTCTGGAATTAGATTATAAACTGGGCACCCTTCACCTGATTGACAAAAGGGCACTCCACAATTCATGCATCGAGACGCTTGAGTGTTAAGTAGAGATTCATTATGATCGGTATAAATCTCTTTAAAATCAATTATTCTCTCCTTTGCTGGCCTATAAGGCTCAACAACTCGCTCGTGTTCTTTAAATCCAGTAACCTTTCCCATTTAACTTACCTTTAATTTTTGTTCATCCATTTCTTGTAGAACTCTTTTAAAATCAGTGGGCATAACTTTTACAAAATTATGTGTCTCTTTTTTCCAATTATCCAGAATTTTTTTCGCAACACTAGACCCAGTATATCTGAAATGTTTTTCTATCAATTCTTTTAACTCATCCAAGTCCTCCTTTACTTTCAATTTTTCTAACTCAAAGGTGCTCAAATTACACTTTTTTTCAAAGGACTTTTCTCTATCGTAAACGTAGGCGATACCGCCGCTCATACCGGCCCCAAAGTTTCGACCAGTTTTGCCAAGGATTACAGCTCTTCCACCAGTCATGTACTCGCAGCCATGATCACCAATGCCTTCAACGACTACTCTGGCACCACTGTTTCTTACACAAAATCTTTCTGCTGCAATACCTCGAAAATAGGCCTCTCCACCTGTGGCTCCATATAAAGCAACATTGCCTAACAAGATATTTTCTTCGGGGACGAATTTACTATCTTTGGGAGGGTAGATTATTATTTTTCCTCCGGAGAGTCCTTTTCCAACGTAATCATTAGCGTCTCCTTCTAAGGAGATGGTCATTCCTTTGGTAATCCAAGCTCCAAGGCTTTGCCCCGCAGAGCCCTTCAGATTAAGATTAATTGTATCGTTAGGAAGACCGTTAGCGCCCCAAATTTTAGAAATCTCATTTGAAAGAATTGTTCCAAATACTCTATTGGTATTGCCAATGTTTAGGTTCACTGCAATTTTTTGTTTGGTTTTGATATTGTTTTTAATTGTCTTAACTAAAGCCATATCCATTGATTTTTGCAGGTTATGATTTTGTTCTTGAGTATTATAGACTTCTGTATTCTCGAAGACTTTTTGCGCTGGAGTAAGAATTTTTGATAGGTCAAGGCCGTCTCTTTTCCAATGATTGATAGCATCTTCCATTTCAAGTAAATCCACTCTTCCTATCAAATCATTTAAGTTTTTTATCCCAAGTTTCGCCATAATCATCCTTAATTCTTTGGCAACCATGAATAAATAGTTCACGACATTTTCAGGACTTCCATGAAACTTTTTTCTTAGTTCTTTGTCTTGCGTCGCAATACCAACAGGACAAGTATTTAAATGGCATTTTCTCATCATGATGCACCCTAAGGTAACGAGTGGGGCTGTAGAAAAACCAAATTCCTCGGCACCAAGAATGGCCGCAATTGCCACATCTCTTCCAGTTTTAAGTTGTCCATCCGTTTGTAGAACTACTCTTGAACGCAGATTATTCATCACAAGTGTTTGATGAGTTTCAGCAATACCTAATTCCCAGGGAAGCCCAGCGTGTTTGATGGAAGTCAAAGGAGACGCTCCAGTTCCGCCGTCATGACCAGCTATGACGAGATGGTCTGTTTTTGCTTTAACTACTCCAGCAGCAATAGTTCCTACTCCAATTTCAGAGACCAATTTCACACTTATCCTAGAGCTACGATTGGCATTTTTCAAATCGTGAATAAGTTGAGCAATATCTTCGATGGAATAGATATCATGATGTGGTGGAGGACTGATAAGGCCTACTCCAGGGGTTGAGTGTCTAATCTTTGCGATGTAGTCATCGACTTTTGTTCCCGGTAGTTCTCCACCTTCTCCAGGTTTTGCGCCCTGTGCAATTTTTATTTGAAGTTCGTCTGAATTGGTAAGGTACCACATGGTCACCCCAAATCTTCCCGAGGCTACTTGTTTGATGGCTGATCTTTTTGACTCTCCATTCTCAAGAGGTTTAAACCTAATAGGATCCTCACCACCTTCGCCTGTATTGGATTTACCCCCAAGTTTATTCATTGCAAGAGCGAGAGATTCATGTGCTTCCGTAGAGATAGAGCCAAGCGACATAGCACCAGTAGCAAATCTTTTCACTATTTCCTTTTCGGGCTCAACTTCTGCTAAAGGTAATTCAGAATCAGAAAATTTAAATTTCATTAAACCTCTTAGGGTACTATTTTTTGTTGTTTGTTCATTAGCATGATCAGCGAATTTCCAATAAGCAGTTTCGTCGTTGTTTCTAGAAGCAAGTTGCAAGGCAGAAATAGTTTTAGGATCCCACATATGGCTATCGCCTCCATTTCTCCAATGAAAATCTCCGGGATTAGGAAGAGTGCTAACTTTGTTTTGACTTATTTCAGGAAAACCAATTTCATGTCGCCTTTCAATCTCTTTAGTAAGAACTTGAAAATCAATTCCTTGAACTCTGCTAGGTGTCCCTGGAAAAGAGAACTCAATAATTTCGTCTGCTAAGCCTACCGCTTCAAATATTTGGGCGCCTTTATAAGATTGGAGAGTAGAAATTCCCATTTTTGCCATAACTTTTAACATGCCTTTGGCCACACCTTTTTTATAAGCATTCACAAGATCTTTCATACCTTTAAGATTTTCATCTTTCAGCAATCCATCTTTTAAAGATTTTGCAAGTACATCAAATGCTAGATAAGGATTGATTGCGTCCGCACCATAGCCAACAAGCAAACAATGATGGTGAACTTCTCTAGCTTCTCCTGTTTCTATAATTATTCCGATTTGTGTGCGCTTTTCTCTCTTTACTAGATGATGATGCACGGTAGAGCACGCAAGCAAAGAACTTAAGGCAATATTTTTTTTGGAGATGTTTCTGTCAGATAGAACCATGAAGGAATAACCTTCATTAATTGCTTCTTCTGACTCTTTACAAATTCTAATTAACGCAGTTTTTAAACCTTTTTCTCCTTTTCCTCTGGGATATGTAATGTCTATAGTTTTGGTTTTCCAACCAAAATTCCTAATATCTTTAATTTTTGCCAATTCAAGATTGGATAGAATTGGGTGCTCAAGGTTTAGTCGGTTTACATTTTTCTCATGATTTTCTAGCAAGTTACCTTCAGGACCAATAAGACATTTAAGTGACATGATCACTTCTTCTCTTATTGAGTCAATTGGAGGATTTGTAATTTGTGCGAAAAGTTGTTTAAAGTAATCATAGATCATCCTTGGCTTGTCTGATAAGCAGGCCAATGCAGCATCGTTGCCCATAGATCCAAGTGGGTCTCTCAGTTCAGTAACCAGAGGTAAGAGCATAAATTCAAGAGTTTCGGTGGTGTAACCAAAAGCCTGCATTTTTGGGATTAGATTTTCTTCTTTTGAATTTTTTCTTGTGGTTTTGAGATCTTTAAGATTAACTATTTGATTCTTATTCCATTCTTTATAAGGCAATTGTGAGGCAACTTCTTTTTTAATTTCTTCGTCAGAAATTAATTTTCCTTTTTCAAAGTCGATTAAAAACATTTTACCCGGTTGAAGTCTACCTTTAGAAATAACGCTTTTAGAATCCACTGGAAGGACCCCAACTTCCGAAGCCATAATAACCTTGTCATCATCGGTAACGTAAAACCTGCTGGGTCTTAGACCATTCCTATCAAGAACAGCGCCAACCATTTTTCCATCAGTAAAAACTATTGAGGCTGGCCCATCCCATGGCTCCATAAAAGAAGAAGCGTATTCATAAAAAGCTTTTTTCTTTTGAGACATCTCTCTATCGTTTTGCCAAGCTTCTGGAATCATCATCATTATTGCTTCTGGAATTTTTCTTCCTGACATAATTAGAAACTCAAGTACATTATCGAAACTGCCAGAGTCTGAACAATCAGGTTCGGCAATGGGGAAGAGTTTTTTTAAGTTTTTTCCAAAAAGCGGGCTCTCTGCCATACCTTGCCTAGCTCTCATAAGGTTTATATTTCCTTTCAGAGTATTTATTTCTCCGTTGTGACACATGTACCTGCAGGGTTGAGCCCTATCCCACGAGGGAAAAGTATTAGTACTAAACCTTGAATGAACCATTGCGAGATGTGTTTTGAGCTCTTTATTCTCAAGGTCAGGGAAAAAAGGAAATAACTGTGCAGGAGTTAACATTCCTTTATAAATTATTAATCTTGAAGACAGAGAGCAGGCATAAAACATTAAGCCTTGAGAAAGATTTTCTTCGAATCTCAATCTCCTACTAAAAATCTTTCTACAAAGATAAAGTTTTCTTTCAAACTCGTCCTGTGAAATTTTTCCTTTAGAGCCAATAAAAATTTGTTCTATTTTAGGCTGACAGCTCAAAGCGGCAGGACCAACGTTAGCTTTTTTTTGATTTATGGGAACTTTTCTCCAACCTATGAAGCTTAATCCTTCTCTTGCGACTGTCTCCTCTACTATTTTTTTACTTAGGCCATACTCTCTTTCGATTTGAGGTAAAAAAAGGTTTCCAACAGCATATTTGCCTACTTCAGGCAGAATTAAATCCAGAGTTTTAGCTTCTTTTTGAAAAAATGAATCCGGCAGGGCTAAGAGAATACCAGCGCCATCTCCAGTATTTTCTTCAAAGCCACAACCCCCTCTATGGTCCATTCTGGAGTTAATCAGATAAGCGTTGTCCATGATCTCTCTGGAGGGAACTCCTTTTACATTAGCAACAAGACCAACTCCACACGAGTCTCTTTCAAAGTCTGGATCGTAAAGCCCCTTTTTCTTGGGTCTATTTAAAAAATATCTATTTTTTGGCACAAATTACACCTAATTCGGTAAATTGAAGTCCTTAACGCTTGGACTTAGCGTCACTTTTCGAGCATGTGAAATGCAGTTTTAATAAGATATTAGTAAAAAAACCGCTAAAAGTGAATTATTTGCTTATATCTTTAAGCTTTCCTTTAGAAGATCTTCATCAACTTCGTTTGAAATTTCAGCCCTGCCAACAGAATTTAAGACGATAAACCTTAATTTATTTGAAAGAATTTTTTTATCTCTGCTCATTGCCTCTCTAAATTCGCTGTATTTAAAATTTTTTGGCAACTTAGTTGGCAATCGAGCTGATTTTATAACCTTTTTAATACGATCGAACTCGTTTTGAGAGATTTTTTTCATTAAGAAAGACAGATTAGAAGCACAAACCATTCCCAATCCAACAGCTTGTCCATGAGAAAACCCTTCTAATGCCATTGCTGACTCAAACGCATGACCATAAGTATGTCCAAAATTCAAAAGGGCGCGATCGCCAAGTTCTTTTTCATCATTTGATACTATTGAGGATTTGATTAGTGAAGACTCATAAATTATTTGAATCAAACTTTCTTTATCGTTAGCAATTTTATTTATAATTTTTTTCTCTAACTCTTCAAATAGAGATTTATTAGCAATAAGCGAATGTTTAATAATTTCTGCCATTCCCTCTGCTATTTCAGCTTCTCCAAGACTTGATAAAAGGTCGATGTCTATTAGAACAAGATTAGGCTGATAAAAAGCTCCAATGTTATTTTTTGCGCCTTGAAAATTAATTCCAGTTTTTCCTCCTATTGCAGCGTCTACTTGAGCCAGCAGAGTAGAAGGAATTTGAATAAGATTCACGCCCCTTAAGTAAGTTGAGGCTGCAAAGCCAACCATGTCTGTCGTTATTCCACCACCCAAAGAAATTAGAACACAGTCTCTATTAAACTTTTCTTCGTTTAGGACCTCAAAGATCGGCTGAAGACCCTCTAGACTTTTATTTCTTTCATTGGTCTTAATTTCAATTGAAATTAATTTACTTGGATTAGATTTTGACAAGTTGGTTCTTAAGTCATCTAGGAATTTTTTTGGAACGTTTGAGTCTTTTATAATAAGGATTTGTTTACCCTCAACGAGCCACTTGAAATTATAGTTATTAATAAGAGCTTGATTTATAACCAGCTCATAATTTGAAGATGCAGTTTTAACTTGGATTGATTTATTCATTAAAAATATTGACTATTTTATTAGCCAACTCTTCATTAGACATTGAATCCGAAAAAAATTCCATTTTCGCTATCTTTTTATATTTATCAATTCTCTTGTCATAAAGTTTTTGAAGAATTTCTTTTGGATTAGATAAGTTAAGCAAAGGTCTTTTATCTGAACCTTTAGTATTTTCAAATTGGCTTTCAACTTTACTGTTTAAAAATATCACATATTTTTCGTTCTTAAGTAAATTCAGGTTCTCTTCACTTTCTACTATCCCTCCTCCAGTTGAAACAATGCAATCTTTCAATTCCAATGATTTCTTTAAATACTTAGTCTCAATACTTCTGAAATAAGCTTCGCCTTTAAGTTTAAAAATTTCATTAATGGACAAGTTCAAATCTTTTTCAATTTCTTTGTCCAAGTCAAACAGATCTTTATCTAACTCAGAACTTAAAATTTTTCCTATTTTCGATTTGCCAGAGCCCATCGGGCCAATTAGAAATATTTTCATTAAGTGCTCTTAAATATTAAAATACATTTTATCTTATTGCAGTCTTAGACAATGTTTTTCAATAAATATTTTTTTTCATTACTAATTATTTTTTTGCTACCCATTCAATTTGGTTTAGGTCTATTTATTTATTTATCGCATGACCTCCCTTCGACTGCAGACGTTAGGAAAGTTGAATTACAAATTCCTTTAAAAATATTTACTTCTGATGGAAAACTAATTGGGGAATATGGCGAAATTCATCGCACAAAATTATCTTTTGATCAAATTCCTGAAAATATAGTTAATGCTTTTTTAGCGGCAGAGGACAGTGACTTTTTTTCTCACAGTGGTGTGGATTTTCTAAGTTTAATAAGAGCAACGTATCAATTTGTGAAAGAAGGTGAAATTGTCAGCGGTGGGGGAACTATCACTATGCAGGTGGCAAGAAACTATGTACTAACAAAAGAACAGACTTTTGAAAGAAAGTTAAAGGAAATTTTTATGGCGTTTAAATTAGACTTATCTTTTACAAAAGAGGAAATTTTTGAGCTCTACGTAAATCAAATATTTTTAGGGAACCGTGCCTACGGAATTGCCGCTGCTTCTGAAATTTATTACGGCGAGGATCTTGCCGATTTGTCAGTTGCACAATCAGCCATGATAGCTAGTCTTCCAAAAGCCCCATCTAGAATTAATCCTATCGCAAACCCTGAAAGATCTTTAATAAGAAGAAATTGGGTCTTGAGTAGAATGGAATCATTAGGGTTTATAGAAGAAAAAGTTTTTGAGGAAGCTTTTAATGAACCGATTTCTGCATCGTTTTATGGAATAGGCTCTGAAGTCGAGGCAGATTATCTGTCTGAACAAATTAGAAGATACATGATTGAAAACTACGGGCTTTCATCTTACAAGGAAGGATACAAAGTTTATTCTACTATCAGCTCTTCGAAACAATCGGCCGCGGTGAATTCTCTTCGAAGGGGTATTGAAGAATACGAATCCAGGCATGGATTTAGGAAACCTAATAACTTTAAAGAACTCATTCCTAAAGAGTTCAATCAAAGAAGTGATCTCTTTTATAAAGTTGGCTATGACCCAAGTAACTTCAGGGACTCCTTTGGTCTTAAAAAGGATCTTCTGAATCCTTTGGACGATTTGCTCGATTTTCTGTCAGATCAGCCAAGATTTAATTCATTTGAACCTGTTCTAATTCTGTCGGTCGATTCATCAAAAATTTCTGTATTAAAAAAGAATTCAGAAATTGAAACAATCTATTTGAACAATCTAAGTTCAAACATTAGGCCTAGAATTGATGAGAATAAAAAAGGTAAAAACATGACGAGTTTCTCAAGTTTTTTTGAAACAGGAGACTTAATTTGGTTCAAAGAAACTTCGGAAAAGAAATTTGAGTTAGCTATGCACCCAGAGGTACAAAGTGCACTTGTGAGCATCGATCCAAATTCTGGGAAAATTTTGGCTTTAGTTGGAGGTTATAATTTTAATTCAAGTAAATTTAATAGGGCCTTTCAGGCAAAACCTCAACTTGGGTCAAATTTTAAACCTTTTTTATATGCAGCTGCCTTCGAGAACGGTTACAGTCCGGCGACAATTATTAACGATGCTCCAATAGTTTTTGAGGATCAAAATTTAGAAGAATTTTGGAGGCCTAAAAATGCGAGCGGGAAATTTTATGGACCTACTAGACTTAGAGAAGCGCTTTTGCAGTCAAGAAATGTGGTCTCAGTAAGGCTTCTCAACGATTTAGGTATTTCAAAAGCTAAAAACTATTTAACTAGGTTTGGTTTTGAAAGAGATAGTTTGCCTGAAGATTTATCAATGGCTTTAGGATCATATGGAATAAGTCCTTACAAAAATGCCGAATTTTTTTCAATTTTTGCTAATGGTGGAAAAAAAATTGAACCTTTTTATATTGAAAGAATAATTGATAAAAATGGAAAAGAATTAATACTAGAAAATGAAGATGTTTCAAAAGCTTCTATTGCTAAATGGTATGGAAAACAAATTCCTAAAGAAGAGACATTTGCAATCGATCCAAGAGTTTCTTTTTTAGTTAATGATATTCTTCGCGAAGCAACTCAAAGAGGGACTGGAAAAGCTATCAAAAAACTTGAGAGAGATGACTTTGCAGGAAAAACAGGCACCACCAATGATTCTGAGAGTACATGGTTTACAGGGTTCAATAATAAGATTTTAACCACCGTTTGGTTTGGATACGATCAGCCTCGATCCCTGGGAACAAATGAATATGGCAGTACAACTGCTCTGCCAATTTGGCTTAACTTCATGGAGGAAATAATTGATTCAATTGAATACTCGATTCCTGTTGTCCCTTCAAATTTAATTGCAAAAAAAATAAATCTTTCGACAGGTAAAGAGGCTAATTCTTTGGATGATAATGCTAGATTCGAATATTTTTTTGATTAAACAAAAATAGAATCTTTTAGTAAGTTCCAGTGTGCTTGCCAGTCGGTAAGAGAATTTTTTTTAAAGTTGCTTCGAGTAAATGCTTGAATTTGGCCTTCCATGCAGGACATCAATAAATCAGCAGAACTAGAAGAATTAATTTTAAGTTTCTTTTTTGTTTCTCTTTCGTAGGATTGGAAAGATTGTTTTATTTCTACATTTAAACGTTCAAAAATTAGAGAAATTTTGTCGTCTATTTTTGCTTCAGCTGCCGTAAGAGCTTGCTTGTTTAAAATTTTTGCAAAACCTTTATTTGTTTCACAAAACGAAAGAATTAGAGAAACTATTAAACCAGGTACTTCTTCGGAGGGATGATTTGAACGGATGCTTTCTATTCTTGGAAAAATATTGGATTCAAAAAAAATAACCATTTCTTCATAAATCTTCCTTTTGCTAGGGAAATGTCTATAAATTGCAGCTTCTGTAATTTCAGTTCTTCTGGCTAATTCAGCAGTAGTAATTTTAACTGGTTCTTTTTCCTCGAGCATTCGGGCAAGAGTTTGCATAATTTGAGTTTTTCTGGAAACTTTATCTTCAGCCATTTATCTATTTATTAAAGTGCCAACACCTTTCTGAGTTAATATCTCCAACAATACAGCATGAGGAACTCTCCCATCAACTATGTGCGCATAATTTACCCCATTGCTTAATGCTTCTATTGCAGCTTTTAACTTTGGTACCATCCCTCCGCTAATTATTTTTTTATTTCTCTGCAATTTTTTCGATTCTTTCAAACTTATTTCGGAAATCTTTTTACCATTTGAGTCATTGATGCCATGAACATCAGTCATAAGAATAATTTTTTCTGCATTTATTGATGCGGCAACAAAGCATGCAACGTCGTCTGCATTAATATTAAGCGGAGTTTTTTTTCCACTCCATCCTATGGGCGAAATTATTGGAATTTCTTTACTCGACAAGACTTTTAAGAGTTTAGATTTATTTATCTTTTTTATGCTTCCTACCTCGCCAAGTTTTTTATTTTTTTGTTTTTCTGCAGAAATAAAGTTTAATTTTTTACCAGCAAATGATTTTCCAAACCCCCCCCAAGAATCAATAAGATTCTTAATATCCTTATTAATTTCATTATCTAAAATACTTTGGATTATTTTTATCATTTCTAAAGAAGTAACTCTTAAGCCTTCATAGAATTCGTAATTAATTTTTTTATTTTTTAAAGCCTTTCCTATTTGAGGTCCCCCTCCATGAACAATTACAGGATTAATGCCAACGGCTTTCATTAAAACTATATCTCTCGCAAAGCTTTTTCTTAAAAAACTGTTTTGCATTGCGCTTCCGCCATATTTAATCACAATATTTTTTCCGGAGAATTTTTGAATAAATGGTAAAGCCTCAGTCAAAACTTTAGACGTATTAATTGCGTTTTTTCTTATAATGCTCATGTTTAATTCAAAATTTAAGTTTACTATTGATTTTGAACAACTCTTTTTGAAAAAGTTCTTTTATCGATTCAAGTTCCTTATTTGTCTCAGCTTCAAACCTAAGCACCAAACTTGGCGTTGTGTTTGAAGCTCTTATTAATCCCCATGATTTAGGGCCTTCAAGACGCAAACCATCAATAGTAATTGCGTTGAACCCCTCGGGTTTAAAATTATTTTTTAATTGATTTATAACTTCAAATTTATATTTGTCATCTGTAGAAATTTTAATTTCAGGAGTATTGAACATATTTGGAAATTCATTGAAAACTTCATGAGATGTTTTCTTTTGATTAGATAGTATTTCTAAAAGTTTTAAGCCTGAAAAAATTCCATCATCAAAACCATACCATTCTTCATTATAAAAAATATGCCCACTCATTTCCCCTCCTAAAGCTGCATTATTTTTTTTAATTTCGGACTTAATATAAGAGTGACCGGTTTTTGTCATGATTGGGATACCTTTATGTTTCTCTATTGTTCGTTTGAGTTGATTGGAACACTTAACGTCAAACACAATTTTAGATTCTTTATATCTTTCCAAGATATCTTTTGACATTAAAGAGAGATAGCGATCAGGGTAGATAATTTCACCGTCACTATCAACAACACCGAGTCTGTCACCATCTCCATCAAGAGCGATGCCAATATCTGCTTTATGCAATTTAACAGCTTTAATTAGGTCAGATAAATTTTTAGGGTCACTTGGGTCGGGATGGTGATTAGGAAAACTTCCATCAACTTCACAAAATAATTCTATAAGTTCATCGGAAAATTTTTTAAATATAGTTGGTCCTAAAACTGATCCCGCTCCATTTCCGCAATCTAAAACTACTTTTAATTTTTTCCTCAAGATAATTTTTTCATTCATCTTGTCGATGTATGTTTGATCGAAGGATTGATTGGATAATTCTCCTTTACCCGTTAAAAAATTACCGTCTTCAATTCTTTTTTTTAACAAAAGAATTTCTTTCTCTTTGAGAGAGCTTCTATCTAAGACAATTTTAAACCCGTTATAGTTTTTAGGATTATGGCTTCCAGTTACCATAACACCATTTCCGGTATTACCTTTAAAAGTTGCAAAATACAAAAGCGGGGTGTGAACCATTCCAATATCAATCACATTGCATCCTGTTTTTAAGATGCCTTGAATTAAATAACCGCTGATTTCTTTTCCTGAAAGTCTGCCATCTCTTCCCACATAGATATCTTTAGCTTTTCTTTCTAATACTTCGCTTCCGATAGCCTTACCTATATTTTCAACAAGCTTTGGTGTCAATTCTTCATCGACAATACCTCTGATATCATAAGCTCTAAATACTTCAGAATTCACTTTCATATAAGATTCTCCCGCTTATAATGATTCTCTTAAAAAGATTTATGACTGATTTTGAAACTAAAGATGGATTCATATGGATGGATGGAGAATTTGTCGAATGGGCTGAAGCAAAAATACATGTTTTGACACATACTTTACATTATGGACTTGGTGTTTTTGAAGGGGTAAGAGCTTATTTAACTGATGAAGGCACTAAAATATTCAGACTAGAAGATCATACCAACCGTTTATTTGAGTCTGCTCAAGCAGTTAACATGCAAATTCCCTTCTCGAAGAGTGAAATAAATAATGCCCAAAAAGAAATTTTTACCAAGAACAACCTCAAGGAAGGATACATTCGTCCGATGTGTTTTTATGGGCCTCAGGGTATGGGCTTGCGAGCTGATAACTTGAAAACGCATTGCATCGTTGCTGCTTGGGAATGGCCCAGTTATATGTCTCCTGAGGCATTTGAAAAGGGCATAAAAATTAAAATTTCTTCTTACAAAAGACAAACCAATAATCTTGTATCTAGATCAAAAGTAAATGGCAATTACGTTACGTCAATTATGGCCTTACAGGAGGCTTTGCAAGAGGGCTATGACGAAGCTTTGCTTTTGGATGACGAAGGTAATATCTCCGAAGGATCTGGAGAAAACCTTTTCCTGATAAAAGATGGTGAAGTTTTTACTCCAGATTTAGATGCATCACTAGATGGAATCACTCGAAAGAGTATTATCAGCTTAGCCGAAGAAGATGGACTGAAGGTAAATATAAAAAAACTCTCATTAGAAGAAATTCTTCAAGCAGATGAACTATTTTTTACTGGAACAGCTGCTGAAGTGGTTCCAATAAAATCGGTTGATGATAGTCTTATCGCCGATGGTAAGAGAGGAAAAATTACCACTATTCTTCAACGAAAATATTTTGATCAAGTTCGTGGAAAAAGAACAACTTTTTCTGAATGGCTCACCCCAATAAGTTAAGTCATAAATAATTTTAATGTCTAATTTGAAAGTAGCTTTGCTTAGTTACAGAAGTAACCCTTTTTCTGGCGGACAAGGAATTTATGTCAAATATTTAAGTAGGTCTCTTGTAAAGCTTGGGCATGAAGTGACTGTATTTTCAGGCCCTCCTTATCCAGATTTAGATTCAAGAGTTAAGCTAGTTAAGGTGCCAAGCCTTGATTTATACAGTAAAAAAAATAAATTCTCAGATGTTTCAATAAAAGAATTAAGAAATTTTCTTAATTTTTATGAATGGATCAGTATTAACTCTGGAGGATTTTCTGAACCTTACACATTCGGAAAGAGAATAAAAAAACTTCTGAAGAATAAATTAAATGAATTTGATGTGATTCATGACAATCAAAGCTTATGTTACGAACTTTTATATTTTCAAAAAAAAATTCCTTTGATCACGACTATTCACCATCCAATCTCTAAAGATCTTAAATATGAATTAAAAAGTATTAAATCTATTTTCTTAAAACTTTTAAAAATTAGATGGCATTCATTTTTATGGATGCAGACTTTTGTTGCGAAACGCTTAAAGAATATTATTGCAGTTTCGTCTTCTTCAAAGAAAGATATCCATGAAGATTTTAAGGTAGATTTGAAAAGAATTTCGGTCATTCTTAATGGCATTGATAACGAAATTTTTTTTCCTCAAAACGATAAAACTGTAACTAAGAGAATTGTTACGACAGCAAGTGCTGACGTTCCTCTTAAAGGCTTAGATTTTCTCTTGGATGCTTTTTCAAATTTATCTAAACAATATTCAGATCTTGAGCTTCATGTAATTGGAGGTAAGAAAGAAGGCGGCCACACCCACAGGAAAATAATGGAATTAAATATAGAAAAAAAAGTTTTTTTTAATAATGATTTAACCTTTGATGAAGTAAGAGATGTCTATTGTTCTGCGGATTTAGTTGTCATTCCCTCTCTCTACGAAGGATTTGGATTCGCAGTAGGCGAGGCCATGGCTTGTAACAAAGCAGTTGTTACAACAAATGGAGGGGCTATTCCTGAAGTAATTGGAGATTGCGGGATTGTCGTGGATACAGAAGACTCATTGCAACTAGAAGAAGGAATTAAAAAATTATTTAAAGATGAAGTGTTAAAATCTAAATTAGCAGATAAAGGTTACGAAAGGGCGGTTAGATTTCTAAATTGGGATACTGTTGCTTCCGAAGTTACCAAAGTGTACGAAGAGTCAATTAAATCTTTTAAAAAATAATGCAAACCATTCAATACAAAAATTTTATTTTTACACCAAATCAAAAGTTGCTCGATGTCGGGTGCGGTCAAGGTAGACATTCTTTCGGCGCCTATATGCACACAGATATAGAGGTGGTGGGAGTCGACATGGGTTTTCAAGATGTATTAAAAGCGAAACAAAATTTTAACCAATTCAAGGAAAAAAACGATTCCAAGAGTTGTAATTTTTTTGTGACTAATGCTAAAAATTTGCCATTTAAAAACAATGAATTTGACCACGTTGTTTGTTCAGAGGTTCTTGAACACATCATTGACTACGAAAGTGCTCTTAAAGAAATTAAGAGAGTTCTTAAACCCGGAGGAACATTTGCCTTGAGCGTTCCAAAATATTTTCCAGAATGGATTTGTTGGAAATTAAGCAAGGAATATCAAAATGAACCAGGCGGCCACGTAAGAATTTTTAAATATAAAAAATTAAAAGAGGATGTTAAATCATTGGGTTTTGAATTTAAAAAAAGACATTGGGCTCATGCTTTGCACTCTCCTTACTGGTGGATGCAATGTTTATTTTGGAACACCAAAGAAAAGTCTTTTTTGATTAAGTCTTATCATTCATTTTTGGTTTGGGACATGACCAAAAATCCTCTGATAACAAAAATTTTGGAGTATTTTCTCCAACCTTTTATCGGCAAAAGCGTCGTAATGTATTTTGAAAACAAAGAGAATTAATTTGAAAGATAAGCAATCATTAAACTATCTAGGTGAATACATTGCAAAATGTCAAAATACGCTCGGTGCAATAGCTTGGGAGCCTAACGGAAAAGTAGATCCCTGGGATCATGTTGAGTCTATAATGGCTTTGAATCTACTCGATTTCAAAGATGAAGCTTTAAAAGGTTTCGATTGGCTTATATCTTCGCAAGAGCACGATGGTTCTTGGTATTCAGAATATCAAGGCGAGAAAATAACAAATTTCAACAAAGAAACAAATTTTTGTGCTTATATTTCATCTGGAGCCCTTCATCATTTTTTAAATTTTAAAGAGCGAAGTTTTTTAGAAAAAATTTGGCCAACTCTAAAAAAATCAATTGAGTTCGTTATATCGGGTCAAACTGATGAAGGAGACATTTTGTGGGCAAAAGACAATAACGAAGAGTGGATGGATGATTCTTTGTTGACCGGTTGTGCTTCAATATTCAAAAGCTTAAATGATTTTAACAAGATTGCAAAAACTCTTGGCTATGAAGAATTTATCCTAAATGAAGAAATTAAAAATTTAAAAGATTCAATCACTTACAAACCAGAAAGATTCGACAGAACTTGGGAGAGTAAGGCTCGCTACAGCATGGATTGGTATTACCCAGTTCTTTGTGGCATCCATAGTAAACAAGACTCAAAAAAAATCATTAACGAAAGATGGGATGAATTTGTTGTGCCTGATTTAGGATGCAAATGCGTTTCAGAAGAACCTTGGGTGACGGTCGCAGAATCATGTGAGTTGATTTTGGCTTTAAATAAAATAGATGAAAAAAAAGCGGCTTTGGAGATATTTGAAAATATTTCTAAACTAATTGATCAAAAAGATAAACTTTTTTGGACAGGATATGTTTACAAAGATGACAAGTTTTGGCCAATCGAAAAGCCAAGCTGGACGGCAGCTGCAGTTGTGCTTGCAGCTAATTCACTTTTTGAATTCAATTCAACTTCAAATTTTTTTTAAGACCGCTAAACTTTTTGTAAGAGAAATCTCCTCAAAATTTCCAGATTTTTTGGCTTTACAAAAAATTTCGTAAGGCGGTCTGCCGCCGTCTTTTGGGTCTGGAAACACATCGTGGATCAACAAAAATCCACTTTTCACGATATGAGGAGCCCAATTTGTGTAATCTGCGTTAGCACTTTCTCTGCTATGCCCACCGTCAATGAAGACCATTCCTAAGGGAATCTCCCAGTTTTTAGAAATCTCTTCAGAGTCAGCAACTATTGGTAAAACAAAATTAGCTAAATTAGATTCTCTTAAATTTCTTAAAAATTCTGGAAGACTATTGAAGCATGAGATATTTTGGTCAAAAAGGTCAGAATCATGGTATTCCTCTCCTAATTGATGTTCTTCAGAACCGGTGTGATGATCAACGGTAAAGAGTATATTTTTATTTTTTTTGCAAACACTGCCCATAATTAAAGCTGATTTACCACAATAAGTTCCGATTTCAAGACAAGGACCTAGCTTCGAGCACTGCTTTGCAATTTTCGCTAATTCTTTACCTTCTGTGTTGTCAAGAAAACCTTTTACAGTGTTTAATGTCATTTCTAATCGATAGTAAATTAATCTTTATGAAATTTGAAGCCAGAAAAACCATATCCTGTGAGGCGGGAGAATTTTCTTATTTAAAAAAAGAAGGCGAGAATGATCTGAATCCAATCATTTTTTTTCACGCTACTGGATTAAATCTGGAAACTTACAATAATTTCTTCGAAGAGCTTTTCATCCAATTTGAAGGCAAGAGAACTTTAATTGCCTTTGATCAAAGAGGTCACGGTAAATCTAAAGCAGAAGCTAATCCAAGTAAATTATTCTCATGGGACCAGTATGCTGACGACGCAGTTTTAATTTTAAAAGCATTAGAAATAAAAAAAGCTTCTTTTATAGGGCATTCTATGGGGGCAATTGTGGCAGCAGAGATTTGTAGAAGGAACATCTTTGAAGTAGAAAATTTGGCCCTTATGGATCCAGTACTGCTTTATAATCCAAAAACTGCTTTTTTTTCCTCAATTCGTCAAAAATTTAATATTTGGCGATCACCAACAATTGCGCATTATGCCGCCAAAAGAAGAAGTGAATTTAAGAATCTCGAAGAAGCAAAAAGTCATTATGTTGGTAGGAGTATTTTTGCTTCCTGGCCAGAAACTTCAATTGAGGATTATTTGATAGGCGGTTTGGAAGATCATAACGATTCAATGAAATTGAGCTGTGATCCGACTTGGGAGGCGAAGACTTTTGAAACAGTTTCATTAAATTCTTATAGAACCTTAAAAAACATAAAAGTTCCTGTCTTGATTCTTAAAGCTAGTATGAATTCAACGATTCCAAATGTAGGTTTAAACTATCTTACTAAAAACGAGAAAATAAAATTATTTGAAGTCGAAGGTACCCATTTTTTTCTAATAGAAAAACCTAAAGAAATTGCAAAAAAATCCATCAATTTTTTTGAACAAGAAAATGGAAAATAAAGTCAATGTTATTTGTATGAAATGGGGAGAAAAATACGATTCTTCCTATGTAAATATTTTATACAACATGGTCGACAGAAATTTAAAGAGACCCTTTAGATTTGTTTGTTTTACCGATAATAAATCAGGCTTGTCAAATTCAATAGAATCGTTTGATCTGCCTAGCTTAAATCTTCCTAAGGGTATTCCTGAAAGAGGTTGGATGAAACTCTCTACCTTTGCTTCAAATTTGCATGATCTTTCCGGCAAAACTCTTTTTTTGGATCTGGATCTAGTTATCATAGATAACATTGATGCTTTTTTTGACCGCCCCGGTGATTTTTTAATCATAAAAGACTTCAGGAAAAAAAATTTTATAGGCAACAGCTCGGTTTATAGGTTTGAAATTGGAAAGTATTATGATGTTTTGGAACATTTCAGGGAAAACTTTGAAAAAATAAAGACGTCGTTTAGAAATGAACAAGAATTTTTATCTGATTACATGAAAAAGAATCATTCTTTAGAGTACTGGCCAGAAGATTGGTGCAAAAGCTTTAAAAAAGATTGTGTAGAGAAAGGATTAAAACAATTTTTTAAGCCTCCAAAAATTCCTTCTTCGGCTAAAATAATCATCTTCCATGGCAAACCCAATCCCCCAGATGCAATGATTGGAAAAAGTGGAAAATGGTATAGAAAGGTTCTGCCAACTCCATGGATTAAAGATAACTGGAAATAATAAAATGTCATCGGAATCAATAAAACCTATTTCTTTACAAACTTTAAGAGACCTAAAAAGCTCAGGGAAAAAATTTGCTGCATTAACTTCCTATGAATCAACAATGACCACTATGATGTGTGAGGCTGGAGTGGATCTAATTTTAGTCGGAGACAGTCTCGGAATGGTAATTCAAGGTCATGACTCAACCGTACCTGTTTCGATGGAAGATATTTTATATCATCTGAGATGCGTCAAAAATGGTAATTCTAACGCACACATAATGGCTGATATGCCTTTTATGAGTTATGCAACTGAGCAGCTTGCTTACACCAATGCGACTCGACTGATGCAGGGCGGTGCAAATAGCATCAAAGTAGAAGGAGGAGAGGTGATTCTAAAAATAACAGAACTATTGGCCAATAAAGGTATTCCTATTTGTGCTCACTTAGGGTTAACACCTCAATCAATTAACAGAATTGGCGGTTATTTCGTTCAAGGCAGAGACCCTTCTTCTCATGACAAATTTATAGCCGAGGCTAAAGACCTAGAAAATGCGGGAGCAGAACTTATCCTTCTAGAATGTATACCTGTCGAGTTAACTGAAAAAATAGTAGATGCATTGTCCATTCCAACTATAGGAATAGGAGCTGGATCTTTGACCGATGGCCAGATAATGGTGATACATGATTTACTTGGCATCACTTGTTTGGATACGCCGCCTAAATTTGTTAAAAATTTTTTGGAAAAAGGGGAAACAATTCAAAGTGCCATAAGAAATTATGTTCTTGAAGTAAAAAGTGGAGCTTACCCTTCAACGGAACATTGTTTTAAATAGTGATCAAAGTTCAATCTTTAAATCAACTTTCAACGATTCCTTTCAAAAAGCCTTTTGCATTGATACCAACAATGGGAAACTTGCACGCGGGACATATAAGCTTATTAAAGACCGCATTAAAAAAAAACTACAACCCTGTAGTCTCAATTTTTGTAAATCCGCTTCAATTTGGCCCCAACGAAGATTTAGATAAATATCCAAGGTCGTTGGAAAGAGATTTAGAAATTTTAGAAGAAAATAATTGTCATGGAGTTTTTATTCCTTCGCAAAGTGAAATTCTAAAAAATATAGAATCTCTTATTGCGCCATTTGCCAATAAGTTATGTGGCAAGTCAAGACCTGGACATTTTGATGGGGTCATTACAATTGTTAATAGGCTTTTTGAGTTAATAAACCCCGATGCTTGTGTTTTTGGTATGAAAGACTTTCAACAACAGTTAATTATCAAACAGTTGATCAAGCAAAAAAAATATCAAATAAAATTTTTATCGGCTTCTACTGAAAGAGACGAAAAAGGTTTAGCACTCTCGTCTCGAAATAATTACCTCAGTGAAAATGAAACAATTCACGCTTCCTTGATCTTTAAATTTCTAAATGAAATAAAAAATGACATTGAACTTAGCTATCAAAAAAATACGAATTTATCGCTAAGCGATCTTAATTTAATACAAAAAAAATTCCAAAAGAAAATTGAAAAGGAAGGGTTTAAGATTGATTATCTTGATATTTCGGATTCCGAAACTCTGGAGGAAATAAAATCGGATACTAAGTTTGTTTTGATTGCAATTGCAGTTTTTTACAAAGAAGTAAGACTAATTGACAACTTAATTTTAGACTTAACTTCTTTTTCTTAAAAGGTCTACCGGATAAAAAGACTTTTCCCCTTCTGGTCTATTTTTAAATCTCCTATGAGACCATAAATAATTTTCAGGATTTTTCTTTATCTTTTCTTCAATTCTTAAATTTATTTCCCTTAAATCTTCTTCCATTTTATGACCTTTCAAAATTACTCTATCTAAATTGACCTCGTATTTTGAATCTTTTTTTTCTAGAGAGAATAAATACACATCGCAATCAGCTTTTTTTGCTGCTATGTAGGGAAATTTTACCGTCAAAGCTTTGTGCCCAAAAAATTCCACGAAAATTGAGCTCTTATAACCATAATCTTGATCTGGGGCATATAAACATGCTTTACCATTTTTTAGAAAATCTAAAAGATCTAAAATTTCATTTGGGTTAAAAATCCTCTCAGTAAATTTTTTTCGACTTGCCTTAAATAAATTATCAACAATCTTATTACTCTGTGGCCGAGCCATTCCTGAGACAGGCATAAATAATGAGGCCATTCTTACCACTAAGTCTAAGTTAGGAGTATGCATGAATAGTAGTAATTTGCCCCTCGAAGGATCTTTGTGATCTGAAACTTTTTTTATTTGATCAAAATTTATTAATTGTTCCTTGAGTTTATTATCTGAAGCCCAAAATGCGTTCAAAAAATCAAAAAGCGACTCTCCTAAAAGTAAAAAACTCTTTTTTAAAATAATATTTATCTCTTCATCTTTTTTTTCAGGAAAGCATTTTTTTAAGTTCCATCTTGAAATTTCTCTTCTTTCTTCAAGGACTCTAAAAAAAATATGCCCTAGAAATTTCCCCAATGAATATTGGACGCTTCTGGGAAGCATATTTAAAGTCTTCAATAAAGCATATATAAAAAATTCCAATATTTTCATTAATTTATTTTAACTTACTCAAAATTGCTAATTAGAGTATTTTGCATATTTGCCTCTGATAAAATGCACGTAGAATGTTTTTCTACAATCTTTTTTTATATGTCCTTTTCCCTTTTGCGATTTTGAGATTGTTTTCTAAAAAAGAATTTAATCTCTCAGAGCTATCGAGAATAAAAGAAAGACTAGGAAAAGTTAATCCTGAAAATAGTTTCACAGAAAAACCCATATGGATACACGCAGTCTCTGTTGGTGAAGTAAAAGTAGCCAGTTTATTGGTTAAAGAAATTAAAAAGCGACATCCTAATTCTAAAATCTTTTTAACTGTTTCAACTCTTACTGGATCACGACAGATTAATAAACTTTATGGAAATGATTTAGCACACCAATATCTGCCTTATGATCTGAATATCTTTGTAAAAAGGTTTTTATCGAGCATAAAACCTAAATGTTTAATTTTAATAGAGACTGAAATTTGGCCGAATTTAGTAAATAATTGTTTTAAACAAAAAATTCCCATCGCACTCCTTAATGGACGTTTATCAGAGAAATCTTTAAAAAAATATTTGCGTTTTAAAACATTTTTTAAAAAAATATTTTCGCAATTAAATTTAGTAATATCCCAAAGTCAAAAAGATTTAGATAATTTTGTTATTGCAGGGGTAAATCCACAAAATGTCTTTTCTGATCATTCATTAAAATTTTCCGATTCATTTCCTTCAAATGATTTAAGAAAAATAGAAAAGATCGAAGACAAAAAAGAAAAAAAAATAATAGTTTGTGCCAGTACCCATCCTAGAGAAGAGATTTTCTTGATAAATGCTTATAAAAAACTTAATGATCCAAATTTTCATTTGGTGTTAATACCACGACACCCTCATAGAAGTGGAGAAGTACAAAAAATTTTAGAAGATAATAAAGTTTCTCATCAAAAATTTTCTAACGCTTTGGATTTAAGTTATGAAATTACCTTAGTTGATAAAATGGGTTTAGTTGAATCTTTTTTTAGAATAGCCGACATTGCTTTTATAGGAGGGACTTTGATCCCTCATGGCGGACAAAATTTTCTTGAAGCCGTAAAACATGGTTTGCCAATATATTCAGGAGCTAGCACTTACAATTTTTCAGGAATCGTCGAGGATTTGCAAAGCCATAAAATATTAAATATCATAGAAACAGAGTCTGATTTAGCGCTTGCATGGGGGAATTTTACGTACAATTCTGATTTAAAAAATCGGAGTAATGATTATCTTTTATCTAGACAAGGATCAGTCGAAAGATCGATAGAAAAGCTTTTACCTTTGATAGAAGCTTGAAGATTTTATCCAGGGAGGATATTGATGAAATTTGTTACTGCGGTAATAAAGCCACTTAAGTTAGATGAAGTTAGATGTGCTTTAAACAAATTGGAAGTAACGGGTTTAACGGTTTCTGATGTTAAAGGATTTGGTCGTCAAAAAGGCACTACTGAGCTCTATCGTGGGCACGAATATAAAACCGATTTCCTGCCTAAATTAAAAATTGAAGTTGCGTTAAAAGATTCTCAAGTAGATGAAGTCATTGATGCAATTTCAAAGGTCGCAAATACTGGAAAGATAGGAGATGGGAAAATATTTGTTTACGACCTTGAAAAAGTAACAAGAATAAGAACTGGTGAAGTTGACGAAGAGGCAATTTAAGTAAAACTCTAAAGTTTCTATTTGAACGAAGTGAAACCCATCATTGCTATATATGGGCCTACCCATACAGGAAAGACAAATCTTGCTGTTGAATTTTTTTCAAGACATCCCTCAGAAATAATAAGTGTTGATTCAGTTCAAATATACAAAGAAGCTGACATAGGGAGTAACAAACCTGACACAGCTTTTTTAAAAGAAAATCCTCATCATTTGATTAATATTTTAAATCCTGACGAAACATTTTCCGTTGGAGATTTTAAGGAAAAAAGCATAAACATCCTCAAACAAATAGACAGCCAGTCGAAATTTCCAATTTTAGTTGGAGGAACCATGATGTATTTCTACAGTTTGATTGAAGGCTTGGCTGAATTACCTGATCGAGACGAACTGATAAGGGCAGAATTAATTTGTGATATGGAAACGTTTGGTCTGGAAAGCCTTTATAAACGTCTAGAAACAATGGATTTTGAAGCTACGAAAAAGATTCATCCTAACGATACTCAAAGAATTATTAGAGCTTTAGAAGTTTGTCTAATCACAAACGAAAAATTCAGCGAGATAAGAAAAAAAAGTGTTAAAGAAAAAATCTTGGATAGAAAGATTTTAAGTTTTGCAATAATCCCAGAAAACAAAAAAGAATATAAAGCTCAATTGAAGCAAAGATTTGAAGGCATGTTAGAAAAAGGCTTGCTAGAGGAAGTAGAAAAAATCATTGATAAATATTCAAAAAATGTATCGCTTTTAAAATCTGTAGGTTACAAAGAATGCCTAGATTATTTAGAAAAAAAAATTAATAAGAAAGAACTAATTGAAAAGGCAGTTAATGCAACATACAAACTATCGAAACGACAAATCACATGGCTGAATAAATTCACCACAACAGAGATATTCGAAAAAAATGAATCGAATAAAGTTATAAAGATTGAGTCATTTATATGAATTCAGTGTTTCTTTCTTTACAATCAACACTTAGAATACGCAACTATGTCTTGGAACGATCAAAATAAAAATAATGGGTCAAGAGACCCTTGGGGCAACAAAAATGATGCCCCGGATATCGATGAAGCTATAAGAAGATTCAAAGCTATCCTTGGCCCCATCTTTGGTGGTAGCTCAGGAGGCGGCGGAGGCAAAAAGTTTAGCTCATCTAAATATATTTCATATTTTTTCACTGGACTAATTATTCTCTATGGCGCTGCAGGTATTTATACTGTTGATGCTCAAGAAGAAGCGGTAATCTTAAGATTTGGCGAATATACCAATACCAAAGGTCCAGGAATCCACTGGAATCCGCCAATAATTGACTCTAGACAGATTGTTAACACAGAAAAATTATTTACTCACACTACAAATTCTTCGATGTTGACCAAGGATGAGAATATTGTAAACGTTGAAGTTGCAGTGCAGTACAAGCGATCCAATCCTGTATTTTTTCTTTTAGAAGCATCTGGTCCTGAAGATAGTCTTTCTCAAGCCGCAGAATCTGCTTTAAGACACGTAGTAGGCAGTAATAGTATGGACAACGTTTTAACAACAGGTAGGGAGCAAATTGCCATTGATGTTAGAAGTCGCTTACAAGAAAGATTGAACACTTACCTTACTGGGATTGAAGTGGTCACAGTTACCATCAGAGAATCTAGGCCTCCCGAAGCAGTAAGAGCTGCATTTGATGATGTGGTTAAAGCTCGAGAAGATGAAGTAACTTTGAAAAACCAAGCAGAAACTTATGCCAATGAAATAGTTCCTATCGCAAGAGGTGCGGCTAAAAGAGCAATTCAGGACGCTGAGGGATACAAAGCAAAAGTAATTGCGGAAGCAGAAGGAGAAGCGACTAGATTTAATCAGCTACTAGCCGAATATAAGAAGTCTCCAGACGTTACTCGTGAAAGACTTTATCTTGATGCCGTTCAATCCGTTATGTCAAATAGTACAAAAGTTATGATCGATGTTAAAAATGGTAACAACATTATGTATCTTCCATTGGATCAAATAGCTGCCGCATCTTCTTTGAGACCTTCTCAAGACGATAACAATACTGGATCTTCAAGCGGCCTTAATCCAAGTGGTATTCAAGATTTAACAGATCGTGTCATTGAGGAAATTAGAAAAAGACAGGAGAGGAGATAGCATGGGTACTCTTAGATTAGGAATCATTGGTCTTGTCCTTCTTTTAATAATAATTCTTGCCAACAGCTTGTATATAGTCACTGATAGACAGACAGCAATTCTTTTAAGATTCGGTGAGATTGTCGATCCTAAAATTGAATCCGGTCTGCATTTCAAAGTACCCATCCTTCATACGGTAAGGAAATTTGATTCAAGAGTACTTACTCTTGATGCTGTGCCACAACCTTATTTTACCGCCGAAAAAAAACGTCTGATTGTGGATGCATTTGTGAAGTGGCGTATCACAGACAATGAACAGTTTTATATAACATCTTCTGGCGGTCAGCTTGGCGCCATGAGAACTTTATTGACCCAAAGGGTGGATGAAGGTTTAAGGAACCAATTCGGAGTTCGTACTGTCCAAGATGTGATATCTGGTGAAAGAGATCAATTGATGCAGGCACTCACAAATGACTTAAATATTGTTGCTAACCAAGAACTTGGAATTGAAGTAATTGATGTAAGAGTGAAAAAAATTGAGCTGCCTAATGAGGTAAATGATTCTGTTTACAACAGAATGAGAACAGAAAGAGAAAGGTTGGCCCAAGAATTGAGAGCTGAAGGAAACGAACTTGCTGAAGAAATAAGAGCGAATGCCGACAAAGAAAGAACAGTAATTCTTGCGGAAGCATATAAATTGGCTGAAATTCTTAAAGGTGAAGGAGATGCTGAGGCGACTTCAGTTTACGCCAAAGCTTTTGATAAAGACCCTGAATTTTATGAATTCACCAGAAGTTTGAATGCCTATCAGTCAACTTTTCAAAACAAATCTGATGTCTTGTTAATTGACCCAGAAAGTGATTTTTTTAAATATTTAGATAGTTCAACAGGATCGCGAGAACAGCAATAAAAAATGCCTACCAAATCTTCATATCTGCCCGATGGAGTAGAAGATATAACTGCGGTCGATGCTAAAAACTTAGAATCTACAAAGCGAGCTCTAATTGATTATTATGAGTCAGAAGGGTTTCAATTAACTTACCCATCCTTAGTTGAATTCGCTGACGCAATTGGTGGAGACGAAAATCAAACTTTAAAAGACTCTGCTTTTAGCTTCAACGACGATCTTTCAACAAAAGAACTGGCTATCCGTCCAGATATCTCTCAACAGATTGCAAGGATAGATCAGGCAGAGGCAACTGAGGAAGAAAGAAGATATTGTTACGCCGGTGAAGTCTTAAAAAAAAGAAAAGATTCATTCAGTAGATCAAGAATAACTATTAAATCAGGAGTTGAAATCTTTGGTGGGAAAGATAATCGATTTGAAATCTTAAATCTTCTCTCTAAAAGTATGGAGATTACGAAAATCAAAGATTTGACTTTGTCTTTTGGAAAAACAGAAGTTTTTGATTCATTTTTAAATACTTGTGCTTTATCTGATAAAGAAGGTAATGAATTAAACAATATTATCTCTACGAAATCTGAGTCAGACTTAACCGATTGGGGAAAAGACAAAGAAATTGAAGAAGAAGTTAAAGATAAATTAATTAAATTAATGAATTGTAAGGGCGATCTATCAGTACTCTCCGATTTGGAGGCCTTAGAGGTTGAAAAAGATTTATTAAAAGATATTGAATCGATTTGGAACTTTGTGGACAAAGAAACTCTTTTTGAACCGCATATCGATATGACAGATTTTCCTGGATTTAATTATCACTCAGGGCTGGTTTTTTCAGTTCATTCTAAGAATTTTGGATTTTCTATAGCTAACGGTGGGCAATACAATATCAATTCAGGCGCAACAAATAGATCAGCGATAGGTTTCGATAAAGACTTGTTTGCTATCACGAAAATTAATTCATAATATATGAAAGGTAATTTTGCGGTACTAGGACTTCAGTGGGGGGATGAAGGTAAGGGAAAAATTGTAAACTTTTTGTCAGACCGAGCCAACGCAGCTTGCAGGTATCAAGGCGGGCACAACGCTGGCCATACTCTCATCATTGATGGAAAAAAAATTGTTTTGCACTTGCTTCCCTCCTCAATTTGTCATGAAAACGCGTTATCGCTGATTGGAAAGGGAGTAGTGATTTCATGCGATGCACTTTTTGAAGAAATAAAACAAATTGAACCGGTGGCTAAAAATATTTCGCAAAAATTAAAGATAAGCCCTGCTTGTAGTTTGATTCAGCCGTATCATATTTTATTTGACCAGCTCAAAGAAAAATCAAATAGCTTCAACACGATTGGCACAACTTTGAGAGGCATAGGGCCAGCTTATGAGGATAAAGTGGCAAGGCGTGCTATAAGAATTATCGATACTTTGTCTGAGAAAAAATTATCTGAAAAGTTAGAAGAAAATATATCTTATTATGATTTCTGGCTTGAAAAATATTTTGGACATTCGAAACTAGATTTTCAAGCCATTAAAGACGAAAATTTAAAAAATGGTGAAAAACTCAAACCAATGCTTGCGGATGTTTCAGCCGAGATAAGAAAACTAAACAGGGAAAATAAAAGAGTGCTTTTTGAAGGCGCCCAAGGCGCATTATTAGATGTTGATCAAGGGACTTATCCTTATGTGACATCCAGTAATTGTTCTCCAGCAGGAATTGCTTCCGGTGCAGGCATTGGCCCGCATGACATCGATTACATCCTAGGGGTGGTTAAGGCCTATGTTACAAGAGTTGGGGAAGGACCTATGCCAACTGAAATTGATGATGAGGTAGGTGAGAAAATAGCTATAGAAGGGGGAGAGGTTGGTGCAACAACCGGAAGACCAAGAAGGTGTGGATGGTTTGACGCAGTTTCGGTAAAAAGGGTAATCGAATCCAACAGTGTTTCTGCTTTGTGCTTAACAAAAATGGATGTTTTAGATTTTTTAGATGAGATCAAAATTTGTGTAGATTATAGATTCACTGAAGATGCTGAAATTTTTTCTGAATGTATGGATCTTGAAACTGCACAACCCGAATACATAACTTGCAAAGGTTGGAAGCAATCAATTAAGGGAATAAATAAAATAGAAGAGTTGCCTAAAGAAGCAATAGATTTTTACAGAAAGATTGAAGAACTTTGTGGAATTTCTGTGGACGTTATTTCGACTGCTCCCGACGATGCAGGAACAATAATGCTTAATCAAAGCATTTAACTTTTATATTTATCCAAAACTGCGTTAACGAATTTATAACTAGAGTCCTGTCCGTATTTTTTCGCTAATCTAACCCCCTCGTTTAAAGAAACAGATCGATCAATTTTTTTTTGCATCATCTCATAAATTATCGATCTTAAAATTGATATTTCTATTTGTCCTATGTCTTTGAAATTTAATTTCGAATTAGTTTCAATTACCTTATCTATTATTTTTTTATTTTTTTTAATTCCTTTTAAAAATTCATTTAGCTCCGATAAGTTAAACTTTTTATTTCTTTCTTTCAGCTGCTTTAAAATTTCAGTATTCGAATCCCCACTCATTTCTTGTTGATAGAGAGCTTGTAAAATTAACTCTCTTTTTTTTGAGGGCGAAGGAAAAGTTTTTTTTTCAGGCATCTATTTTGTTTAATAAATAAAGCGCGCTTTCGGCAAGTTCTGAACCTTTCGTTCTAGCCCTCTCAATTGCTTGTTCGCTGTTATTCGTGGTTAAGACACCGAAAATCACTGGCTTTTTAAACTCAATCCCTAAATTTATTATTTGATCACTTACCGATTGAGCAATGATGTCAAAGTGAGGAGTTTCTCCTTTAATTATTGCTCCGAGAGTAATGGCGGCATCAAAACTTTCTATCTTTTGACTAACCATGAAAGGGATTTCAAAAGCACCTGGTACAGTAAAAGTTGAAAAATTTACTTCATGGTTATCTAGAACCTTTAAACAATCTTCAACCATGGGTTCAATTATCTCTTCGTTCCACTTAGTTTGTACGATCAATATTTTTTTATTTGAGAAATTTGCGTTATCTAAATTTAGTTTTATGCTTTTTTTCATTTTTGAATATATTTCACCACTTCTAATCCAAATCCTGAAATTGAAGGATACCTCGTCTTGGAGCCCATAAGAGTTATCTTTTCGACGCCTAAGTCTCGCAAAATTTGTGAACCCGCTCCAATTCTTCTGACATCAATTCCTCCTGGAATAGATTGCTTGTAAGATTTTTTTAAGTCTTGAATTTCTTCTTCTTTATCTTTTCCACCATCAATTAAGATAATCAAACCCGAGCCACTTTTATTAATTTTGTTCATTGCTTCATCAAGCGACCACCTTGAGCCATACTCCTCTACTTGCAACATGTCGTGCAAATAGTTAGTTTGCTGCACTCTAACTAAAGTAGGCTTTGATTTAAGTATTTTTCCTTTCTTAAGAACCAAGTGAGTCTCGTCTGTTATGGCATCTTTATAGGAAATTAGGGTGAACTTTCCATGCTTTGTATTGACAAGTTTTTGACTGAGTTTTTCAACAGTTTTTTCATTCATAATTCTGTAATTAATTAAGTCAGCTATAGTTCCTATTTTTAAATCATACTTTTTACTAAATTCCATTAAATCTTTTTTTCGTGCCATCGTCCCATCCTCATTCATGACTTCAACGATGACCGCAGCAGGATTCAACCCTGCTAATCTGCACAAATCAGTGCTTCCTTCGGTATGACCCGCTCTGGAAAGAACTCCTCCATTAATAGCCTTTACTGGAAATATATGACCTGGAGATACTATTTCGCTAGCCTTAGCATTTGCTTTGGACGCTACTTTTACCGTTCTTGCTCGATCCGCAGCAGAAATTCCTGTGCTGATGCCAGTGGCAGCTTCAATAGATACAGTAAAGCCTGTACCGTGGCCACTTTTATTATCACTTACCATCTGGTTCAGATTTAATTTCTTACACTTTTCTTCACTAAGCGCTAGGCAAATTAAACCTCTGGCATTTTTTGCCATGAAATTTATTTTTTCAGACGTAACTTTTTCACCAGCTAAAATGATGTCGCCTTCATTTTCTCTGTCTTCGTCGTCCATCAGAAGAACCATTTTGCCTTTTTTTATATCAGCAATTAAATCTTCAGTTTTATTCAATCCCATTTTTGTTTTTTTCTATAAATTAATTTTTTATCAATTCCAATTTTTGTCGATTCAATGATTTTGTATTTTTTTGATTTCAAAGGGTTTAATGAAGACGGTCCTTCAAAAAAAGAATCAGCGGTATTTGATAGCATCTTTGGCGCAATGTAAACAATAAACTCGTCTATTAAATCTGCTTTGATAAATGAAGTTAGAAGCTTTGGTCCTGCTTCTATCAATATTTCTTTGTAACCCATTTTTTCAATCTTGTTTAAGAACGAAACTAAATCTAATTTTGATCCAGACTTATTTAGAATTTTTACTTCAGTATTTATAAGCCGATTCATATTGGGAAGATTTTTTTTTCGCGATGTAAATAAAATTTTTTTTACCTTATCTTTGAAAAATTTTAAATCTTTTAAATCTTTGAGCGAGTTTCCAACCACGGACTTGTCGGGCTGTTTGAAACTTTTATGCTTTGTAATATTTCGGTCTCTCACATTAAGTGAAGGATTATCTTTTAATAAAGTGCCAGTGCCGGTAACAACTAAGTCAGAAATTGCTCTATAGTGATGAGCGTCCTTTCTACTTGCTTTTGAAGTAATCCACTTATTTCTATTGTTTCTAAAAGATATTTTCCCATCTTTAGACATGGCAATTTTCGCTCTAACATAAGGGCGTTTTAAATTAACTTTCTTCAGAAAACCTTGATTTGTTTTTAAATCATTAAGATTTAATTCTTTAACTTTTAGACCTGCTTTTTTTAATTCTTTTATACCATTTTGAGATTTATCTTTATCGCCAATGACAACCTCTTTAAAAGAGTATTTTTTAAGCTCATCAACACAAGGCGGTGTTTTTCCATGAGTGCTGCAAGGTTCCAGTGAAACATAAATAGAGCTATTGGAAAGAGCATGTTCATAAGATTTAGGATATCTTCTTTTAACTGAGTCAATGGCGTTCACTTCTGCATGACGGCCGCCATATTTTTCGTACCAACCCTGACCAATTATTTTGCCTTTCTTAACTATTACACATCCAACGTTTACTCCGGGCTTGGTAGTGTATTGACCACGTTTAGCCAAGTCATAGGCTAAAGACATGAACTTTTTTTCAGTCATTTGAAAGCTTTTTAACTTCCTCGCTAAATTCAAGTGGGTCTTGGAAACTGCGATAAACCGAAGCGAACCTCACGAATGCAACTTCGTCGATTTTCCTTAAAAATTTCATTACCGTTTCTCCAATTTGTTTTGAAGGAATCTCTCTTTCTCCGAGCGAGCGGATGTCTTTTTTAATATCCTCTATTAATTTTAAAAACTCTTCTTGGCTCACTGGTCTTTTTTCAAGCGATCTAGCAATTCCTTCTTTTAGTTTAGTTTCGTCAAATGGTACTCTGGATTTGTCTTGTTTGATGATTTTTGGCATGACTAATTCAGCCAATTCGTATGTGGTCCAGCGTTCCTGACAGCGAAGACATTCTCTGCGACGACGAATCTCATTGCCGTCAGCTACCAGCCGTGAGTCGATTACCTTACTTTCTTCAAAGGTGCAAAATGGGCAATGCATGATTTATCTTGAATATACGGGGAACTGAGTACAGAGATTCCTAACTTCATCTTTGGTCTGATCAATTAATTTTTTACTATCTATATCATTAATAATATCAGCGATCCAACTGGCAATCATGTCCATTTCATTTTCTTTAAAACCCCTTCGTGTAACCGCTGGAGTTCCAATTCTTATTCCTGAAGTTACGAAAGGGGACTGAGGATCATTAGGCACTGAGTTTTTATTTACCGTGATGTGAGCAGAACCTAGAGCAGCATCCAGAGTTTTTCCAGTTAGATTATTTTTAACTAGGTTTACTAAAAACATGTGATTTGAAGTTCCATTTGAAACAATATCTATATCCCTCTCCATTAAAGAAGCACTTAGTTTCTTCGCGTTAGCGAGAATTTGCTTTTGATAATCCAAGAACTCTGGTTCCATTGCTTCTTTAAAGCATACTGCTTTGGCAGCAATTATATGCATTAAAGGACCACCTTGAGATCCCGGGAAAAGGGCTGAATTAAGTTTTTTGTGAAGCTCTTCATTTTCTTTGGCCAAGATTAGACCGCCTCTGGGACCAATTAAAGTTTTATGAGTTGTTGTAGTTACTACGTCGGCAAAGGGGACAGGGCTTGGATAAAGTCCAGCTGCTACTAAGCCGGAAACATGCGAAATATCTGCTAGTAAATAAGCGTCAATTGAATCAGCGATTTGTCTAAATTTAGCAAAATCTAATATTCCTGAAAAAGCTGAAAAACCACAAATTATTAATTTGGGTTTGTGTTCGTCTGCAAGACGTTGCACTTCTTCGTAATCAATATCACCGGTCTCATCAATGCCGTAACTATAAGATTCATAAATTTTTCCAGAAAAATTTTCTTTTGAACCCTGCGCGAGATGTCCCCCATGATCTAAACGC
>OZSS01000065.1_pt1 | contig 43629 bp, 62 predicted proteins | sample 1779911 | NCBI WGS metagenome assembly OZSS01 (sample SAMEA2603589, study PRJEB24840) | metagenome | biome: Water; feature: Photic zone; material: Seawater sample | place: Mediterranean Sea | collected 2013-11-12 | depth 10 m
CTCCAGTTAAAGCTGAAACAAAATATTATTGGCAAGGTGTTAGGCATTATTTAAATCGCCCTGAACTAATGATTGAAGCATGCAAAGATATGAAAGAAGAAAATGATATCGATACATCGGCTTTCGAAAGCATGTATATGCCAACTTTACCTGATAGGCTCTGGTTAGCTATTGGGAAAAGGGATTCTTATTGGGCAGATGATCCTAAAGAAGGTAGTATTCTTTTTACAAGGGAGGGGGTTTTAAATTTAAAAAGGTTTATTGCAGAAAAATCATGCCCTGAAATCTTTTAAAAATTCTTATCAAATCTTATTTAATTAAAGGAAATATAGTTTCTATAGTCGCCCCACCATCTTTATTATTGTAGGCCTTAATAAATCCTTTATTATTAGTGATTATTGTTTTTGTTATTGAAAGACCTAGTCCGCTTCCACTTTTTTTATATTTTGCCCTAGAAGGATCTCCTCGATAAAAACGTCCAAAAACCTTATTAAAATCGCTATCTTCTATACCAACCCCATTATCACGAATTTTGATAACGACAGAACTATCTCTTCTAAAAATTTCAATTTTAATTTCCTCATTATTAGGTGAATATCTAATAGCATTATCAATAATGTTTATATAAGCTCTTTTTAAATTCTGATAATCACCTGAAATTAAATACTTATCTAAACACTTGATATTAATATTGACCTCTTTTTTTTCTGCAAGTGGCTTTAATGTCTCCCAAGTTTCACTAATTAATTTATCAATGACAATTTTTTGATTTGTTGAGTAAGAAAAACTATTATTTAATTTCGAAAGTTCTAATGTCTCTTCAACCATTTTTTTCAATCTTTTAGATTCTTTTTTAAGCCTTTTAATAAGGTATTTATCTTTTTTTGAGACGGTTGATTCCAATCTTTCTCCAATAAGAATAAGAGATGTAAGGGGGGTTTTCAATTCATGAGAAACATCATTTATTAGTTGAGTTTGCCTATTTTTTAATGCTTCAATAGATAACTTACTTTCTAATACTATTAAAAAAGTTTTTTTTCTTCCTTTTACTAGTTTTGCATTAATTGGATCGCCAAAGATATTGAAATCTAAATAGCAGGGTAAATCTTTTTTTCTTGAATAAAGAATTTTATCTCTTACAATTTCTAATTCACTAATATCATTTATTGCTTTTCCAATAACATCCTTACACTTAATGCGCCTAATAAGTTTTAAAGCTTTATCGTTGATATATTTGATAGTTAAATCTGATGATAAAATAATCCATCCCTGAGAAGAATAATCCAACCAAGATAAAATTTCAAAAGGAGGAATTTTTTCAAAGGGAAAGTCACTAAACTCCTTATATCTTTTTTTAGTTAGTAAATTTTTATCTTCTCTTTTATGAAATTTTTTAACTTTAATCTTCCACTTTTCATGAAAGAACAATACTAATTCTTGAAGCGATTTAATTTTCATCCGAACCTATATCCAAAACCTCTAACAGTCTTTATAATTTTTGGCGCGGAGGGATTTTCTTCTAGTTTTTCTCTAAGCCATCTAACATGAACATCCACAGTTTTTGTATCCCCTATAAAATCTATAGCCCATATTTTTTCAAGTATTAAATCCCTAGACCATACCCTTTTAGGATTTTTGATAAATAATTCTAATAATTTGAATTCTTTTGGAGATAATATTATTTCTTGATTAAAATTTGTTACTCTGCATTCTTCTGTAAACATCTTAATATTTTTATATTCGATTATCGTTTCAATTTTTTGTTTCTTTTCTTTACCCCTTTTAGACCTTCTTAGTAAGGCTCTGCACCTAGCAATTAATTCACTAATCCCAAATGGCTTTGTTAGGTAATCATCAGCTCCTACTTCTAAGCCAAGAACCCTATCCGATTCATTTCCTTTTGCACTCAAAATCAATATAGGTGTATATAATTCTTCATTTCTTATTTTTCTGCATAACTCTAACCCATTTAAGCCTGGCAACATTAAATCCAGAAGGATAAGATCAAAATCTTTTATTCCCTCTCCCAAAATAAAATCTAAAGCACTAGACCCATCTTTAAAATTTGATACTTCAAAACCTTCACTTACTAATGATTCAGTAACAGTAAGCCTAATACTTTTATCATCTTCTATCAGAAGAATCTTTGAACCTTGCAAACTTTTATGTTCTTTAGCCGCCATAAAATCTCCTAACAAATTAATTTTATATAATCAAATTTATTTGATGTAATTATTTCATATTTACGTTACATTCAATACTTATTTTTTATTTGATCTTATTTTCTTTTTAATTTGTCCTTAAACCTTTTTACTTATCTTTAAATTGTCTCTTTAATCTTCCTCACACAAAATTAAAGAGGCAAATTTATTTAATTGAATAATTTGTATTTTCAGTAAAGTAAGGTGGTTTTTTTCTTAAAATTAGAAAATTTTTTTATTATTAAGGAATTTTTTCAAAACCCTTTAAAATTACTTTAATAATTCAACTGAAACTACAAGATTTCCTAAAAGTCTATTAAGGGTAGTTAGTTGTTCCTTACTTCCAAAAGCAATTAATACCTGACCTGGCTGAAGTAAAAAATCACCCCCAGGATTAGTTATTAACTTTTCATCTTCTTTTATTGCCAATATTTTAGCTCCACTTTTTTTACCTATTCCAAGCTCTAAAAGAGTTATCTTTTCTGCAGTTTCAAAAAGGCTAATATCATTACTTAATTCAAATTCTTCAATTTCACATTCACTTCCCGCCAATAAATCTAAGAAGTCAATCGCTATTGGTCTTAAAGCCATTGATGCCATAGCTCTTCCCGCTGCTATATAAGGACTAACAACAATACTTGCTCCAGCTAATCTCAATTTACTAGCAGCTTCTTCAGTTCCAGCTCTAGCAATAACTCTAATTGTACTTCTTATCCCTTTAGCACTTAAAACGACATATAAATTAGCAGCATCATTAGGTAAGGTAACAACCAAACTTTTACATTTATCTAATCCAGCTAGTTTTAAGGTTTCATCAAGTGTTGCATCTGCACAAAGTACTTCTAAACCATTATCTTCAGCAATCTTTTTTCTATCTTCATCGCTTTCTACAACAATAATAGGAATATTTTGTGTTTTTATTTGATTAGATATTTCCTGACCTACCCTCCCATATCCGCACAAAATTACATGATTTTCCATTTTTCTTAGAAGTCTTTTAAAGCGTAATTCATTTACTCTTTGAAAATAGCCGGATTCAAATAATCTAACAGCTTTTTGAAAGGTAAATTGAATAAAAATTAATCCACCAACGATTATTAGAACAGTGATAATTCTGCCTTCAGGACTTAAAGTTTGAACTTCTCCAAAACCAATAGTGGTTATTGTGATCAGAACCATCCATAAGCAATCACCCCAATCCCAGCCCTCTGTAATTCGATACCCAATAGCACCTAAAAAAAACAGAAAGAATAAAGAATAAATAAGACCAAACCAAGGCCTTAAGTAGTCTTTAATAAAATAGAACTCAAATAATCTAAGCTTCATATCTCTTATTATCGTTAACTATTCAAAAATTTCACAATATTTTTCTATTATGTATCTAAAAGAATTTATTAATTTTGTGAAATACATATTTAGTCGGATATTAATATTTATTTTTGTCGCTTTATGCATTAAACAAATGCTTTCTGTTTCAGGGGTAATTTAAATCTCTCAAAACAATTTTTTATTGTTTTACTTTTACTGACTCAATTAAAAAATCAGAAGCTGATCTCAACCAATCGGCTACAGTCAAACGTAGATCAGGTTGTGAATATACTAATGCGACAATAATCGCAACTAAAATTATTTTCACCATGGCTGTTCAAATATTCTTTCGAATTAAAGCACATCTATAAAGTAAAAAGAACCTTAACTAAATATAAATCAGACTAATTACCTAATTAAATTTTCTCTAATTGATTAAATAAATATTCTACTCTTCTTAAATTAACACCTAAGTCTGATTGACCTAATCTTGCCGCTGATCTTATTTGAATTATCCCTTTGGACCTATCAACATAACTCCTTGCATCGAGTTTTAAAATCTCAAGATCATCTGGAAATCTGAATATTGCACTTCTACAAACACCTCTCCAGTAATTTTTACCACTTTCAAGGACTTCAGTTCTAGGTAATCCCTCAGCCAAAGAAACGAGTTGAATAAATTTTTGATCAACATTTATTAGTTTCTTTTCAACTAAAACACTATTTAATGGGTTTGTTATAGGAGCAAGGCCTTGGGCTGTAAAAGTCATCTTATTAAAAACTATTCCAATGTTCTAACTGATTTTTTATGCAAAGTGAGAGCTAAAAGAAAACTAATTTTCTTGAACCAATTAATCTTTCTGAAACAAATTATTATTTAAAATTTTTTAAAACTTTAGGTTTTTTATAATCTTTTTTGATAAGGAGGGTTGTCTACTCTGATTAGTTTTCAAATTTCTTATCCAAAACACAATTCCAATTAACAAAAAAAGTTCAATTATTATTCCTAAGCCAACCGCATTCATTATTATTTTTTCTCCTTTTTCTTTTTAGATCCCTCAATATAAGGGACAAGAATATTTAATAACCACTTTTTAAAAGAATTAATTGGATTCATTATTTACTTATCCTTCCTCCACAAGCTTCTTCCTTTAATAAGATCTTCAATGTTAGGCCAGGCTGCTATTAATTCCTTAAGGGCTTTTCTATTTGGAGTATAAAAAATACATGAGAATGCACTAATTAAATAAATAATGAACCAGACTTTATTTTCTGAATAAGCTAAAAAGAATGAGAAGATAAAACTTCCCACAAAGAAAAAGAAAAATAATCTATTTATTACTTCAAGAGGCGTTCTTTTAAGTCTGTAAAATCTTTTGTTTTTATTATTGATATCAGAATTAGCTTCAAACTTATTTTCATATGAATTAATTATTTCCTCCTCAAGAATCTCCTCATAATCTATTTTTCCAATTGGATTAGAATTATTTGACTTACTACTCATAAACTTTTTATCAACTATATAAATTCTCTAAATATTATAGATCTTAGTCAGAAAAAATTTAAGTCAAAATTTTACATGCTTCAAATCAGACAAAAAGGTCATGTTTTTGAAAATACTCAAAAATGGTTTTATTTATAAATAAAACATTACTTAAAATATTCTTTTTGATTTTTTCAATTCTTAGGATCATTGGTAACAGTGGGTTCTATTAGATTTTTAACAATCAAATAATTTAAAGGCAATACTGTATGATCAAGCTTAAATATTAAAAAATTTTAATTACATGCAAAGATATTTAATTTCTTATGAATTTACTGACGGTGAAGATCAAGAAGAAGGAGGAGAAATGCTTATTAATTGGTATGAATCAGGAGGACCTCAAAATAGACCTGAGAACTATGAAGTTCATTCATGGATTTTCATGATCCAAAATGGCATTGGTCATTCCGTGGTTAGTGCAGATTCTTTAGAAACAATTTGGAAACAATGGCATCCATGGAGAAGACTTATGGATATTAATATTCAACCTTGTTTAGATCTTGATGAAACTGTGTCTTTATTTAAGAAGGAAAAAATGAATACCCGCATGGATTAAAAAAGCATTTAGAAGTTTTTTCTAAATTTTCTTTTAGTAGCCATCAATACGTCAGACATATATAGCTGCGTTAAAAAAGGTTAGAAAAAAATTTTCCATGATGTTTGATTCTTATCACATTTATTTTAAAGGAGAAATTCTTTTTAAAAACCTTACGAAAGATGAGTTTGAATTCGTTTGGGGCAAACTCTATACTTCCTACATAAATGCCTTAAATGAAGAACTTACTTTTGAGATAATTAGTGAAAAGAGTGTCAAAGAGTCAGCTTATAATTTAGAACCATCCTATTGATCTAACTAATTAGTTCAGGAATAAAAAATAAAAAGTTTTTTATCCTCAATTTCACAATATTCTTTTTCTTCCTTACTGATATCAAGGCTTATATCTTTTGCCTCTATTTCAACATTTACGTTATAAGTCTTAAGAATTTCATTTCCCTTGAAAAGAGCAGCAATACCGATATCAGTTATGTACCAAACAAAATGAACTGTCTCACCAATTGGTTCCTCTTTTAAAGAGTCAAGTAGAAAACCATGAGTAGAGTTCATTTAATTAAACTGATTTAATTGCCACCGTTGCAATATCTAACTGCTTCTGCATTAGTACTACCATTTTCTACAATTTCAGTTACGCAATTATTAAATATTTTAGATTCCTTTTTAACAGAGCAAAATCCAAAAGCTATTGCAGCTAAAGCCACTGCAGATACGAAACTAGAACCAAGTTGAATAAAACCATAAGCAAACATGATTTTTTTCTTTCCACCGCATTTCTTAGAATCTTTTTTTTCTTCTGTCATTTTTAATTCTTGAATATGACTTAATCTATTCGATTGATTTTGAATGTGAAAAATTAAACCAGAGAGAAAACCGAATTAGCATAATTTTTTTGCAAACTTTTAATGAGTATTTTTAAAAAAAATAAAAGTTTTAAAATTTTCGTTTACTAAAATTTTCATTTTGAAACATGTTGCAAATAAAAAATATTTGAATTAAGACAAAAAAATTTTACTTATAAAAATATCTTTTTTTTATAGAAAAGGAATGATCCCATTGTTGTTTCAGTAAGTTTTATTGATTATTAAACTACATTTAATAATTTATTGATGCAGTATTAATACTCAGAAAATAAGCTAATAAATCCTGTTTTTATCTTGATCCCCATGAGTTATCCACTTTTTAACCATTTTTCAACAGGTTTTTCCACAAGTTGTAGATTTAATTCACTTTTCTATGTGCGAAATAAAATATAAGCTTTTTTTGTAAAAAATGTCACGCGGAATTTTTTTAGGAACGATATGATCAAGATCGGTTTTAATAGGTCTTCAAATTCAATGATTGAAAAAATAATTAAAAAACAATCATCTGAGATGCAAAAAGATTTTAAAAAATCAAATCTAGATATTCTTACTGAAGAAAATGATCGTTTATTAAAAAGTCTTAAAAGGCCAAGCGGTTCTTACAGAGCTGCTTAATAATTTTATTATTTTTAAACTTAAGATATTCCAGTAATGATCTTTTATTAAATAAAGTCCAAAAATAACTTTATGCAAATTCAAACTAAATTAAATTTATTTTTTAAGGATATCTAAGTAACTTGAAAATTGAGAATATAAATTTTCTGTTAAATCCAATAAAATCTAGTTTTAATAGTAACGGTAGTAATTAATAGTAGTTATATTAAAAAAATCTCATGTTGAGATTAAATACATATTAATTGTGAATTTTTCAAGAAAATACTTAATATTTTCTATCCAATCAATCCCTAATGTAATCAATCCACTTTTGAACCCATGACCATAAAAGAATTAAAAGTAAATTACAAAAAGCTTTTAAATAAAGCAGATAAAGCCAATGGCCGCAAAGAAACTGTTTCTTTTTTGAATAGAGCTGCTAAACTCAACTCCAAGATCTATTCTAAAACCAAGACTAATTGCATCAAATGCAATGGTGTGGGTTACTTAAGAATCTCATTAGACGAAGCCAGAACTTGTCTTTGCTGTTACGGAAAAGGTTTTTTGATGGAAGAGATCCAAAGATTTTAACTCTTTAAATATTTAATTAGAAATGAAAGATCTCATTCAAGCTCATAAAAAGTTAATAAGTACGGTTAAAGAGCAGATGGGGTTTTCAGATTATGGAATGTATTGGTTAGCTTTTATTGAAGGTGGGTTAACTATATGGTTGTTAGAAAGAATATTTTTTCACTGGTTAAAGTTTTAAAGAAAAATTTAAATCATCTGAAAATAAATTCTAATTTTTATTAGTTTGAGAATATCGTTTCCATGTAAATAGTTGTAGGATGATAAAAAACTAATCATATGCAATTATTAGGTTTAATTTTACTCGCTGCTAGTAGTTGGTATCTCTGGAAATTAACTTCAAAATTTCTTGATGAGCCAACAAAAAAAGAGCTTTCGAATAGTTTTAATGGGTTAAAAAACAAATTGAAAGAAAGTAAAGAAAGTTTTTCAAAAGCAAAAATAAGTGAAGCTTGGGACAAGTATAAAGAGGAAGGTGGCGCTCTTTCTAATAAAGATAAAGAATAGTGGAAATTTTTAGTATCACAAGTTTTACTAAAGAAATATCTCGTATTGACCTAATTGGTATTTTGGTTGGGCATTTGGTATTTGCTATAGCTTTAACGCAAATTTTGGACTGGAAATGGCTTAAAAATTTAATGAGTGAGGAGGATAAATTAAAAATGCTAAATAGTTATACATGGAAAGACTTATTAGTTGACGGAGCAATCGTTGCTGTAGTTATTGGAATTATTTTTCTCATCGTAAGTATATTTCTATAAATGAACATCACATATATACTTTTGCTATTTTTATTAGCCTCATTACTTATTTTTTCGCAAATAGTTAAGTCTTCAGAAAAATCCCCATAATAAATGTCAGAAATTTCTAGCAACTCATCGTCAGGTTGGTATTTAATAGCAATCGTAAGTACAATTTCTTTTTTAGCTTTGATATATTTTGGGAAAACAAAATAAACAGCATTAATTAATTTTTTAATTATGTCATAAATAAAATTTGTTAATTGACTTCTGATTAAAAATTACAAATGAAAAGGCTATTAGTTTTACAACATTTAGAAATCGAAGGACCAGGGCTTTTTTATCAGATAGCTAAGGAGAGGGAGATGAATATAGAAATCATTCGTCTGGAGCAAGGTGATGGCCTACCTAAAACTAATAAAGACGACTTACTTTTAATAATGGGTGGACCAATGGGAGTCAAAGATATTGGGAGCACAAAATATCCATGGCTAAAAAAAGAAAGCGATTTTATAAAGTCAGAATTAAAAAAAAAGACAAGTATTATCGGAGTTTGCTTAGGAGCTCAGTTATTAGCAAACGCAGCAGGAGGAGATGTCGAAATTTTAAAACAAGGATCTCCTCCTAAACCTTTACCAGAAATTGGATGGTCTCAAGTTTTTTTTAATCAATCAAATAATGACTTAAAGAAATTTTGTGAACCTCCTTTTCATGTCCTGCATTGGCATGGCGATAGAATTTTATTACCAAAAAATGCCAAACTCCTAGCCAGTAGTATGCGTTGTAAAGAGCAATTTTTTAAGATTGGGGATTTAGCTTACGGTTTACAATTCCATGTCGAGTTAAATAAGGAAATGACCGAAAGATGGATAAATGAGGATAAATTATTTATAACCAAAGGATTAGGTCCAAAAGGTCAGTCAATTCTAAGGGAGGAGGATAAACATTATGGAGAAAAAACAATCTTAAAAAGAAAGGAATTAATAAATAAACTTTTTAATTTATTAAGCAAATAAAAAAGCCCTGTAACTTCATGAGAAACAGAGCTTTTAATATTTGTTCAGGTTGTTTTTATATAAATCTATTAATAATAAAACCTTTCTTCTTTATTAAAGAATAAGAGACCAATGAACAGGTTGTAGATACTGATTTCACGGTCTCTTTTGTAACCGTAATTTTCGGTAGATACGACAATGAATCACCTCCTTTACTAATATTTTTCTTAACATAACCAAGATGATTAAATAAAGAAACTAAATATATTAAAATTTAAAGCTTTTTTAACAAATCATTTTTTATAAGCCAGAGTTCAAGTAAATAAGTTAAATCTACCAAGGCAAAATCTCTCCATTAGTATGCCAAAATGTCCCAGTATTATTTTTATTAAGAGAGTCGATACGTTTTAAGAGTCCATTTGCGGATTCTTCTGTAGATATACCATTTTTTGTAAATCCAGTCATACGAGTACTTACTAAGCCTGGATGCAAAATAGCAACATAAATATCTTCTTTTAACAAATCTCTTGAAAGTGATTTCGCTGCCATGGATAAAGCCACTTTAGACATCCTATAACCATAGGAACTACCGGATGAATTATCACCAATGGATCCCATTCTACTCGTGATGAAACCAATCTTTGAATTCTTTTTTAAAAGACCTTTCAGTGCTCTAGTCATAGAAAGAGGACTTAAAGCATTTACTACAAATTGACGAATAATACTTTCATGATCAAAATTATCAATCGAATTAAATTCATAAATACCTGCATTATGAATTAAACAATCTAATTCGACCCCTGATAATGCTTGCCTTAAATTATTGATTGAATCCTCTGAAGAAATATCGATATTTTCTTCAATTCTTACACCTAAGTTTTTTAAATCTGAAGAAGCCTCTCTACAGGTAGCTATTACCTCATCTCCTCTTTCAATAATTTGTTTACATAATTCCAATCCAATTCCTCTATTTGAGCCAGTTATGAGGTAAGTAGACATATTTTTAGATATTTCAAGTATTATAATTTCTAAGGCAATAAAATAAAAAATTAATTACTAATTCTTTTAGTGTAATGGAAAGGATTTTAGTTATAATTCAAAAATGTCAGAAAGCAAAAGTCCATTAGACAGAATTTATAGATTAATAGCATCGCATGCTTGGATGACTGAGAACGAAGCAAAAGTATTATTAGTAATGATGTATGCATCTGGAACTAAGTCTTTAGGATTGGAGGGTAAAGGTTTAAACCAATTTATGGAAAGGTCATTAGAAAAAATGTGTTCCGATAACAAAGAAAATTTACAAGAATATCTTTTAAAAATTAAAGATAAATTTCCCAACAATGAATTACTTTCAGAAGATTAATTCATGGAGATCTTAAATCAAGAATTTACTCAAGAAATAATTAGACTTACCTGGAGAAATCCTGTTTTTATGGCTTTCGCTATAGCATTGATATGGCTAATCCCGCAATTACTAATTAGAAGAATTTTGTCAGAAAATTATAAGAAAAAGAAATTAGAAAAACAAAAAGACAAGATTCGGAAGCTATACCCTAAAGCTCTTAAATAAAAAATTTAAGCTTCATAGTAAATTTAAATTAGTTTGAGAGATTTTTTTTATGAATTATAAAATTGTAAGAATTGATGGAAAAGAAGATGATGTCACATCCCAAACTTTTTCAAACTTTGCTGATGCTTATGATTTATTAGATGAAATATATGGAGATATATGTTGTTCGGATGCTGATTATGGAGATATTGTTTATTACGATATTGTAGAAGATAAGAAAATAGAAAAAACCATACATGAAAAAGAAATTTGAAAATTGGGAACCTACTCATGAACAAAATATTGGAATAGTTTCAAGTGTTTATGAATTTATTAAAGAGGAACTTTCTGAGCTTCAAGAAATAACGAAATGTCCTGATTCTTTTATTTATGATTTCATTGCAAGAATCCAACATGAGTGGCATCCAGAATCATGTCACTCATTGGCTAGAAATCACAAAAAGAATGAGAAATGAGAAAATAATTTTTTAACAATTCATAAGATTAAAAAATAATACAATTATTTTACTCATTGATTTATTTTTAATATTATTCAAAATTAAATCTTATTAAAAAATGATTATTCGAGTATTGGGAATAGTTTTGATTCTTGGCACTATTGCATACTATGGTTTAGTTTTAACAGGCAATAGCACGTTATAAAATTCTTTTTTTATAAGAAAATTACAGATGAAATGGCCTCCTACAAATTGCTGGACAGCACCAAAAACAATCGAAGGAAATCGTCATTATCAAGTAAAGGCCTATGGAGGTAAAAATGACAAAAGATGGGTAGATCTATTCCCAACAAAAAACAAAAAAGATATCAAAAGGATTTCTTGGTTAACTCTAAAATCAAAATGGACTAGCGGTTGGTTGAGGCTTCCAAAAGATTGAGAAATTTAAGTTATTCCAAAAGACCCTAAGATAAATTGCAATTATATTTTCAACTTAAATTTGTTGATTAGGATCGTTAGCTAAATAATTAAAAAAAAGTTTATTAACAATAATTAATAACTAATTTTTTGTAAAAATTCATACTTTTATAAAAAACTCTTTCTTTTAAAATCTTCTAAGAAACAAATTTAAAATGAAGCAAGAGCAAAATAAGAAATGGCCTAATAAAAAAATAATCCGCTCAGTAAAATTTGAAGCTAAAGAACAATTTACAAAATCAGCATTAGAAAATTTAAAAACTGAAAATGAGAGAATTGTTAATTCATTAAAAGAATCTGGTGAAATCGATTTTTAAACTTTCCAATTTTCATAAATTTAATAAAAGACTACAGAATAAATAATTATTAACTATTATAGTTTTTTAACTAGCTTAAATAATGGATAAAATTTCTTTAGCAAATGCACATCTACCTCAACTGATAGGGTTAGTATTAATGTCAATTGGCTACACTCTAGGAAATAAGTTTTACTTACCTCAAGTAAACAAAAATAACTAACAAATAATTATATTTAGAGAAAAAACTAATTATCGATCAAACAGACTTTTTATCGACGACTATGTAACAATAGTGTATCTACATAACCAGAAATAAACATGTTTTCATTTTTTTTATTACAAAACGTAAATTTTGTGTTACATTAGTTAATAATTCTACCTTTAACAATGTCAAAAATTAAATCTGTTGAAAAAGAAAAAATTGTTGCTGAAAAACTTAATGGGAGATTTGCAATGATAGGTTTTATAGCCGCAGTTGGAGCTTATTTAACAACTGGTCAAATCATACCTGGATTCGTTTAATCTAATGAGTCCACTTACTTGTTTTATAATTGTAGTTATAGCCATAACATTACAATTTACGCTTTACACCATAAAGAGACTACAAGAACCTTTAGAGCCCAATTTGTTTGATACCCAAAAATCCCTTAAAATGAATAACAGAAAAAAAAGCTATTGGAAAAATGCCGAAATAACCAATGGAAGGTTAGCCATGGTTGGTTTACTTGCCTTAGTTGTTAATTATGGTTTTTTTGGATGGATAATTCCTGGATTTATTTAAGTAGTCAAGCTTAGAAATATTGTTTAAATAAATCAGCATATTTACGCATATACAAAAAATTTATTCATACAAACTTTCAATCATTCAACCGGAAAGATTAGAAATTATCGATAGTCCACCTGAGAAGTTCATTAGATTGGTTTAAACAGCCAGTTGTTTACTATTACACATAACTAAGTTAAGGGGTTGATTACTAAAGTCAGTAGTCAATCTTTTTTTCTTTTTTAGTGGAGGCTAAATAATAAAAACAATTTTATATCTTTAAATAAATGGTATAAATATGAGTACTGATGTTACTAGTATTTGGCTTAAATGAAAAATTTCCTAATTTAATCCATAATATTTTTAAATGTTTAAAACTATTTTTAGATTAATTTTATTAATTTTAATGGTTGGATTTATTACTATCAGTCCAAGAACAAGATTCATAGTTGGAGTATCTTTAAAGCAAATATCTTCATTTCTTTTATGGACAGTTAAATATGAAGACAGAGAGAAATGGATTATGGATAAACCCAGTTGGCTTCCAACTCAAATCTTAACCCCCTCTAAATAAGTAATTTCTTCTAAATCTGTAAAGCAAATCCAAATAAAAGATTAAATTTCTGGGGTTTCTTATAAAAACATTTTAAGAATATATCTGTAATTTAATAATTGAAGAAACTATGGAAAATAAAAAAAGTATGAAAGTAGAGCCATTGAATTTCTTTTCAAACGATATGACGGTAGCTAAAGATCAGCTAGCTCATAATCATTTAAAGTTAACTTATCAAAGGGATTCAGTTACAGATCTAGAACAAAAACATAAAGAATGGGCCCAAGAAGATACAGCAAGTTAATACTTAAATAATTAGTTTGTTTGACGATAGATATTTACAATGATTAAAACTAAATAGATTATTGACAGTCTGTCTAAAATAAATAGATAAAAACTAACATTTCTAATGACTGATAAAGAAAAAATTATTTCATTGTTAGATGAGCTCGCTTCCCCAGAAAAGATGGGTTCTTTTTTCATGAACAATGCAACTCCCGATTTTTTATTTATCAGACCAAGTGGTAATCCTATAAGTGCAAAAGGATTTGAAGAAATGATGAACTCTGGTGATGTAGTACAAGAAAAAGCAGAAATAACAAAAATACACCGATTCGAATTTTTAAGTGATAATATCGCAATGTGCATTTTCACTCTTGGTTCAAAATTCAGATATAAAGGGACTCCTAATGATGATTTGCCAACAGTTACTTCTATTTTTAAAAAAGTGGGTGATGTTTGGAAAATTCATTGGATGCAGAGATCAACAGGAGATTCGAATTTATCTTTATGGGTCTAGCAAAGCTAATAGCTTTATTAATGGTCCTGCTACTGGTAGGAAGTTCTTTTATAGGTTTAATTATTTACTTTATTAAATGAATTCACCTACGAATTGGGAATTTTTTAAGCAAGATAAAGATAAAATTATATGGATACATGTCTGTACTGAAGACTTGGATGGAATTGCAATATCAATAAACAACTGGTGGAAAAGAAGATATCCAAATTACAAAATAAGAGTCGTTTCTAAAAATGAATTTGAACAAATAAAAAATGCCACCGAATTACCACAACAACAAAATTAATTTTTGGTAAATTTAGATGCTGAATCTTTTATTTAAGGGGCTATATTGGTTTCAGTAATAATGAAAAAATGAACTCAGCACTTACAAAAGTCTCGAATCTAAAAGTTAACAAAACTTCTAAAATAGTCCTTAGTTTTGCATCATCAGTCTTTTTCTTATATGCATTAGGTCAAGCACCGATTTTTAAAAATATTCTTGCAGGCGCCTTTTCTTGTTCTGGCTAAAACAATTTAGCGTTTTATGGAGAGTAAAAATTCCAACATAAATAAGGGATTCAAAGGTGATCAAGAGAAGGAGTAATTAGCTACTTTTTTTTTGGAAACTATTTCCAGATGTATTAGTAAATACAATAAAAGATTTTATTTAGAAATTATTATTGATTTATTAATTATAAATAAATTCATGCCTCAAAATCCCTTTTATCTTGGGTGGAATAAAGGTTGGTCCTTTCTCTTTTATCTTGAAGGAGGAACTCCTAAAATTGAGGCGAGTGGATTTGGTATTGCCATGTCGACCGATATTAAGAGGGGAGAATCACCGTCGCAGACCGCAGATAGATTAATTTTTAAAGAGCAACGAAATAGAAAATCTAGATACTATTCTTGGATTCGTTCAATTAAATTCAGAGATGATTCTAATTAATTATGCAGTCTTCATAATCTTCTCTTGATTTTCACTAATTATTTCAACTAAGTAAAAAGTCTTAAATTTTCATATAAAAAATTTAGTAGGAATACATTTGTTTTAACGAGGTATTTCTTATTTTTATAAACTCATTGTTAAAACTTCGAATAAATAAAGTTATTAGCCATGGTCAAACGTTGAATAGTTGCTACGTTTGAAATAAGAGATGAACTTTATTATGTTTACAAATTATCTGCCTAGTGAAATGGTGACGGTTTTAGAGGTAACAACGATGTTTTCATTCTTAGTTGGGACAATATTAGTTATGTTGTTTACATCAGATCAGGCTAATAAAAAGAATCTATATTTAAAGAAAGCCAAATAACTAAAAATAAAGATTAGGCAAATATTAACTAATAGAAGTTGATTGAGCCCTAGCTTCAAATTTATTTTTAATGAAATTAAAAATAAAAATAAGGACTGGTATATGGGCTAGTCCACCAATAATTACTTTAGTTTCTGAATAAGGCATTTAGAATGTAATAAGAACTTAAAGATATTTAAGCATAAAATATATTTATCAATGCTTTTTGTTAAGTAGCTTCAGGCGCAAAGATAGTTCTATTTTCTCTCCAACATTTACATCCATTAACTAAGTGATCTCCTTGAGGAATAAGCTTCTGGTGAAAGGGACAGGTCAAGATAATTACACATTGATCTGTCGTGCTGTAACGAAAGTGAGTGCAAGTAATGCAAATCTTTGTGCGTTTGCTTTTTAGTTCTAAGTTGTGCTCGAAGTAATCCCATGACTGAGGATTTCCCATTAGTCATAGATATATTCTTCATCGAGCTTAATTACTACGCCACTAAAAAATTCTGCTAATAGTTTTGATGGGTCTTGAACAGATACTTTTCTATTCTCTTTTGTAAGTTTCTTTTTAATTGGATTTAAGTAGGTCATGCTGATTCTTGAAATTGGTTTGTTACTTCAGTCCATCCTCCAGCTATTAGTTCATTCCATGTTTCAAACGCAGAGTCGAGATCATGAAGTCTTGTGTTTTTAAGTCCTGCTGGTTCTCCTAGATGATTTGCATAGAAGAGATGGGTATAAACATTGATGTTGTTCCGTTTTGATTTCTTACACTTTTCAAACAAGATTAAAAAGCTGCCTTGCGGGTTAAGTATCCAGCCATTGGGTGAATCAACACGACTGCCATAAGAAAAATTAGACCAAACATTAGCTCCTCCTAGAGTCATTAGTAAGTAATACATGTGTACTACAAATATAAGTACAATGGGTATAGTTCGTCAAGTATTGAATTTCTTATTTACCTTTTTCTTTTAATTCTGGAAATAAAATTACCTATCAAAAGCCTGTATTAGCATGCAGTTTGATAGGTAACACCGAATCGCCGCCAGTTCTCTGATGCATCGACCTGGAAAAGCCAGAAGAGGAGTCAAAGTGGGCTTTCGTTTCCAATTACAGGATTGGTTTACGTCCACATCACGACAGTCTCCTCAAGTCGAAAAAGAGTCAGATCAGAGCACATAAAGAAGAACTTGACCAAAGATCCAGTATGTAAATATTAACTTATTTCTTTAGTCATTTGGAGATGGCCAAATCTCTCTTACCTTATTTAATATTTCTTTTGATTTTACAAATCTTTTCGACTGATTATCTTCGTTAAGTAAAAACGTTATATGAGCCATTTTCCTTCCAACACTTTCTTTGGATTTACCATACCAATGGATATTAGAACCCCTGATTTGAGATAATAATTCTAATCTTTTTTTTATGGACAAAGGAAATTTTTTATTTAAACCTAGTAAATTTATCATTAAGGATCCTTGGGAATGCATTTTTATTTCTGGAGGCTTGATGCCTGAAGATATACAAACATATTGATCGAACTGGCTTGAAGAACAAGCTTCAATAGAAAAGTGTGCGGAATTATGAGTTCTAGGGGCTATTTCATTAATTAATAGTCCTTTATCACCATAAAAAAATTCAATTCCCATCACTCCTACATAATCAAGTTCATTTACTATTGATGAGAAAATATTTTTCGCAAAAGTCTTCAAATCATAATCAATTTCAGCTGGAGACAAAACCCAATCACAAATGTTATTTTTTTGAAATGTCTCGACAATTGGAAAGAATCTTATTGTTCCATCAAAATCTCTTGATCCCACTAAAGCAAACTCATTTTTATAATCAACCCATTCTTCAATTATCCATTCTTCTGAATTGGTTTCAACAAAAAAAGAATTTAAATCTTCTCTAGTATTGATTTTTGTATTTCCTTTACCGTCATATCCTCCTTTATAAGATTTAATCATTAGAGGAAAATTCCAAGACTCAATTTCTTCATCATTAAGACTTTTAAATTCCTCTATTGATTTCCATCTTGGTGATGGGAGGTTCAATCTTTCTATTAATATTTTTTGGGAGATTCTATCGACCAAAGGTTGAATTGATTCAAGGCTTGGTACAAAAATATTTTTAGAATCAATTGAATTCAATTTTTCAATTTTAATCCATTCATTTTCAAAAATAATTTTTTCGCACTCTTTAATTAAGTCCTTATTCCCTTTTACCTTTAAAGGATCAGCTTCAATTACATAATCTGCTTTTGAACCTGCTGGATCATTGGAAGATTTAGTTTGAACGCATACTTTTATTCCTCTATTGTTTGCAGCTTCAGCAAGCATTAAAGCTAATTGACCACCTCCAATTATTCCTATTGAATAATTTTTCTTTATATTTTCTATATTTTTTTTTAGATTCATATGATGATCTTATTATGATTTTTAATTCTTAACAACTGATTATTTTAATCTAATTTTTAAGTCAAGATAAGGTTAGAATAAGTAAAATCAATTTTTAAAATTAATAAAAAACTCTTTTAAAACATTTATTGTGCATAAGAACAAAATACTAGTTCCTCTAAGTAATAATTCATTCGAAGTCCTTATAAAACTAGGATTAATTAATAACATTGGAGAAGAACTAACCCGAATTGGTATTAATAATAATAGAAAAATACTTATAGTTTCTAATAAAGAAATCTCAACACTATTTGGGAGGAAACTTCTTAATAATTTAAAAAAGAATAATTTTAATGCTGAAATATTCAATATTGAAGCTGGAGAATCACATAAGAACTTGGCAAGTTTAAGTGAGATATTTAATGCTGCTTTTGAGGTTGGTTTGGATAGGAATTCCCTACTGATTGCACTCGGTGGCGGAATTGTAGGGGATGTCACTGGTTTTGCCGCCGCTACATGGTTAAGAGGTATTGAATATATTCAAATCCCTACAACATTATTATCTATGGTTGATTCATCTGTAGGTGGTAAAACAGCCGTTAATCATCCTAAAGGGAAAAATCTAATAGGAGCTTTTTATCAGCCAAAAGCAGTTTTTATTGACCCTGAAACTCTAATAACTTTACCAACGAGGGAATTCAAGGCAGGTATGGCGGAAGTTATCAAATATGGCGTCATAAAAGATAAATCACTTTTCGAATACTTAGAAAATGAAAAGAATAGAGATAAAATCCTCAATCTCGAAAACGAATCATTAATAAAAATAATCAATAAATCAATTAAAACTAAGGCTTGTATAGTTTCTGAAGACGAGAAAGAAAATGGTATTCGAGCAATATTAAATTATGGTCATTCCTTCGGCCACGTAATAGAAAATTTGTGTGGATATGGAGAGTATCTACATGGCGAAGCAATATCAATAGGAATGAAGATTGCAGGAGACATTGCAACTGAAAAAAATTTGTGGCCAAAAGAACATTCTTCAAGGCAAGATCATCTTATTGAAAGCTATGGTCTACCGACACAAACACCTAAAATTAAAAAGAATGAAGTAATGAAAATACTTATGGGTGATAAAAAAGTACGTAATGGAAAAATGAGATTTATATTACCTATAAAGCTTGGAGAAGTTGATATATTTAATGATATAAATGAGACGCAATTCCTAAAATATTTCGATTAGCGAATACAGATTGAATTTATTTTAACTTTCTTATTATTAAATTTACTAAAAACAAACCATTTAAAATCTCCTAGACAGATCGGGTCAACTAATCTCAACAAGGCTTCTCTTCTAGAAAGAGCTTTTGAGATATCATCCTTTAGTTCGTTCTGAATTTCAAAAAGTCGTTCGGCCAAACCAAGTGACAATAATGCCTCTCCTTGTTTAACTATTCCAATAGTTTCAAAACCTAAAGTTTCCGAATCATAAATTAAACTTTCTATACAAATATGCGAAGTTAAATCACAATCCCCTGGAGACTCAAAAATATTTTCAATAATTTTTTGGTTTTTATATGAAATTAATGTCCCATTACTATTACCCAATGAATAATATCTTTTAGCTTCTTTGGCATAGTCAATTATTAATAAAATTCCATTATTGATTTTTGCATAAATAGCTTTTAACCATTTTTTATTATCTATATGCCATTCGGTCGTCCATCCTTCTGGAGCATATTTAGGGGGAATATTAATATCTAATTTTTCCTGAGCAGAGGTAATATTTTTTTCTAATTCTTTTGTAATTGAAATTGCTTCAAAGAACAATCTTCCTGATTTCTGATCTATCGAGACTCCTTGCCGATGCATTTTACCTTTTAAATTTGTTATTCTTTCTACTGGCAAAGCATCGAGAACCTCATTAGCTAATACAACCCCATTTAAACTTTTATCTTCCAATTCCTCTAAACTTCTCCATAATAAATCAAAACCCAGTTTTAGATATTTTTCTAATTTCTTTTGCTGTTTTTTTATCATTCCATTATTTGGCTCAATAATGATAAAGCAAACATTTTTTAATATTTTTTTATCATTAATAAAGATATATTCGAGGAGACCACTCATAAGACTGCCGTCTCCTGCTCCAAACTCAATCACTGATAACTTATCATCACAAATTGATTTACTTTTTACTTGTATCAACCATTCGCAAATTTGTTTCGATAACAAAAACGCAAAGTCATCTGACATTGAAGGTGAAGTAACAAAATCACCCTTAGAGCCTAAATTAGCTTTACCACTTCCGTAGTATCCATTATTTAGGTCATTCAAAACCAAATCCATGTAGTCATAAAAACTTATAGTTCCTCCCTTTTTTATTATTTTTTTTATTAACCATTCTTGATTATTCGCGGGTAGGCTTTTCATCGGCGAAAATAAATAAAGACAAAAAAACTTTTATGCATTCAAAGATTAACTATTTCTTAGGAATATTTCTATCTATAGTAATTTTAATTTTTAATGAACCTTCTTTTGCTATTAATAATCCAAATCTTTTACCTGAAGAAAAAACACCTGTTATTGATTTAGCTAAGACATTAAGTCCAAATCAGAAAAAATCTTTAGAGGAAAATCTTAATAAGTTAGAAAAGGAAAGTGGTTGGAAGATTAAATATTTATCTCAATTCGAAAGTGTCCCTGGAATTGCTATTAAAGATTATTGGGATTTAGATGAAACAAGTTTATTAGTAATTGCAGATCCTAGAGGAGGTAATTTATTAAATTTTAATGTTGGTGAAGCATATTTTGCTTTCATGCCAAGATTATTTTGGGTGGAACTTCAAACAAGATTCGGAAATCAATATTATGTAAAAGATCATGGAGAAGATGGCGCAGTATTAGATGCAATTAATTCAGTAAAAATTTGTCTTAATAGAGGAGGTTGCCAGGTTGTTCCTGGATTACCAAAAGAACAATATATATGGACTTTGTGTACTTCTATCTTAGGAGGATTAGTTGCAGGATTTGCTGCCGCTCCTAGAAAAGAGGGTCAAATCATATCAATTGGATTTTTAGCTCTTCTTTCTCCTTTATGGGGAATGCTATTTGGCATTTTTGGTTTAGCACCAATAATTTCTAGAACAAGCGAAGTATTACCGTTATTCAAAAATGGACTTACCTTTGCAGCGGCAGCAATTGCAGGATACCTTTTATCACAAACCGTATTCTCTAGATATGAGAAACCGAAAAAAAGTTAAAAATTTCCTGCTAAAAATCTCCATTTCTAAAAAATATTTCTTCTTCAGATATCTCCCCTGCCTCTGAATACCATCTGTGAGAAATATGGGAGATTTCACTATCTACAAACTCAACCCATGAAAAGTTTACTAATAATTCGCCCTCTATATTCTTTTTATATCTCGGAACTATTGCAGAATTCAAATAAGCTGTACCTTCTTTATCAATTTTGAACATATTTCTCAAACCTTGATTTCTTTTCAGACGATTATGCATATGTCCAAAAATGACAAGGTCAATTTTTCTTTTTTTTTGTATTTCTGAAATAGCAACAGCTAAATCTCTATCTCCCCAGTCACAAGGAGGCTCTTTCCAATCTTTACCACAAATACTTGTAGAGTCTGATCCCAAGCCTGAAGGACCTGCATGTGATATTAAAACAAGAGGTAATTCTCTAATATTTTTTTCTGAACTTTTAATGATTTTATTAACTGACTCTTGTTCGCTTATAGGTCCATAAACAGCTTTAACCTCATTTGAAAGATAATAACCACCTCCTGAACTACAGGGCCTGGCACTTAAAATATTTAACTGATTATTAAATATTTTCAAATCCCAAGCACAATATTTTTCTTGCAAAATACGAATCTGTTTTAAAAGAGTCTCTCCTGTGGAGTGTTTACCTCGATCATGATTTCCCAAAATCACATAAGTAGGAATTTTTATTAGATTAATCTTCTTTATTATTTTGATACTACCATCAGAAATATCTCCAATAAATAGAACAATATCTGGTTTTATAAGCGATAAAATCCTAATATCCGCTTCAGACCACTGACCGTGACAGTCACCAACAATAGCAATTTTTAAATTTGTCAGAATTTTTTCTATTTAAAGGCATATAATCTATTAAGAGACATTGTAAATCCTGACCAGTATAACTTCTACTGCAAAACAGAAATCAATTCACAACGAAAAAGATTTGATTTCTGAAATTAAGGAGCTTTGCTTAAAAGCTAATGCGATAATTCTTGCTCATTATTATCAAGCGCCAGAAATTCAAGATATCGCTGATTTTATTGGAGATTCATTAGACCTTTCTAGGAAAGCCGCAAATAATGATGCAGACATAATAATTTTTTGTGGTGTCCATTTCATGGCAGAAACAGCAAAAATACTTAGCCCAAACAAAACAGTTTTATTACCTGATATTGATGCAGGTTGTTCTTTGGCTGATGATTGTCCTGCAGAAGAATTCCAAAAATTTAGAGAAGAAAATCCAGATCATTATGTTGTAAGTTATATAAACTGTACTGCAGAAGTAAAAGCTCAAAGTGATTTAATTTGCACAAGTAGCAATGCTGTTTCATTAGTAGAAAAAATTCCTAAAGATAAAAAAATTATATTTGCGCCAGATAAAAATCTTGGTCGATGGGTTCAAAAAAACTCAGGGAGAAAACTTAAACTTTGGCCAGGCAGCTGTATAGTTCATGAAACATTTAGTGAAGAGGCCTTATTAAAATTAAAGTACAAACATCCCGATGCAAAAGTAATCGCCCATCCTGAGTGCAGCCAAAATTTATTAGTACTTTCAGATTTTATTGGTTCAACCAGTAAGTTATTAGATTTCGTTAGTAATGATTATTCTGATACTTATATGGTTTTAACTGAACCTGGGATAATTCATCAAATGAAAAAGAAAGAACCTAATAAAAATTTTATTGAAGTACCAGATATTGATGGTTGTAAATGTAATGAGTGTCCATATATGAAATTGAATACATTAGAAAAAATTTTAGATTGTTTAAAAAACAATTCCCCTTCAATTGAATTAGACCCTGAAATAATTAAAAAAGCTTACAAACCAATAAAAAGAATGCTGGATATGAGCATCTAATTCAATGAATAAACGAAATTATTTTCATTATTTTTAAAAAAAGCTAATACATTTGCAGAATCAGGTTGAAACTGACTTACTAATTTAGTTTTTTTAATAATTTTAAGAAGTTCTTTCTCACCAGCTCTATATTGTCTATCTCTTTTAGTACCAATTTCTCTTTGAAGAATTGGATTGGAATTCATCTTGACTTCTATATCTGGAGTAATTCCAAACTTATTTATATCTGTTCCATTGGGAGTTAAGTATTTTGCCACCGTAACTGTTAACCCTGAACCATCCACCAAAGTTCGCATAGACTGAACAAGGCCTTTGCCGAAAGTTTTCTTACCTACTAATTTACCTCTGTTATTATCTCTTATTGCTCCGGAGACTATTTCACTTGCACTCGCCGAACCTTCATTGACAAGTACAATTAAAGGTTTTTTTGTTAAAGCCTTACCATTTCCTCTTTTTGTTTCTCTCAAACCATCTTTAGATAAGGTGCTTACGATTATGCCTTTATCAATAAATTGACGCGAAATATCAATACTAGATTCTAATAATCCTCCGGGATTACTTCTTAAATCAAGAACATATCCAGAAACTTTTTTTATTTCTAAATCTTTTAATGTATCTTTCATCTCTCTTGATGCATTAGCATTAAACTGCTTTAATCTCACGTAACCTATTAATAATCCATCTTTAGTTTCATTGATTTTGCTTGTCACTGATTTTAATTCTATCCTTTCTCTTAATAAGGACTTGTAAAAAGAATTCCCATTTCTTAGGATTTCAAGTTTAACTTTTGTACCCCTTCTGCCCCTTATTAATTTAACTGCATCCTCAATATTCAACCCTTTAGTAGATACATTATCGATTGATAAAATCATATCTTTAGCTTTAATTCCAGCCTCATAAGCAGGAGTTCCCTCTATAGGAGAAATAATAATTATAGAATCAGATTCTTTATCTTTAGCAATTTGTATTCCGACTCCAGTTAATTCTCCTGAAGTATCTATTCTCATTTGATTAAATTCTTTTGGGTCTAGAAATCTTGTATATGGGTCATCTAAATTTGAAAGCATATCTCTAATTGCATCATAAGCTTCATTATTATCTGAATATTTTTTTGCTAAAAATTCCTTTCTTAAATTAATCCAATTAGATCTCTCAAATTTCCCACTTGAATCAAGGAAGTCTCTATATACTATTTGCCAAACGTGATCAATAACCTCTTTGTAGTTATTTTCTAAAATTGTCGCCTTTGAATGATTACTCACCAATATCCCAGAAAAAGTTGTCACTATTAAAAAGATAAGTTGATTTTTAAACAATTTTTTTATATTCAAGGGTCGGTAATAAGCATTAATTTTTCTATTAATTAAATTATAAATTAAAAATAAGTTTAGGGATCAATCCATTTTCCATCATCTTTAATGAGCCGAATTAAAGCATCAACCCCTTCATCCTCAGGTACTCTTTTTATCTCTTCTTTTCTTCTGTAAAGAGCAATTGTACCTTTACCTTTGCCTACATAACCGTAATCAGCATCTGCCATTTCTCCTGGACCATTTACTATACAACCCATTATTGCTATGTCTAAACCAGTCAAATGGGAAGTGGCTTTCCTCACTTTATCTACAACCTCCTCTAAATTAAAAAGCGTTCTACCACAGCTAGGACAACTTATATATTCAACCATTGTTTTTCGCAATCCTAAAGATTGCAAAATTGAATAGCATACTGGAATCTCCTTTTCAGGAGCTTCAGTTAGAGAAACTCTGATAGTATCTCCAAGACCTTCAGCAAGAAGTGTTCCTATACCTGCAGTACTCTTAATCCTTCCATAATCACCATCTCCTGCTTCAGTAACACCCAAATGCAAAGGGTAGTTATATCCTTCTGCATCTAATCTATCTGCAATCATTCTATATGCAGCTAACATCACTGGTGCTCTTGATGCTTTCATAGAAATAATGATGTTATGAAAATCAAGCTCATCGCAGATTTTGACGAATTCCATTGCAGATTCTGTCATCCCTAAAGGTGTATCTCCATAAGTAAAAAGCATCCTCTCGGATAAAGATCCATGATTAACTCCAATTCTTAAAGCTTTATTCTCTGACTTTAAAACTTCTACAAGTGGAGTAAATCTTTTAAGAATTGTTTTTTTAATAGTCTCAAACTCAGCGTCAGTATATTCAGTCCTTGTAGGATCTGATTTCTCAAAAACAAATAATCCTGGATTAATTCTTACTTTATCAACATGTTTTGCAACCTCCATTGCAATTTTCATTCCATTGTGATGAACATCTGCAACTAAGGGGGTATCTATATTATTTTTTATTAATTTTTCTTTAATATCCCCAACAGCCTTTGCATGAGCTAGAGAAGGAACAGTTAGTCTTACTATTTCGCATCCAACTTCATGAAGTCTTTTAATTGCTAAATAAGAATTATCCACATCCATGGTATCTTCATTTATCATCGATTGAACTCTTACTGGATAATCACTACCAATTGCGATATTCCCAACCATTACTGTTCTAGTTATCCTTCTCTCAATATAAGTTGAATATCTCCTTGAGAGACTATTCACCTCTTTTGATTGAGTAAGTGACATTAAATTCTAGAAATTCAAAAAATCTTACTTAAATTATAAAGCATATAGTTTACTACTAACCTTCTTAAGGTCTTTTAAAGTTAGATCATATGGTTTTTCAACCTCTTTTGAAGAGAATCTCAACAAATAAGATGGGTGAAAAATAGTAATAATTTCTCTCCCACCTTTCTTAAACCATTTTCCTCTTGTTTTAGAAATTGGATTCTTTATTTCCAAAATAGTTCTCATAGCAGTCGAACCGGTTAAAATAATAAATTTTGGATCTACTAGTTTAATTTGCTGCATTAACCATGGTTTATGAATATTTATTTCCTTATTAGTTGGTTTTCTATTGTTTGGAGGACGACATTTAATTACATTGCAAAAATATACATCCTTTTGTAAGTCAATTCCTGCTTCTATTAATAGTTCATCTAACAATTTCCCTGATCTACCAACATAAGGCTCTCCCTCTAAGTCTTCTTGAGCACCAGGTGCTTCCCCAATAATTAATAAATTTGCAAATACATTACCTCTACTAATGACTAATCTTTTCAAAGCAAATTTAAGTTCAAAGCTTATAAATAATATTAAAACTAAAAATGATTTAAAAAATAATAATAACTATATAATTCTTCACTCCACATTTTAATTTTTCATAAAAGACAATACGAAAATAAATTAAATTAAGAAAATGAACCAAATTAAACCAATCTGTGATACTTTTACTTATTCTTAATTTATTAATAAAATAAATTTTTCAAAAGTTATATTTAAAGAACTTTAGATCAAATGAGTGAAGTAAATTTATCAAAAAGAGCACTCTCTATTGAGCCTTCACTTACTCTGCAGATAAGTGCTAAAGCTAATCAACTCGCAAAAGAGGGAAAAGACATATGTAATTTAAGTGCTGGAGAACCAGACTTTGATGCTCCCAATGAAATATTAAAAGCAACAAGTGAGGCTATATTTGATGGATATACAAAATATGGTCCTGCCTCAGGAGATTTAGAACTTAGAAAAGCCATTGCTGAAAAACTTCAAACCCAAAACAATTTAAATGTTGAATATGAAAATGTAATGGTAACAAATGGAGCAAAACAGGCAATTTATAATCTGTTCCAGGTTTTATTGAATGATGGGGACGAAGTGATTATACCTGCTCCTTATTGGTTAAGCTATCCTCAGATGGTTAGATTGGCAGGGGGAAAGCCTGTCTTCCTAAATTCTTCGGCTGAAGATGGATTCAAAATAAATATACAAGATTTAAAATCTAAGATATCTCCAAAAACGAAATTTATAATTATTAATTCTCCCAACAATCCAACTGGTAGAGTAATGCCAAAAGAAGAGTTGTTACAAATTGCAGAATTAGTAAGAGAAAATAAAAATATTAATATTCTTTCAGATGAGATTTACGAATTAATTCTTAAAAAAGAATTTAAGCATTTAAGTTTAGCTTCACTAGCAACTGATCTAAAAGAAAGAATTTTTATAATTAATGGTTTTGCAAAGGGTTGGGCAATGACTGGGTGGAGAGTTGGTTATTTAGTAGGACAAAAAGATGTTATTAAAGCATCATCAGCCTTACAAAGCCAAAGTACAAGTAATGTTTGTTCTTTCGTTCAAAGAGGTGCTTTAGAGGCTTTAAAAATAAACCGAGAATTTTTCTTAGAAATCAATAGCCATTATGATCTAAGAAGAGAAGTCCTTTATAAAGGGCTAAAAAATATCGAAGGACTATTTATATATCCACCTAATGGAGCTTTTTATGCATTTCCTAGATTACCTAATAACTCCATGACTTCTGTAGAGTTTTGCAAAAGAATTCTTAATGATTATGGTTTAGTGGTGGTGCCTGGAAAACCTTTTGGTGATGATCAATGTATTAGGATATCTTGTGCCTCTTCAAAAGAAAAGATTCTTGATGGCTTAACAAGATTAGAGAAAGGCATTTTAAATTATTACTTTTAAATGAATAAGATTTTTATTAACATCAAAAAGTTAGTTGTAACCTCTACTATTTTTTTTGCGACTCTTTCATCACCTTTGAATGCGAATCCAAAAGTTTTAAAGATTGGGGCAATTCCTGATCAAAATCAAGAGGTGTTAGACAAAAGATTTAATTTGTTTGCAAAAGAATTAGCCAAGACTCTAGATGTAAAGGTAAAGTATATTCCCGTTATTAATTATGTTGCTGCGGTTACTGGATTTAGAACAAATGATTTAGATTTAGTATGGTTTGGTGGTTTATCCGGAGTTCAGGCAAGATTACAAACCCCTAATGCAATTGTGATTGCTCAACGAGATATTGATAAAGAATTTAAAAGCGTTTTTATTGTGAATAAGAAAGTAAAACTTGATTCAATTTCCAATAAAAATGGACTTAAAAAGCTCAAGAATCTAAGATTTACTTTTGGTTCTGAAAATTCAACATCTGGAAGGTTAATGCCAGAATATTACCTTAATGATGCTGGAATAAAAATAGAAAACTTTAAAGGAAAAAGAGTAGGATTTAGCGGTAGTCATGATGCAACTATCGCTTTAGTTAATAGTGGAGCCTTTGATGCAGGAGCTTTAAATAAACAAGTGTGGGAAAATAATCTTAAAAATAATCCTAAAAGAACAAAAAATGTAAATCTTTTTTGGATTACTCCTGATTATGTTGACTATCATTGGGTTGCTCAAGGAAATCTTGATAATAGATTTCGAAAAGGTTTTACTAAAGAACTTAAATCTACAATTCTTAATTTGGATATTAAAAATAAAGAAAATAAAAAGATATTAGATATGTTCAACGCAAAAAAATTTATAGAAGCAGAATCTAGTGACTATAAAAATATCGAGGTAATCGCGAGAAAATTAAAAAAAATCAGATGATTAATCCTCTTCTCGAATTAAAAGAGGTAAGCTATAAAAATAAAAATAATTTCACCTTAAACAAGGTAAGTTTACGAATTAAATCGGGTGAAAAAATTGCCTTATTAGGCAAAAGTGGCGCGGGTAAAACTACTCTTATATCTATTCTTAACGGAACACTCAAGCCTAACAAAGGTAGAGTCAAATTATTTAATACGGAATTTGATAAATTAAACTTATATCAAAAGAGTAAGATATCAACTATCTGGCAAGATTTAAGATTAATAGAAGATCTATCAGCAGAACAAAATGTAAATTGTGGACTTCTTGGAAAACAAAGTTTCCTATTTGCTTTTAAAAATTTACTAAATATAAGTTCTTTTAATAAAGCTCATCAATATATGCAAGTTTGTAATCTTAAGAAATCTATTTTTTCCAAAAATATTAGAAAAATATCTGGAGGCCAAAAACAAAGAGTTGCTATTGCAAGATCATTAATTCAAGAGTCAGATATCCTACTTGCTGATGAGCCTTTTAATAATTTAGATCCAAAACTAACTTCTAATATTAAAAATCTATTATTAATTACTAAAAATAAAAATAAAATAAAAGTTCCTAATACTACTTTAATTTCTTTGCATAGATTAGATTTATTAGATGGTTTTAATAGAATTATTGGAATGAAAAATGGTGAAATATTATTTGATTTAGAGAAAACTAAATTAAAAAAATATCATTTAAACAAGATTTATTAGATAATTGAATAAATTAAAATTAAATTCTTCTTCAATAACTTTTCTACCAATACTAGTTTGTATACCTATAGCCTATGAACTATTTATTAATTTTCATATTGGAGGAATTGAATTATTTAAAGAATTTATTATTTCTGCCTTTAATCCAAAAATTAATAATGAAATCATTTTCACCTTAGTAAAAAGATTAAATGAAACTATTTTTATTGCATTTTTTAGTTGGCTAATAAGTATTATATTTGGGGTTATTTTTGGAATATTATCTTCAGAAATTTTTTATAAAATATTAAATTTACCTATATTTTTAAAGAGATTTTTAAATTTATTTTTAACTTTTATAAGATCGATTCATGAAATAATTTGGGGACTTATATTATTGCAAATATATGGTATAAATTTTTCAATTGGAATAATAGCTATTTGCATTCCTTATGTTGCTATAAATGCAAAAGTTTTTAGTGAGCAAATAGAAAATATTAATCTTAAAACTATTGAATCAATTAAACAAATTAATGGTATTAAATCTTCCACTTTAATAACATTAGTTTGGGCTCCAGTGATAGAAACCTTTAAAAATTTTGGGTTATACCGTTTGGAATGTGCCATAAGAAGTACAGCAGTTTTGGGATTGTTTGGAGTTGGAGGAATAGGCACAAGTATATTTTTATCCTTTCAAACTTTGAATTTCCGAGAGCTATGGACTTATCTTTGGGGTTTAGCTTTTTTAATTATTATCTCAAAAAAACTATTAAAAAGATTCAACCTCTCTAACACTTCTAAGAATTTTTTGACCTCTTTTGTAATAGCTTTATTTTGTATTAGTTTATTTTCTTTATCTTTCTTTGTTTATTTTATATTTAATAAAAATGCAATACCTTTTAATTCAATCAATAATCTTTTGATATCAAACTTTAATTTTATTTCATACGATTTTTTAAAGCTATTATTAGAAACAATAGTTTTATGTCTTTTATCTACTGGAATAGCTATAAGTTTTCCTCCCATTTTTATATTGATTTTAAATAATAAAATAGGAATTACAATTATCAGAATAATCTCATTTTTATTTCGTTTAATACCATCGCCTATATTAATTCTAATCCTTTTAATGTTTAATGATCCTTCAATATCTTTAGCAGCAATAACATTAGGATTACATAACGCAGCCATAACAAGCAAATTGCTTTTGGCGAATTTACATAACCAAGATAATAAACAATATATTGCGATGAAATCATTAGGAGTTGCAAAGAGGTCTAGTTGGCTTTTCGGATTATTTGTTAAACAATCAAAAAGTTACTTAGCATATTGTGCTTATAGATCCGACATCATAATTAGAGAAACAGCCATTCTAGGAGTAATTGGTGGTGTTGGTTTAGGTTGGCAACTTCAAGAATCATTGAGTTCATTTGCATGGGAAGAAGTTCTAGTGATTTTGTTTGCTTATAGCTCAATTGCAATAATTGGAGAATTAATAAATGGTAAAATCAAAAGTAATCTAACTTGATTAGAAATAAAAATCTCCTCAAATCAAGTGAAATAATTTAAGGGAAAATAGTGCCTGTTTTACCAAAACAATTGGTTGTAATCGGAGATAGTTCAGTATATGGATGGGGGGATACTGTAGGAGGAGGATGGTGCGAAAGACTAAGAAAAGATTGGTCTAAATTTCATGATTTTCCAATTATTTATCCACTAGGGGTAAGAGGAGATGGAATTGAAAAGGTTTCTTTACGTTGGGAAAAAGAATGGTCATCAAGAGGAGAAACAAGAAGAAATAAACCCAAAGCTATCCTCTTAAATGTGGGTCTTAATGATACTCCAACAATTGGACAAAAAAATGGGCGGCACCAATTAGAGATAAATGGATTCGAGTATGGATTAGAAAGATTAATTTTTGAAATGAAGTCCCAAACTCAAGTTTTTGTAATTGGGCTAACCCCAGTTGATGAAAACAAAATGCCATTTGCTGGATGTTTATGGTATTCAAATGATTTCTGCCATTCTTATGAAAGAAGAATGGAAGAAGTCTGTATAAATCAAAATGTCCCTTTTCTGCCAACTTTTAGAGAAATGTACTCAGATAATAGAAGTAAGAATTGGATCGCAGAGGATGGTATACACTTAAATGCGCATGGACATCTTTGGATTTATCAACGTCTTAAAAGTTGGGATATTCTTAATAAATGGAAGGAATCCTAATTTTGATAAAAGGTAATTTAATTAGAAATTTTGAGATAAAAAATTAGAACAAAAATAGCAATTATAGAAGAAATACTTGTTTGAATAGAATTTACTAATTCATTACTTAATTTATATTTGTCTTGAAATTTAGCTCCAATAAAACTTTCAGAAATTGTTGCTAAAAAACCAGAAATTGCAACTATCAAAAATTGATATTTTGTTGAGATAATATTTAAAATAAACATTGTTAATGACATAAATATTGCACCTAAGGCACTTGCCGCTGTGCCTTCTAAACTAATTCCTCCTTCTGTTCCTCTTTCAACTTTTCTAAACGAAGTAATTAGATATGTATTCCTACCAAATCTTTTTCCTATTTCACTACCAAAAGTATCTGCCAACTTTGCTGCAAAACTTGCAGCAAAACCAATTTTGTAAAAAACTAAATTAGTAAAATTCAATTTAACCATTATTGCAAAAAACAATCCAGTTGCAGCCGAACCCCAAACATTTTCAGGACCTCTTTTACCACCTCTTTTTTCAGCTATCCCTTTTTCATTTTTAAATTTATAACCAATTTTTGTCACAAGAGATCCAAGGAATAAATATATTACGACTGAACTCCAACCTTGCCATAACAAACATCCCCATAAAATAGACCCTAATACCCCAGCACTTATCCACCCCCCTTTTGTCATCAATGGGACTCTAAAAAACAAAGAAATTAGAATAAAATTAATTAAAAAACCAAGTAAAAAATCATTAGAAAGTAAATTCATTTTTTTTAAAGAATTAATTTAAGATCATTACGCCATTGACTAAGAATTGAAGTTGCATTAACAGTAGCTGTTGAAGTTCTTAAAATGGTTTCTGAAAGTTTTACAAAAGCAATTTGATTTTTATTAAAAAATTCAATTTCACCTTTGGACCAGCCTCCCTCCGGTCCAATTACATTCCATAAAACTCCTCCTTTTTTATCCAAAAAACTTTGCTTTTTTTTTAACCAATAGTTTAAATTATCAGAGCTAACATCTCTTGTAACAGATACTGAAATTATATCTTTATTTTCTATGGAATTTATCCAGTCGAATAAATTAATATCACTCAAAATAGATGGTCTCCATAATCTCTCACATTGTTCAACAGCTTCATTAACAATTGAATCCCATCTTATAAGTTTATTTGAGAAGTTGGTATACTTCTTAACTTGTCTATCTGAATACAAAGGTTGTATAAAATCAATTCCTATTTCAGTACACATTTTTAGAATATCTTCAAAACCATTTTTAGGAATAACAACAGCTATTCCTAATAAAATTTTTTCTTTTTCTTGAAATAAATAAGGATTATTAATATTGTTTATCTTTATAGAATTGTCCTCTAAGTTTATAGCTTTCCATAATGAACCTTCGCCATTAGTGATAAATATTTCTTTACCAATTTTTATTCGCATTACTTTATTTATGTAGCGCGCTTCATTATTTGTAAGTTTTAAATTATTGTTCTTGTTATTAATTATTCTTTCATTCTGTATAAATAATCTTGTTAAATCATCCATATATAAAAATCAATTTTTAAAAACCAAATCTTCATGTTCCTCAATCGACCAATCACTATTTTCTCCCCCAATTATTAATTCATCAATTTTTACATAATTATTAGATATCTCATTTAACGCATTTATTAAAATATCAATAGAAAGTGAATCTGAAGTTCCAAAATCAACCCAACTTCTTGACCATAAATTTTGATATTCCATAACACCTAAATTATGCATCAAGGCAGGAAGGGCAGATTCTTTTTGCTCATTATCGTATGACATCCAACTTAAATCAGAACCCTCTTCATGAGTTTGTAAATTTTCAGAATTAAAACCACCTAACCTACCTAAAACATACCAACTATCAAAAACTCCATCTAAGTAGTTTTTTTCTGCTTCAGTAGGTATTTCAAAGAATTTTATCCAAATCCAACAATTAAAAGGATCAACTTCTCTAAATGCAATATTCATTTTTACTGTTATTTTTTTTTAGATATATAGTTATTATAAGTTGATAATTCAAAGTTTAAATTTTATACCTACAACTAAATTAATAATGCTTGATTTAAAAGATATTACTTATCAACCTCAAACAGGAAATAAAAAAATATTAGATGATATTAGTTTCAATCTTCATGAAAATGAAATTATATTAATTTGTGGCAAAAGTGGTTCAGGGAAAACTACTCTATTGGAAATAATAAGTGGACTAATTACTCCTCAGAAAGGAAAGATTACTTGGAAAAATAAAAATATCACTGCTAGGCAAAGAAGATGGATAAGTGGAGTAGTATTCCAATTCCCAGAAAGATACTTTTTAGGAACAACCATTGGGAAAGAATTAAAAATTGGTTTTAAATCATCGAGAGAAAAAAATATAGAGCAAGTTTTAAAAAAAGTTGGGCTATCAGATATAAATCTTACTCAACCTCCTGAGAAATTAAGTGGTGGTCAACAGAGAAGATTAGCTGTAGCAGTTCAACTAATGAGAAATCCAACTATTCTTTTACTTGACGAACCAACTGCTGGTCTTGATTGGTCAATGAAAAATGATGTTAAGAATTTAGTTCTCAATCTCAAAAATAAAAATACAATAATTATCGTTACTCATGAACCCTCATTATTTGAGGGGATACCGTCTAAAATATTATTTCTTGAACAAGGAAAGATTAAGGAATTAACGAAAGGAAATTATGGGGGATAAAATTGTACGCGCAACTGCGGCTAATGGTGGAATAAGGCTAGTTGCGGTATTAACAACAGATGCATCAATGGAAGCGAAAGAAAGGCATGGATTGTCTTATCTAACTACCTCTATACTGGGGAGAGCTTTCAGCGCCTCTCTTCTTTTAGCAAGTTCGATGAAAGTAATGCATGGGAGAGTCACTTTAAGAGTAAGATCTGATGGCCCTTTAAAGGGATTACTTGTGGATGCGGGCAGAGATGGGAAAGTTAGAGGTTATGTAGGAAATCCTAATTTGGAATTAGATCTAGTCAAAACCAAGTCAAATCAATATTCTTTTGATTTCACAAAAGCATTAGGGACAGGCTATTTAAATGTTATTCGGGATAATGGTTTTGGAGAACCTTTTACCAGCACTGTTGAGTTAGTTAATGGAAATATTGCTGAAGATTTAGCATCTTATTTATATCATTCTGAGCAGACTCCTTCTGCTGTATTTATTGGGGAAAAGATTCAAAATAAAAATATTATTTCTAGCGGAGGATTGTTAGCTCAAGTTTTACCAAAGAAAGAAACTGATCCATTATTAGTCTCGCTGCTTGAAGAAAGATGTAAAGAAATTAATTCTTTTAGTGAAGACTTATTTAAATCAAAAGATAATCTTCTTTCACTAATAAAAAATATATTTCCAGATATTGACGATAAATCAATTTCCGAGAAAGCTCGAACTCAAGAAGTTAGATTTGAATGTAGGTGCTCCAGACAGAGAAGTTTAAATGCAATGAAAATGCTTGATAAAAACGAGTTAGAAGATATTTTAATTAAAGAAGGAAAAGCCGAATTAGTTTGCGAATTTTGCAAGAATAAATATCTAATAAATTCTGAAGAGATTAAAGAGATGATTAAAAATTAATTTAAAGGAAAATTACTCCTATCCACAAAATTATCATTGCTGGTAAACTTTGAATTTTTTGAATTGATAAAGAGTTATTAGATATTTCCTGAATAAATGAGTTAGTTTCAAATAAACCTCCAAATATTAATCCTATTGAAAGAAATGTCACACTCCATCCAAGAGAACTAATAAACTTTTTACCTGATTTAATTTGAATATACGTAAGGATTAAAGTTGAAATAGAAAGCAGAAGTCTGTTGTAAGAATCAGGACTAATTAAAAGTATTATCAAAAATAATAATCCAACAGATAATTTGATTGAAAGATTATCAAAAGATGGAGGGGTTATTTTGGGAAGGCTATATTCGTTTGACTTGTTACCATTATTATTCAAATTTTTTATTTTTGATAAAAGCGGGAAATCATTATTAATGAGTTTATTAATTTGTTTCTCTTTCTTAGAAGCATTTTGAGCTTCGAAACTAACATTCCCTGACTGCCTTGCTTTCAAACTACCCATTAACAATTGATCAAAAGATGATTCTACTTTTGCCTTAAGTAGTAGATCTTCACCAGCCTCCTTAACTTTAAGATCTCTTGCTTTTTGTATATCTTCAAAATCGGCACCTTCGTCAACACCTAATATTTCATAGGGAGTTTTATCGGGATTATTTTTGCTTTTATTTGAATCCAATTGATTTTTACAATAACTATAGATTAACCAATTTTATTATCCAATAGGACTTTATAAAACAATTGGTTCCACCCCACTAACAACAGGTGCTACTTTTTTTAAATCTAAATTCTCATTATCTTCAATAAATTGATTAAGATTCCACTGATTCTTAAAAAGAATCACTGGCCTATTCCAGCAATCCTTTACTACTTTGCAATTAAAGATCCTTCCTAATTCGTCAATGGCTGACCATCCATCTGAAACCCATCGTGCCAATTGGTATGGCATAGATTCAAGATTGGCATCTACACCATATTCATTTTTTAATCTATGAATAACTACTTCCAACTGTAATTGTCCAACAGCTGCAAGGATAGGATCTCTTTTGCTCTCATCAAAGTCATAAAGTATTTGAACAGCACCTTCTTCACGAAGTTCGTTTACTCCCTTCCTAAAGTTTTTAAATGCTGAAGGGTTTGGATTTCTTAGCCAACTAAATATTTCAGGACTAAAGGAGGGTATACCCTCATATTCAAGATGAGTGCCTGTATATAAAGTATCTCCGATAGAAAACATTCCAGGGTTATTAAGTCCAATTACATCTCCAGGATAGGCATCATCAACTACTTCTCTGTCTTGACCAAATATTTTTTGAGGTCGAGATAATCTAATAGTTCTTCCTGTTCTTGAGTGCTTGACTGACATATCCTTTTCAAATTTTCCACTACAAACTCTTATAAAAGCAACTCTATCTCTATGCTTTGGATCCATATTTGCCTGTAACTTAAATACGAAACCGCTAAATTCATCGCTTGCAGGCTCAATATCTCCCTTATTACTATTTCTTGAAGTTGGTTTTTGAGCCATTTTTAAAAAACTATCTAAAAAAGGTCTTACCCCAAAATTTGTCATCGCCGAGCCAAAGAAAACAGGAGTAAGTGAACCATTAAAAATTTCTTCTTTTTCTAATTTCGAACCTGCCTCATCAAGGACCTCGAGCTCTTCAAGAGAGATCTCAAGTAATTCTTTCTCTACATATTTTGAAAGTTCTTTATCATCTAAACTCATTCTTTTCTCATTTGACTGTTTCCCTCTAACAGCTTTATCAAATAAAATAACCTCTCTTGTAAATCTATCAATAACTCCTCTAAATTCCTCACCTATACCAATTGGCCAATTAACGGGCAAAGTATTCAAACCAAGCTCTGATTCAATTTCATCAAGCAACGAAAAAGGTTCTCTGCCCGGTCTATCCATCTTGTTAATAAAAGTAAAAATAGGTATTTTTCTCATTCTGCATACCTCAAATAATTTTCTTGTTTGAGGTTCTAATCCTTTAGCGGCATCTTCAAGCATTACTGCATTATCTGCGGCAGCTAAAGTTCTATATGTATCTTCAGAAAAATCTTTGTGACCAGGAGTATCCAACAGATTTATTACTGATCTTTCATATTCAAACTGCAAAACAGTTGAAGTAATTGAGATACCTCTTTGTTTTTCAAGTTCCATCCAATCAGAAGTAGCTTTCCTTTGATTACCTCTTGCTTTTACTGCCCCTGCTTGCTGTATAGCGCCTCCATACAAAAGAAGTTTTTCAGTAAGAGTTGTTTTACCAGCATCAGGATGTGAAATAATCGCAAAGTTCCTTCTTTTATTTACCGCCTCTAAGATATTTTTATTATTTAAGTTTTCAGTACTTGAACTCATTAAATTCTATTTTAACAATCCCATTAACTCTAAACCTTACCATAAATGACTAAATATTGATCACCTTCTTCGAACACTTCTAAAGAGGATAATTTATTCTCAAAAATAAAATCTTTTAATTCTTTTGATGTGTAAGAAGCCTTTAATGATGCGTAATAATCATTAGTCAGAATTTCATTATATTTTTCCCCACATTTTTCTTTTAAATATAAGGCTGATTGTTTATCAATCGGTCTTTTAAGATCTTTATGAAAATTTATAGTCAAATCACTTGATAATCTCTTTATGCAATTAAAAAAATCATCCAGATAAGTAATATGGTGAATTAAACTGTTGCTGACTAATAAACTTATATTTTTTTCGAAAGAAATATCACTTGATTTAAGGCTTTTTATATCTGCACAAATGTAACGCAAATTTTTTAATCGACTCCGATTTAAGGAATTCTTTTTATTTAACTCAGCTATTCGAATCATCTCTTTGGAGCCATCAATACCAATAACATTGGCATTAGGCCATTTAGTTGATAACTTTTCAGAAATATTGCCAGGTCCGCATCCTAAATCAACAATCAATTCTTTTTCACTCAAATGAATATTATTTTTAATCAAGTAATGATTTATTTGACTAATAAGATTATTCTCTCCCTCTGAAAAGTCAGCTTTAGCATAAGAATCAACTTGGTCTTCTCTTTCCATTAATTCAGGTTCAACAGTTCTTTCCATAAACTTCCGTGAACAAAGATTTCATAATAAACATATTTTTACACAAACCGTTAAATAGTGGTAAGAATAGTTGCAGACGCCACAGGTAGAGTTATTCTTCCTTTACGGGTAAATTTACATACTTTTTTTATCGTGACAATTGCACCAAATAAAGCTTCCTCTGAGAGCAATTCTAATAATCTTAGAAAAGATGACTTCCCAAAAACAGCTCCTGCTGCTTATCCTGTCTTCTTTAGGTCATATAGCAGAAAGACAGTTTCCGGGAAAAGAGAGAATTGGAGTGAAGTTGGAGAAAGAAATTTATCTGGATTAAAAGAATTAGGAAAACTCTCTGATCAAGAATTGATGTTAATGAGAGAAATGCAGAGCAACCAAAAGGCTCAACCATCTGGAAGATGGTTATGGATCGGAGGGACTCCATGGATTAATAAAAACCAGAATTTTTCAGGAGCATATAATTGTACTTCGACAAATTTAATTGATTGGGAAGCTTTTGCCTTAATGATGGATTTAGCAATGATGGGTTGCGGCACAGGAGCAATAATAGAGCCCCATTTTATAAATAAGCTTCCAACAGTAAAAAATAAAATAACTATTAAATCAGTAAGCGAAGTAGGAATAACTCCTAAAGATCAAAGGCAGGAAAAATCTTCTTTAGAAATTAAAGGCAACGATATTTTTATAAAAGTTGGGGATAGCAGAAGAGGCTGGGTAGATAGTTATAAATATCTTCTTGAAGCATCAAGCAATGAAAGTCTTGAGAAAGAAGTTAATGTTCATATTAACTTAGAAGATATTAGGCCAGCAGGAGAATCATTAAAAGGTTTTGGAGGTATGGCGAATCCTATTAAATTAAAGGATCTATACTCTCGAGTTGCTTCTCTATTAGGAAAAGCGATTGGTAGAAAGCTAAATACAGTTGAGTGTTGCTTACTTATTGACGAAGCAGCTGTAACAATAGTTGCAGGTAATATAAGAAGAAGCGCTGGCATGAGGCAGTTTGCATCTGATGACAAAGAAGCAGCATCAGCTAAAGAGAATCTATGGAGTCAAGACGAAGACGGTAATTGGAGAATCGATCCCGAAAAGGACGCTCTTAGAATGGCAAATCATACAAGGGTTTATCATACAAAGCCTTCTTATCAAACAATTCTGGATGCTGTAACCAAGCAATTTCATTCAGGTGAAGGAGCAATTCAATTTGCGCCAGAAGCAATAGCAAGATCAAATGCAGATATTTTGAACGGAGAAGATCTCAAAAATGAATTCATAGAAATATATTCGGAACAAGGTAAAGAGGAAGCTAGAAATTGGATTAATCTAAATTACGGACCTTTTTCTGAAGAAGAACTAGATCATAGAATGAGTAGATATGGACTTAATCCTTGCGGAGAAATATTAGGCAACGATTTTCATTGTAACTTGGCCGAAGTTCACCTAAATCAGATAGATCCGGAAAATATTGAAGAACAAAAAAAAGCCTTTAAAGCTGCAGCTCTTTCAGTGGCATGTTTGCTAAATCATGAATTCGAAGTTGAGAGATATAGAAAAAGTAGGGAGTATGATCCTATTGTAGGAGTTAGTTTTACAGGATTATTTGATTTCTTTGTACATGCGTTTGGAACCCCTTGGTTGAAATGGTGGGAAGCTGGGAGACCTGACAACGAAGAAGGAAAAGAATTTAAAAAGCAAGAAGCTAAATTCTTAGATTCATGGAGAAAAACTGTAAAAGAAACTGTTTGGGAATACTGCGACAAACATAATCTCAGAAGACCTAATAGATGCACAACAGTTCAACCTGCTGGCACCAAAAGTCTTTTAACTGGAGCTGCTCCTGGATGGCATCCACCTAAAGCACAAAGATTTTTAAGAAGAATAACTTTCAGAAAGAATGATCCTATTGCTTTAGCTTGTATGGATTATGGTTACTCTGTTGTTCCATCTCAATCCGATAAAGATGAAAAAGGATGCTTACTTGATAATCCATTTGACCCAAGATGTACTGAATGGCTCGTTGAAATTCCAACAGAAGTAAGTTGGGCAAACATAGAAGGAGCAGATCAAATAGATATTAATAACTTCTCTGCCCTTGCACAATTCGATTTTTATATGCAAGTTCAAAAGTTTTATACAGAACATAATACTTCTGCAACTGTTGAATTTAGAGAAAGTGAAATTGAAGATTTAGCAAAAGCAATACATAATGCAATAGAAAATAACGAAGGGTATATTTCTGCAGCATTATTAGCTCGATTCAGTGCAAATGCTACATTCCCAAGATTACCTTTTGAACCTATAAGTAAAGAGGAATATTTATCTTTGCAGGAACAGGTAACTGAAAGGAAAGTAAATAATGATTTCTTTGATGCACTTAATAAATATGATATTGGAGAGCTCTCCGAAGCAGGACCAGCTGGTTGTGATTCAGATAAGTGTTTACTTCCGTTAGCTAAACCAGAAAATTAAATATTAAATTATTTGTAAATTAATTAAATTTTGTTTTTAAAAATTTAATTTATGGCTACATCTTAAGTAGGTATATAAATTGACTATGACATTAAGCTTAAATATTGGTAATTTTTTTAATGATTCATCTACTCATGCTTTAGTTGACGAGCTTAGGAAAAGAAATACAAAAGAGTCAATATTAGAATTTGAAGAGAAATTTAACTCTAGAAACGAAAAAAATCTACATATTTATATATGTAGATTTCTTAAAAATAGATCTATATCTCGAGCTTTAGCTTCTAAGTGGCTAATTACAATGATTAACGACAAAGAGTTAAAAATTAATTCTCTGAAAAATTAGATAATTAAGTTAGAGCAGAAAGCCTCCAAAGAGCTATCCCAAAAATTGAAACACCCATTATTAAAGTAAAAGCCAAAGCATTAACCACTTGAACCTTCTCAGTCATGACATTCGCGAATGGAAGTAACTGCGCATACAAAGGTTTTTCTTCAACTACTGGAGCTTTTTTACTAGGAGATTTTTTGTTTCTTGAGAACATAAACATCGTTATAATCCTCTGAATTTTACATTTAAAAAGTAAAGTTATTAAAAATAAATAGATTAATTGAACAAAATGTAACCTGTCTAAATCATTAAATTATTCTAAAAAAAGATTTCATCCCACTTAATAGATAAATTTTCTTCGATTTAGCAGTAAAAATGTCATTTAAAGCCTTCACAAAAAATTACCTGTGTGTTAATATTAATTTGTAGCAACCGCTACCAAAACGTTCAACTTGTAATAATGCAAGCCGCAAATCGACTCAAGCCATGGAACGGGGACTTGGGCGAAACCGGAGAAAATAGATGACACTTATCTACAGAGGACAAAAATACGTCCAAAACAAAGTAGCTGCAAAAAAACAGCATACAGAATTAACTTATAGAGGCAAAGCTTACACAAGTTAATTACTATACAAAAATAAAAAAGGCCACGTAACGTGGCCTTTTTTTATGACTCAAAATATCAGATGCTCAATTTATAACTAACCATCATAAATTTTACAATGAGAATTTGTAGGATGCAAAATACATTCCTCATCCCAGTACTCATTAAAAGTATCTTTTGGTAATTGATAATTAAAATCGTGCATCCTCCATATGTCATTCAGTGAATTATTGAGGATGGTAAAAGGTGTTGTAAGTTTCATAACCTTCCTTTGTAACTAGTTACTCTCTAAAACGAGTCCACCTATGAAGTCAAGCGAAGAAATACTCAATTGTACTTTCAAACAATGATATAAGATGATTAAATATTAAACCTTAAGAGGAAAATCATGACAGAGGAAAAACCTCTATTTAAAACTCCTTATGATATTAAAGATGTAAGTGCTCTTTTTGCGATAGTAGCCTTTGTTTTAATTATTGCTGCCATAGTTGGTAATAATTTATTTGGGATATTTCAACAAAATGTTAATTTTGGCTAATTCATTTTGATAATAAGTAATCTAATATCTTCTTCATTGAAAAAACAAGAACCTGTTCTTTAGTTCCCTCATGAAGAATAATATCGAGTGATACCCTTATTTTCCTTTTTTGTTAATTGTATAGATTTATTAATAGAACATAGTCATATCAATCAATCTAGTATTTTTGCTTATTGATCCCAATAAATTCTTCCAATAATATGAACGAAATTTATAAAAGGTTTATTTTATGAGTATTCAAAGAAGTCAAAATCATAAGAGACAATCAAAAAGTAATTCAGAATGGCTAGATGAAATGATAAATATTATAGACAGAATGAAAAACAAACTTTAGAACGTAATCGTAATGGGATTTCCACATTGCCCTATTTGTGTGGCTCTAGCATTTTTCACCTTTTGTGTAGTGGTCACTCGCAGCTACATGTTGTTTTTTCTTTATAACGAGTCTTTAAAAAGAAGATCTCCTTTTTTACCTATTCCAAAATACAACCTTAATCCTTTATAGCGATCTGCCAGTAGGGATAATTTATACTTGATTTTTCTCTAATTAATTGTAATTTTCTAGAATTTATTTTTACAACTATTCCGTCAGTTGGATAGTCAGTAAATAATTTTTTATCTAACCATTGTTTCCTAAAGACTTGGACTTGGCTTGTGTAATTACAGCTTTTAATGTCTGGGGTGTTGAAGCCAAGTTTTTTAAGATATTGAATGGTTTCGTATTGATTAAGCTTTCCATTAATAATTTGGAAACCGCAAAAGCTGATACCTTCTGGAGACCCTGCTGCAGCTCGGACGAAGCCTGATGCAATTCTTTGGGAAAAGTTGGGAGATCTATTTGGAGTGAAAAGTTCGCCTCTAATTTGCATAATTCCTGAAACAGGAAGTTTGAGGGGTATGTCTTGAATTTCAGCAATTTTGTTTGTGACATCTATACCTTTTCTAGAAATGGACTTTTCTAAGTTGCCATCTCTGTATTGCAAAGCAATAGCAATGCCATCAATCTTAGGCTCTATTAACAATCGAGTATCAGGCAGCAATCCTTCTAAGAATTCATCAATAGAATTCTTTTTTAATGAAGGTAATGGGAGAGATTTTTTATTAGTAAAGTAATCGCAATCAGGATCTATTCTTAAAAGATTTTTTTCTAACTGATCAAATTGTTTATCTGTAATTAAGGCATTGCCTATTCTGTAATTGTGGTCGTACCATTCGAGTCTCTCTTCAAGATATGTTGTCATAATTTATTGGCTCCTTTAATATCATATATTTCTTGAAAACTAGATTGATTTCTAGTTATATAAACAGATTTCATATGAAATTCTACATTAGTTTCACAAAAGTTTTCTAAAAAATTAACCTTCTTTTGCTACAATAATAAAGTTAAAAATTTATAATTTCCACCAGGAGAGGTGGTCGAGTGGTTTAAGGCTCTAGTCTTGAAAACTAGCGTACCGGCAACGGTACCGTGGGTTCGAATCCC
>OZSS01000066.1_pt1 | contig 43544 bp, 38 predicted proteins | sample 1779911 | NCBI WGS metagenome assembly OZSS01 (sample SAMEA2603589, study PRJEB24840) | metagenome | biome: Water; feature: Photic zone; material: Seawater sample | place: Mediterranean Sea | collected 2013-11-12 | depth 10 m
ACCTTAACTGGATCTAAAAACTGCATTTCAAAATTTTTATTTCTTAATTCAACAAGGTTATCCAAACCAGATAAATAATGAATACTATTTGTTATAAATGCCTTATTATCATAAAAATTGGAGGACCATTTATCAAATCCCAACGTTAAAGGACCACCCTTATCAACTTGGTTTTCAATAAAATTACCATCTGAAATGAGTAGCATTTTTGATTTTCCTTTTTCAATTGGGTTTGCAATAGTAAAGGGTTTAATTCTATTTTTAAACAAAGACTCAAATTGTCCTTCATTTAAAACGCCAACAATTTTTTCTTGCTCATTATATTGCGAGGGTTTAATTTCATCTTTTACTTCATTTAGAGAAATAATTGCAGGGGGGGTTCTGGTTTGCGTAAAGTTTGATGATTTTAATAAAACAGTTTTTTTTAGATTGTTTCTTAGAGTGTCTATAGGGCTTGAATAGCGCAACCAAACATTTCCTAAATCTTTACCAATTGCAGCGTTTGTATTAGTCTTAATTAGTGGATAATAAGGCCATGGGTAAGGTAGGTATTGAGTATTGTTTTCTTCACCACGAGCCAATATAATAGGAGCGCAATATAAATCTTTCAATAGACCGTTTTGTATGCGTATGCCCTGATTGAAAAAATAGTCTTCTAAGCCAAGTTGGTTTTGCTCAAGTGGGGCTCCCTCTTCGCTGTTCATAAGCAAACTTTCGTCCATTTTAAGAGGGTCTATCAACCAAAGAATTGCTCCCCCTTGAAGCTGGTATTGGTCTAAGATGTATTTTTCATCGGTTGAAAAAGATTTTTTAGGATTAGAAATTAAGAGTAAAACGAATCGATTTAGATTTTGAAGTGTTTTTACTCTATCGATACCATCTGCATTAAAATCGAAGGAAGCAACATCATAATACGATTGCAGACTTTGAATCAAATCTGCCAAAACAATATTTTTAGAAGTTTTATTAGAAGTTAAAAAGGCAATATTTTTCTTTTCTGTTAGTGTAATTTGTTCGATTCCATCCATAAATTGAAACTCGAGTTGTTGCAATGATTGCAATAATATTTTTTCTGGTGTATCTCCTAGGTTTTTTTTAAGCAGTGAAACTCGAACAGTCTGTTCTCCATGATTCAGTATAGCCCATGGGAAAAGTACTGTTTCTTTGTTGGTGCTTAAATTATTTTCAGCTACAAACGTTGGGGGAAGTCCATAGGATTGCATTTCTTCAATAACAGAATCTGCTGTTCCTTCTTCAAAAGGGTTAATGAAACTGATATACAATTGGTCCGTGTAGCGTTCAAAATTATTTAATAAACTCTCAATGGATACTCTAAAGTGTTGATATTGAGCAGGTAAATCACCAGTTAAAAAAACGTCAATTCGTAGAGGTTGGTCTAAGGACTTTAACTTTGATATTGTATTCTCTGAAAGTTTGTGTCTCTGATCTTTCGTAAGATCGATTGATCCATTGATGCCTTGCGCAGCTAAAAGAAGCAACAGAGTGATGGTGATTCCACCCACTATATTATATATTTTCTTCATACTTCTAATCGACGCTTTATATTAAGTTGTATAATCAAAAACAATAAAATAATATGAATTAGAAAGTAAATTAAATCGTTAAACTTAATCAGGCCGCTGCTGAGATTAACTAAATGGTTTTCCATTCCTATGAACAGTAGTTGTTTATAGAGCCAATTATTTGCAGTCAGATAGGCTAGTTGCCCCCATATGTAATAGTGTGCGAAGCAACATATTAATGAGCAAATAAAAACAGTGACTTGATTTTTAAAAATAGATGAAAAAGAAAGCGTTATGCTGCTATAAACAAGGGCAAGAAAAAAAAGGCCTAAATAACCGCTAACAAATCTACCTAAGTCCAAGTAATTCCATTCTGGTAGAAGGTTTGCAACGACATAGCCATTTAAGATTGTTGGGATGAGAACCAAAAGAATTAAAACCATAGCAGCCATCCATTTGGCTAATACAAGTTCAAAAATCGTAACGGGCTTAGTAAGTAGAATTTCTATCGTTCCGCTTTTCATTTCCTCAGAAAAACTTCCCATACAGAGCGCTGGAATAAGGAACATGAATAACCATGCAGATCCAATAAAGAAACTATCTAAAACTCCAATTTGTGTATTGAATACATTATTGCTAGTGTCTAAGAACCATAAAACTAAAGCGTTTATAATGAAATAGGCACAGAGAATTAAATAGCCAGTGAGACTATTAAAATAAAATCGAATCTCTTTAAAAAAAATGCTTCTCATTCTATTCGAATTCAATAGTTACAGTATCTCTGTAGGAGAGACCAAAGAGGCTTTGAGCACCTCCAACAGTCGTAGGATTGCTTTTATAAATGGCTAATTCTAAGTGTCCAGCACTATTAAATAAAGCAATTTTTTTACCATCTTCCTGCCGTTTTTCCTTGGGTAAGCCCCAGTCAATGGCATCGCCATAAGAAGCATATATTTTTCTGAATTTAACGGTTCGAGCATAAATGGTGAAAGGCCTTGTCTTTCCAATGGATTCAAAAAGTTTTTTGGTTATGTTGGTAATTATATTTCCATAATTGTCAATATATATTACACTTCCCATGATTTGTTTTTTATCTGGATCAATCACAGGTTTGATATTTTTTAGCTCTTTGATTTTATCAATCCTATTTCCTACAATTTCTAATTTGCCTTCTTGTAATAAATGAGCAGCTATTTGAACAAATGTATCCAATACAGGAAACGTACTCATTAAATTATTATGAATATTAATTTCTACCATTTTATCGGCTTTCTGTTCTTCCATCAATAGAGAAAAAATACCATTGTTAGCACCAATAAAAAAATGACCTTTAAATTCGATTGCGAGGTGCTGATTTTCAGGGGTTCTTTCAGACTCAATTCCTACAATATGAACACTTCCCTTTGGAAAAGCACTAAAGCTATTCTTTAACAAATAGGCAGCTTCTGCTAAATTGAAAGGGCTAATTTGGTGTGAGATGTCAACAATCTGAACATCTTTTATCAATTGCATTAGCGCCGCTTTTGTTACGCCCACAGAAAAGTCTTTCAGTCCAAAATCGGTGGTTAGTGTGACAATGTTCATAAAGGAAGTGCAACAGTTTGCTTTCTCGTAAAAAAAATATTTATTTTTATTGTGAACTCAGATACTAAACAAAAATAAATTATTTAACGGACTTACGCTTGAACGAAATAAAAATTGAACTCACGGAAGTAAACCCCCAAGAATTTTTTGGCAGTCAAAACCGCTTTTTAGAAAAAATACGCTCATATTATCCTAAATTAAAAATAGTAGCTCGTGGGAGCACTTTGAAAGCCTATGGAGAACCAGAATTGATTGAAGATTTTGAATCTAAATCGAATATGTTACTGATGCATTTTGCCAAGTATAATGCTCTCTCTGACGAAGTGATTGAACGCATATTACAATTTAACCCTAACGAACCTTTTTTGCCCGAAGATGCCTCTGAAGCACAAATACTCCATGGAGTAGGGGGTAAAATCATTCGAGCCAAAACAATCAATCAAAAGCGATTGATTGAATCTGTCAATAAAAATGATATGGTTTTTGCTATAGGACCTGCAGGAACAGGAAAAACATATACTGGCGTGGCTCTAGCAGTGAAGGCATTGAAGGAAAAACGCGTCAGCCGTATAATATTGACCAGACCAGCGGTTGAAGCAGGTGAAAATTTAGGATTTCTTCCAGGCGATTTAAAAGAAAAGTTAGATCCCTATATGCAGCCCCTCTATGATGCGTTGAGAGATATGATACCCCATGAGAAACTAATGCAACACTTAGAAAAAGGGACTATTCAAATCGCTCCCCTGGCCTTTATGCGTGGTCGTACACTGGACAATGCATTTGTAATTCTTGATGAAGCTCAAAATACTACCCATGCACAAATGAAAATGTTTTTAACCCGAATGGGAAAAAATGCTAAGTTTATGCTCACTGGCGATCCAGGTCAAATAGATTTACCAAGAAGGGTTATTTCTGGATTAAAAGAAGCCATACTTGTTTTAAAAAACACACCAGGTATTAGTATTGTTTATTTAGATGACAAAGACGTTATCCGTCATCCATTAGTGAAGAATGTGATCGATGCTTACAAGCGTATTGAACACGAAAATTAAAGATGAATACATTACTTAAAACAGATTTAAATTTACCGGGGCAGCGTTCAAAATATAAGGGAAAAGTTAGAGAAGTTTACCATTTAGACAACGACCAGTTAGTGATGGTTGCCACTGATAGAATATCAGCTTTTGATGTGGTCTTGTCAAAAGGAATACCTCACAAAGGGCAAATTTTAAATCAAATTGCAATCCATATGTTGAAAGCTACCGCTGATATAGTGCCTAATTGGTTAGTGGCTTCTCCCGACCCTAATGTGTCTATTGGAGTGCGTTGTGAGCCTTATAAAATTGAAATGGTCATTCGAGGTTATCTTACCGGTCATGCCGCAAGAGAATATAAGATTGGAAAAAGAATGTTGTGTGGAGTTCCTTTGCCCGAGGGAATGATAGAAAATCAAAAATTTCCAAATCCAATTATAACCCCTGCCACTAAGGCTGAAGAGGGACACGATGAGGACATTTCTAGAGAAGAAATTATTGAACAGGGTATTGTTTCAGAAAAAGAATATAATCAACTAGAAGAATATACAAGAAAACTGTTTCAAAGGGGAACATCAATGGCAGCGCAACAGGGCCTGATATTGGTGGATACAAAATATGAATTTGGAAAAAGTAATGCTGGTGGAATTTTACTAATAGATGAAATTCATACGCCAGACTCTTCTCGCTATTTCTATCAAGAGACCTACACTTCTCTTCAAAAACAGCGTCTTCCTCAAAAACAACTATCCAAAGAATTTGTACGCCAATGGCTAATAAAAAATGGATTTCAAGGATTACCTGGCCAAACTCCACCTCCAATGGAGGATAATTTTGTTGAAACCGTTTCAAGGCGCTATATAGAACTCTATGAAAAAATTATTGGGGAAGATTTCGTGCAGGCAGATACCGACTCTATTGAGGAACGTATAAAAAAAGCACTAAATAATTATTTTTCTAATTAATACCTACTTACTCCAAATTCTGCTTTTCAAGAATGTCATGCAGTACAGCCAAATAGAATGGTAAAGCCATCGCTTCTTCATTTTCTATTTGAACATCTTCCATTGTTATGTTACCACCATGACTTTTGATGGAATTGAACATTCTATTTGAATGAATAACCTCAAATTGTCTATCATTTTTTGAAAGATAAAGGGCAATTGGGTTATTAGGTCTCCAATTGTCAACATTATTTTCATCCAAGGCTTTTAAAAAAGCTGTATCTGTTTTATTTAATATTCCTTCAATAAAAGTAGCGCTAAACAATGCGTTTACATCATCAGTGACTAGCTTTTTATCGATAGGAGAGTTTAGATGCTGAATGGATGCTAATCTGCCTGCATAGGGTTCATTTAGATAATAATTCCATGGTCTATTTAATGTCTCATAGAGATTATTATAAGAATTGATCATCCATAAATAATGTCCAATCATCTGTCCCTTGTCTTTAACATTTAATAAAGATTCTGTAAAAATAATTTTATTGTATATCCCTTTCGCAGCATACGTTTTAGTCAAGCTAAAGTCACCTATTTCTTCAATCATTTGTTGAAGAGCAATGGCGGCAAACCCTCCATCAGAATAGCCAGCAATAAAAAGCTTATCATTGGTTGCAATATGATTTTCTTCAATATAAAACTTTGAGGCTTTGAGCATATCATAACTGCTTGTTGCTAAAGAATTTTTGTGTTCTTTAGGATGAAGCGCTAGTGAAGAACTTCCATACCCTAAATAATCTGGAACTATTGTTATAATGCCAGTGCTTGCCATTATGGCTGCGAAGGTGAGGTCATTATTTCCGAGTTTGCTTTTTGAAGGTGCATCATCAGAGTTAAGTAAGTTACCATGTTGAAAAGAAAGAAGTGAATAATCACCTTCAGTTTCTGGTAGAAGTAGTATTCCAGATGCCATGGTATAATTGCCATTTACGTCAAAGGTGCGATAGATTATTTTTAATCCTTTAACATTATGAAATTTGGAATTTATAGTGGTGGGATAATTTTTTTTAGCAATTTCCTTTAATATGGAACCTTTAAATGTATAATGATAAGATACGTCTATTAAATTTGATTTAACCTCCTTAGTAACCTCATTGTTATTTAATTCAATTAAAGTAGTATTGTTTTTAGAACAGTCGATAAACAGAAAAGAGACAATAATAATAGTAAAAAATTTTATTGAAAACACGATATTTCAGATTTGGGTTGTAAAACAAAAATATCAAATAATGATAATGAATTAATCCATTATAGCCAAAATGTAATGAGTGGTAAAAAAATCTACCCTATTGATTCAGCAAGTCGTGAACTTCTGAAACAGGAGTATTAGCTGGAAAACAAAAGGCATTATCATATTTTTTAAACCAAGTAATTTGTCTTTTAGCATAACGACGAGTATTACGTTTTATGTAATTAACGGCATCATCTAAACTTACATTTCCATCAAAATATTCCATCAATTCTTTATAGCCGATGGTTTTTAGAGGAGCGAATTCACGAAAAGCTAAATTATTTTTGGCTTCAGCTTCAAGACCCGCAGCCATCATTTGGTCTACCCTACGGTTAATATTATCATATAAAATTTTTCGAGGACAATGCAATATTAACATTTTTGAGACAAAGGGCCGGGACTTTTTTTCTTGACCCAGAAAAGATGAATAGGGTTGGTTTGAAGCAATACAGACTTCAAGGGCACGAGTGAGGCGCTGTGGGTTATTTCGATCGACAATTCTATAGTAATCGGGATCTTTATTTCTCAATAACTCTTGTAAGGATTTTATTCCATGGGTGGATCGAAACAAATTGATTTGTTGTCTGACTTCTGCAGGAATAGAGGGGAAATCATCCAAACCAAACATAATTGCATCTGCATACATTCCAGAGCCACCAACCAATATTAAGGTGTCATGTTTTTTAAATAATTTCTCTAATAAAGCAAGGGTATCTTTTTCATAATCTCCAACAGTGTAGATGTCTTTTACGGATTTATGCTGTAAAAAATGATGAGGAACCCCCTCTCGTTCTTCAATTGTGGGTACAGCAGTACCGATAGTCATTTCTTTGAAAAACTGTCGTGAATCACAGGAGATGATTTCAGTTTTGAAAGCTTTTGCAAGGCCAATACTCAGTTTTGTTTTCCCAACTGCAGTGGGACCAGCAACATAAATTAAGTTTTTTTCATTCATGGTTTAAAGAATTTCCACATTGATTACAATAAAGGGCATCGTCTGAATGGGTATCAGTCAAACAATTTAAACAACTTTTTGTGTTTGTATCTATAGTTCTTTTTTTCATTGAAATTTCAGCACTTACAATTCCTGTTGGAACCGCTATGATACCATATCCCATAATCATTATGATGGCTGCCAAGAATTGTCCTAGAGGTGTTTCTGGGGCAATGTCTCCATATCCTACTGTTGTTAATGTTACTACACACCAGTAAATACTTCTTGGGATACTGGTGAAACCACTTTGATTGCTTTCAATCAAATACATTATCGTACCAAAAATAATACACAGAATAATTACACCAAACATAAATACCAAAATTTTTGGCCGACTAGATCTAAGCGCCTTCAATAACACATTTGATTCTCCTATGTAGCGCGTTAATTTTAAGATTCTAAAGACTCTCAATAATCTCAAAGCTCGTAAGGCTATCAAAGATTGAGTGCCCACAAAGAGAACTGAAATATATTTTGGAAGTGTTGATAATAAATCTATTATTCCATAAAAACTAAAAATATACTTGCTTGGATTTTTAACACAAATAATCCTAAGAATATATTCTATACTAAACAAAATAGTAATCAACCATTCGGTAATATTAAGTACATCATGATATTCTTTATCTATCCAAGAGACACTCTCCAGGGCAACCAACAATACACTAAATAAAATGAAAATGAGTAAAATCAAGTCAAATAACTTACCCAATGGAGTGTCTGCTTCATAAATCACTTCATACAGACGTAATTTCCAAGAAGAAAGTTCTTTTTTGGGCTCTATAGCGGATTTGGATTTCAAGTTGCCTGAAAAGGTATAATTTTTAGGAATTTCTTTCTACCAATAAAATTACAAATAATATGCTTAATATCTTGGGTTTCTTGAATTGTAATTAATCGTTTTTCAATTCTTTCTTTAGTTTTTATTTGACTGTTTAATTCATAATACCCATAACCTCTAAACATAGAATCGGTGAAATATAGAAAACTATATTCCCCTATTTCTCTTCCATTCTCAATCAATAGAAAATCAGAATGAGGATATTCCCAATCGGATACAATTTCCATCAGTCGCTTATTGTACGTATCTGGATGCTCTAAACCCTTGCAAGCCCCATAACATAGATCAGAAGTAAAGCGCTTACATTCTTCTTTTAGGTCGATCTGGTTAGGATTGTGGCAAAGGTTGAATGTGTTTTTCCATTCTTCAATTTGATATAGCGCGGCTTTCTTATTAGGAAAACGAGCAAAATAGGTTCCTTTTTTTGTGATTTGGTTCAACTTAAAAGTATGATAATTATCTTCTTGGCTAACCTGCACAACCACAGGAAATAAGAAATGTTTAAAACTTCGATTAAAGGGTGGCCTGTGTATTTTGATTTCGTGTTGCTCTTTTAATAATGCGATTAATTCATTTCCTAATGGAGTACAGCTAATTTGGTGAAGTTGTTTTTGTAGTATTATATTTTTTTTACTGGTTTGAGTGAGATGATTTTGAACTTGTTTTCGAATATTTTTACTCTTTCCAATGTAAATTATTTTTTGATTTTTGTTGTACAGATAATAAATACCAGTTGTTGTTGGAAGCTCTTCCAAGAGTTTAAGGTGCTTAGGAGAAATTCTACTAAAGGGGCTGTCTTTGAGTTGTTGTTTTATAATACTTTTTTTACTGTCTTTTTCAACCAATAAGCTAAAAAGTTTCAATGTTGCTAATGCATCTCCAAAAGCCCTATGTTGGTCTGAAATTGGAATTCCTAAACTCCTCACTAATTTTCCCAAGCTATAAGATTCTTGATCTGGTAAAAGTGCTTGTGAAAGGGTCACAGTACATAATGATTTTCTCTTAAATGAATAGCTCAATCTTCTAAACTCTGTTTCTAAAATGCGACAGTCAAATTCTGCATTATGTGCTACCAGAATGCAATCTTCAGTGATTTCGATAACTCTTTTTGCTACCTCATAAAATTTGGGAGCATTGATCAACATTTTAGCATTGATGCCTGTCAATCGCTGTACAAATGGTTGTATTTCCCGCTCTGGATTAATCAATGAGCTGAATTGATCAATAATTTTTTGCCCATCAAAGCGGTAAATGGCAATTTCAGTAATGCCTTCTTCATTATACTTACCCCCAGTAGTCTCAATGTCTAGAACAGCATACATATATCAATCTCGATTGCCAAATATTTTACTACCTATTCGTATCATATTAGATTCTTGATTTATGGCTATTTGATAATCATTACTCATTCCCATTGAAAGAATACTGATTTGGTTATATTTTTTTTGAGCTAAGAAGAATAGCTCTTTTAAAACCTTAAATTCATTTTCGATTTGCTCGTTATCCTGCGTAAAAGTGGCCATACCCATTAGCCCTACCACCCGAATATTTTTTAGCGATAGACTTCTTTCTATTAAGGGCAAAATCTCGTTTGGAGAAAGACCAAATTTTGTGGTTTCGTTGGCAATGAAAACTTGTAGCAGACAATCGATAATTCTATTGTTTTTAAAAGCTTGCTTGTTGATTTCATTTAATAATTTCTCACGATCAACACCATGAATTAGGGATACATAGGGGGCCATATATTTCACCTTATTGGTTTGGACATGACCAATCATATGCCACTGAATGTCTTTTGGAAGAGTTTCCCATTTAGACGTCATTTCTTGAATTTTATTCTCTCCAAAATGACGCTGACCCGCTTGATACGCCTCCATTATCATATCATTTGGTTTTGTCTTTGACACAGCAACTAATTCCACTGAAGAAGGAATTGTTTCTAAAAAGGCATCTAAATTGTCACTAATACGTATTGTCATATTAATAGTATTTAGTGATGCATAGCTTCTATAATGCTGTGGGCTACAGCAAGCGCTCTGGCTCCATCTTCAAGACTTACTTTTGGCTTAGTTTTATGCTCTATGGCTGAAGCAAAATCTTCAAGCTCTCGTTGAATGGCATTAGTTATTTCTATTTCAGGATTTTCAAAATAAATCTGCTTTTTGTTTCCTTCAGCATTTTGTAAAATAATTGCTAGATCGTCCTTTTCTTTGGGTGCATCTTTCATTTTGACAACCTCAACTTTCTTGTCTAAAAAATCTACAGCTATATAGGCGTCTTTCTGAAAAAATCTTGACTTACGCATTTTTTTTAATGAGATTCTACTAGATGTCAAATTGGCCACACATCCATTTTCAAAAGCTATTCGAGCATTTGCAATGTCTGGAGTGTCACTAATGACTGCTACGCCTGAGGCGTCTATATTTTTTATTGGAGCATTCACTAGACTTAAAATAACATCAATGTCGTGAATCATTAAATCCAAAACTACAGACACATCTGTTCCTCTTGGATTAAATTCAGCAAGGCGATGAGTTTCAATAAACATTGGGTTAGTAATACTTTCTCTCACAGCCTGAAAAGCGGGATTATATCTTTCTACATGCCCCACTTGCCCTAAAACCTTATATTCCTTCGCTAAAGCAATCAGTTTTTTAGCCTCCTCATCAGTTTGAGCCAAAGGCTTTTCAATAAAAATATGTTTTCCCTGTGCAATTGCTTTAGAGGCAGATTCAAAATGAGACAAAGTTGGGGTCACTATGGAAACGACATCCACATTTTGAAAAAGTTCCATTTCGTTTACAAAGGCTGTAGTGTTGTATTCTTTTAAAACTTGATTAGAAGCATCAGCATTTGGATCATAGAAGCCTACAAGTTCGTAAACATCAGAAGCCTCCAATTGCTGGAGGTGTATTTTTCCTAAATGCCCAACACCTAAAACACCTATTTTTAACATCTTCTTTTCATAGTTGTTCAAAAATACAATCAAAATATGGATTTTGGGAGAAACTCAATTATTTTTGTGCTCATGGAAGACCTCCCAAAACATCAAGGACAAAGGAGACAATTAGCCGATCTCTTGGAAAAAAAAGGGATAAAAGAACCTCAAATATTAAAAGCCATAGCTAGTGTACCCCGACATTTTTTTATGGACAAAGGATTAGAAATATGGGCTTATAAAGACAAAGCCTTCCCCATTGCTGCAGATCAAACTATTTCCCAGCCCTATACAGTAGCTTTCCAAACAAGCCTTTTGAAGGTTAACTCTGGTGATAAAGTACTTGAAATTGGAACAGGTTCAGGCTATCAAACGGCAATTTTATTGTCTCTTGGAGTCCATGTATACACTATTGAAAGACAAAATGAGTTATTTAAAAAAACTCAACGCTTATTCAATAAACTCTACCTAAAACCAAAAAAGACCGTGTTTGGAGATGGTTACAAGGGGCTAGCTGAAGATGCACCTTTTAAAGGCATAATTGTTACTGCCGCCGCTCCTGAAGTCCCTCAAGCTCTTCTTGAGCAGCTTCAAGTGGGTGGACGACTGGTTATTCCTGTTGGTGTTGAGAAACAATTGATGTATTGTTTTACACGAACTGCTTCCCATAATTTTGACAAAGAGAGTTTTGGTGAATTTCGATTTGTACCCCTTTTAGAAAATAAAGAATAGTTTCTTGGTTTTTTTTCTCTTGATAGGCTAAAACGAGGACTGATTCAATTTCACTTGCAAAAAAATTAAAAACATATCCATTGTTTTTGAAAAAATAGAGTTAAAAAATTCTATCCAGTTGACATAAATCACTTTCCACAAAGAGTTTTCTAATTATTTTTTCTTTCAAATTGTTGTTTAATTGATGCAACTTGATGCCAATTGAATGCAATAGAATCATTTTTTTGATGTACCCCCTGAGTACTTCTTCCGTTCACAATATAGTGATACAACAATTCTTGTAACTCCAATACTTTCTCAGGAAATTGCCCTTCAAGGTTTTTTGTTTCTCCAGGGTCTTTTTTTAGATTATAGAGTTGAATAGGAGGAAGATTGCTTATTCTTTTAATTTCTTTTGGAGTAGGGGAGCTCCAACCTCCTGAGCCTGGTGCCATGATGAGCTTCCATTCTCCTTTCCGAAGTGCAAAACTCCCATTGATTGAATGGTGCACTGTGGCTTCCCTTAGGGATGATGAATTATTTTTTTGTTCGAAAATAGAGAGTAAACTATAACTGTCTTCGGCTTCATTATCTTTTAATTCAATAGATGAAATATCCGCAAAAGTAGCCATTAGGTCAGTGAGACAAATGGTATCATCTGAAGTAGTGGCTTTGGCAATTTTGTTGGGCCATTGTACAATAAAAGGAACCCGGTGCCCACCTTCAAAAATATCGGCTTTATGCCCCCTATATTGTCCACTAGGGAAATGTCCTTTTTGTTGCATTTCATCAATTTTTGCCGCAGGGGAGCACCCATTATCACTTGTAAAAATAACGAGAGTATTATCCTTAATTTTTAATTCATCTATTGTTTTCAACAACTTTCCCATGTAATTATCAATCATCATTGTGAAATCACCATAGGGGTTCAATTGGCTTTTTCCTTGCCATTCTTTGGTTGGTAAAATAGGCGTGTGGGGAGAGGGTAGTGCTAAATAGAGAAAAAAGGGCCTTTCTTTTCCAGCATGATTTTTAATGTATTTGATTCCTCTTTTAAAGAAGTTAGGGGTAACTTCATCATGAATAAAATCTGGTGCTGTGGGTCCCTCTCTCCACCATGAATAAACTCCATTGTTTACTGTGACTGTGTTTGGAAGGGCAGTAGGCATATCATTCTCAACATACACATATGGAGCCATATCTAAAGACCCTGAATGTCCGAAGCTGTAATCAAAACCAAGTGTGTTAGGGCCATTTTTTATAGGCTTTGAAAAATCCAAATTCTTAAAATCCTCTGGATTCCATCCCTCTCCATCTGCCTCTAGTTCTTTATTTTTTAGTGCCCAGTCCCAACCTAGATGCCATTTACCTATAAATGCTGTTTGATAAGATTTTCGTTTTAAAAGAGATGCAATTGTTGTTCTCTTTGTTGGTATTAAGGCCTTCGACTTACCTGTCAACACGCCTTGCTTGAGTGAGGTCCTCCAATTGTAGCGCCCTGTAAGTAAACCATATCGTGTAGGGGTGCACACTGATGCTGGAGTGTGGGCATCTGTAAACCGAAGCCCCTCTCTTGCCATCTGATCGAGATTTGGAGTCTTAATTTTGTTGTCCTGAACATAAATCGAAAGGTCTCCATACCCTAAATCATCTGCTAAAATCACAATGATATTTGGAAGCTCTATCTCTTGAGTGTTTGATTGACATGCTTCAAAAACCAATATAAAAAACGAAAATGCTGAGAAATATCTTATTAAAAAATTGAGTGATTTAAATTTCATAGATGAAAGGGTTGTATATTTACTAATATAAAAAAATAGGTTGTTTTTTTTGAAAGAAAAGGAAAGGTGGTAAACTAGGAGTTGAATTTTTTCTTAATTCGATCCAGACTACGCTTGTTGTCTCTGTCTTTGATCGTCTCCCTTTTATCATAAAGCTTTTTACCTCTAGCCAAAGAAATTTGAAGTTTAGCATAGCCATTATCATTTATAAATAGTCGTAATGGAACTATAGTCAACCCCGTGTTCTTCACTTCTTTCTCGAGCTTTTTTAACTCTTTTTTATTGAGCAATAGTTTTCGAGCATTGCGTGGCTTATGATTATAACGCGTGCCATAATGATATTCTTCAACATACATATTAATTGCAAAAAGTTCCCCTTTTTCATTGAACTCACAAAAGCTTTCTGCTATGGATGCTTTGCTGTTTCGGATGGACTTTATCTCGGTTCCTGTCAAAACAATCCCTGCGGTATATTGATCTATTAATTCATATTCAAACCGTGCTTTTTTGTTCTTAATGTTCACCTGCTTATGCATGAGGCAAAGGTACACTTTTTAGTCCCCAGAGGAAGCTTTTCGAAATATGATAGCACCTTCAAAAAAATCTACCACTAATTTTTTTTGGTTTTCAGAGGGTTCTTCTAAAAGCATTTTACTGAGTGAGTTGAGGAGTTTTTCTTGCAAAACTCGTCTAACGGGTCGGCCTCCATACTGTGGATCAAACCCCATTTCACTAAACGCATTCAGTGCTTCATCTGTCAATTTTAAAATGATATTTTGTTTCTCCAAGCGCTTTTGGATAGTAGAAAATTGCAATTGTACTATTTGTTTAATTTCATTTTTAGTCAGTGGCGAAAACATTACAATGTCATCAATTCTATTTAAAAATTCTGGACGAACGCTTTGTCGCAACAAATGCATAACCTTATTTTTAGCTTCACTTTGAGCTGTTTTAAAAGCTGTATTTTCTTCAAATGCTTTTTGTATTTCATGACTACCCAAATTACTAGTCATAATGATAAGACTGTTCTTAAAGTCGGCTAATCGGCCCTTGTTGTCTGTCAAACGGCCTTCGTCAAGCACTTGAAGGAGTATATTAAATGCATCTGGGTGGGCTTTTTCTATTTCATCAAGCAAGATTACCGAATAGGGTTTTCTTCTAACCGCTTCGGTTAGTTGCCCCCCTTCCTCATAACCAACATATCCTGGTGGAGCACCAACCAAACGACTCACCGCATGCCTTTCTTGATATTCGCTCATATCGATGCGGGTGAGATTGTTTTCATCATCAAAAAGGGCTTGGGCCAAAGCTTTTGCAAGTTCTGTTTTTCCAACCCCTGTGGTTCCTAGAAATAAAAAACTACCAATGGGTCTGTGTGCGTCTTGCAATCCCGCTCTACTGCGCCTAATAGCATCACTCACAGCCACAACAGCTTGTTCTTGTCCCACTATACGCTCGTGTAAAAGTGTTTCTAGATGCAATAATTTTTCTCGATCAGATTGTAGCATTTTAGCAATCGGAACTCCAGTCCATTTCGCAACAACTTCTGCAATATCGTCATAAGTCACTTCTTCTTTGATTAATGCATCATCAGAAGAGAGCTCATTAAGCTCTTTTTGCAACCTTTCAATCTTTTGTTCTGCCTCTTGCAATTTGCCATAACGGATTTCAGCGACTTCTGCATAATTCCCATCCCGCTCAGCTCGATCGGCACGCAACTTTAGATCTTCAATTTCTTGCTTGCTGTGCTGTAAAGAGTCGACTACTTCTTTTTCACTGCTCCATTTTGCAAATAAGGATTGACGGTCTTGTTTCAATTCAGCCAACTCTTTGTTTAGATGCTCAATTTTTTTCGTGTCCTTTTCTCTTTGAATAGCTACTAGTTCTATTTCTATTTGTCTAATTTTTCGGTCTAAACTGTCTAGTTCTTCAGGTTTTGAATTGATTTCCATCCTCAACTTAGAAGCCGCTTCATCCATCAAATCAATTGCCTTGTCTGGGAGAAAGCGATTGGATATATATCGATTTGATAGTGTCACGGCTCCAATTATAGCTTCATCTTGAATACGAACCCTGTGGTGGTTTTCATATTTTTCTTTGATGCCCCTTAAAATGGAAATAGCACTGTCAGTATCTGGTTCATCTACCATCACTTTTTGGAACCGACGTTCTAACGCTTTGTCTTTTTCAAAATATTTTTGATATTCATCTAGTGTAGTGGCTCCAATAGCTCTTAATTCACCTCTCGCCAAGGCCGGTTTTAAAATATTTGCAGCATCCATAGCACCTTCTCCACCTCCTGCGCCAACCAAAGTGTGGATTTCATCAATAAATAAAACCAAATCACCCTCAGATTGGGTTACTTCTTTTATTACAGTTTTCAGACGCTCTTCAAATTCACCCTTATATTTGGCTCCCGCAATAAGAGCTCCCATATCCAAACCATACACTTTTTTGTCCTTTAGGTTTTCTGGGACGTCACCGTCCACAATTCGATGAGCCAAGCCTTCAGCAATTGCTGTTTTCCCTGTTCCTGGTTCGCCCACAAGAATGGGGTTGTTTTTTGTTCTTCTTGATAAAATTTGAAGTAAACGACGAATTTCTTCATCCCTCCCAATCACAGGATCTAGTTTCCTTTCACCTGCCATTTTATTAAGATTTCTCGCATATTTTTCTAAGGCATTATAGTTACTTTCAGCTGAAGCTGAATTTACTTTTTCACCCCTTTGTAGGTCATGTATAGCATTCTTTAAATTTTTTGGTGTGAGCCCCTGATCATTTAAGAGTTGATTTACATTGCTCTTCACCTTAAGAAAGGCTTGTAAGAGATGTTGTGTTGCAACAAATTCATCTCCATTTTCTTGAGCCAATTTTTGTGCTTCCAAAACACATTGAGATGCTTTTTGTGAGAACATATGTTGTCCACCTTGCACTTTCGGCAAAGAGGCTAATTTTTTTTCTATGCTTTTCTCTAAACGATCTTTGTTGAGCTGGAGCTTTTTAAAAAGATAGGGTATCACGTCTATATCTGTCTCCAAAAGGGCTTTAAAAAGGTGTTCTGGCTCAATCTGTTGATGTTGATATTGCTGCGCCAAGAGTTGGGCGCTCTGCAATACTTCTTGAGTTTTTAAGGTAATGTTGTTCAAATTCATAGCGATTTTTAAAATCTAACGAACAAAGTATATTCCAAATCAATTCAGCAGACATTTTGTCTTAAAAAACAATAAAAAAATGCCAAAAAGGCAGTGTTATATTTTTTCAATTTTTTTGAAAGCGGCTGGGATTTGATCTACAATTGCACTTGCTATTACAGAACGTTGCCCATAGAGTTCTGCTGCTAAATCCCCCGCTAAACCATGGGCAAAAACTCCCACAATTGCTGCTTCTCTAGGCAAATATTTTTGTGCTAATAGACCCCCTATAACTCCTGTTAATACATCTCCGCTACCAGCAGTAGCCATCCCTTGATTACCACTACTGTTAAACAAGAAATCACCTGAAGGTGTTGCAATTATTGAGTAGGCACCTTTAAGGACCACAATCACATCTAGCGTTTGGCTTAGTTTTTTTAATTTTTTTAACTTCTCTTGATCATTTTTCCAAGGGCCAACCCAACGTTCAAATTCTTTAGGATGGGGAGTTAGAATAGATCCGGGAGGTATAGATTTATGTAGCGAGGGATTTTTTGATAATATGTTGAGAGCGTCAGCATCAATTACTAGTGGTGCCTTTGCTTTTTTTAATAAAGAGGCTAAAAATTTTACTGTTTGAGGAGCGACACCCATGCTTGGCCCCAATGCCCAGTATTTCAAAGTGCTATTGAATGAGCCCTCTAAAAAATGACATCCCTCGTTTTCAATGAGAATAGCCTCTGGTAACCCATTCTGTAAGATTGTTTGTCCCGCTTGAGGAGACATCACGCTTAATTTTCCAACACCTGCATAAAGAGAAGCTTTTCCAGATAAAAGCAAGGCCCCCATTGCATTTTTTTGTCCGCCTATAAGCATTAAGTGACCTTGACTTCCTTTATGAGCAAAGGGGGGTATGGATTTTAAAATTGATTTCACAACTGGCAGGTTGATGTAATGGAATGGGGTGGGTTCTGATTCCAAAAAAGTGGGGTCCAATTGGATGGGTAAAAGATGAAAGGTTCCCACATAATTTCCTTTTTCAGGTAACATAAATGCCAATTTGGGAAGTTGAAATGTTAAAGTATGTGTTGCCTTAAAGCATAGATTGGAACCATTAAATTCTGAATACATTCCTGAGGGAATATCAATAGCTATTTTTTGCCCACTTTTTTTATTTAGAAATGCAATCAATTGTAACGGAAGTCCAGCTAAAGGGCGGTTGAGTCCAGATCCAAAAAGTGAATCAACAACGACACCATCCTCTTCATCAATACTAGGAAAATCGGCTGGTGAAGAAATTAGTATCGACTCTTTCAGTAAACTATTTTTATTTTCTACAAATAGGGGGCTATAATCATTGGATTTCAAGTGATAGCAAAGGCAAGTAAAATTGAGTTTTGCGAGTAATCTTGAAATTGCTAATCCGTCACCACCATTGTTACCTGGGCCACAGAAGATGTATAGCGTTTGATCAATTCTGATATTTTTTTCAAACCACTCTACACACTTTTGGGCAGCTCGTTCCATTAAGTTTCTGGGTGAGATAGGTTCATGTTCAATGGTATATTGATCTAATGCCCTTATTTTTTGTGTGGTTAAAATTTTCATTAAGACTAAGATAATTGAACTCTTGTTAATGATGTGTTTAAAATAATAGTTTAAAAATATAGTTTACCGTTTATCAATTACTAAGAAACCGCTATTTTTACGCCATATAATAAAAACTAAATTATGCGTGACCAAGAGATTTTTGATTTAATCCAAGCAGAGGAAAAAAGGCAGTTGAATGGAATTGAATTAATTGCCTCAGAAAACTTCACTAGTCCTGCAGTGATGGAAGCCACGGGTTCTGTGCTAACCAATAAATACGCCGAAGGGTATCCAGGCAAGCGCTATTATGGAGGTTGTCAAGTTGTGGATCAAATCGAACAACTTGCTATCGATAGAGCAAAGGCTTTATTTGGAGCCGCTTATGCCAATGTTCAACCCCATTCAGGTTCTCAAGCAAACACTGCTGTATTCCATGCTTTTTTAAAACCTGGAGACAAGATTCTTGGTTTTGATTTAGCTCACGGAGGTCATCTAACTCATGGCTCTCCAGTAAATTTTTCTGGAAGACTTTATGAAGCTCATTTTTATGGTGTATCAAAAGAAACAGGTCGTTTGGACTATGATAACATAAAAGCCATTGCAGAAGAAGTGCAACCACAAATGTTGATCGCAGGTGCGTCGGCCTATTCAAGGGACATTGATTTTGAACGTTTTCGAAAAATTGCAGATAGCGTAGGTGCCTTTTTATTGGCCGATATTTCACATCCTTCTGGACTCATCGCCACGCGTTTACTTTCAAACCCTATTCCTCATTGCCACGTGGTGACTACCACAACGCATAAAACGCTTCGTGGTCCTCGTGGGGGTCTAATTGTTATGGGAAATGACTTTGACAATCCATTTGGTCTTAAGCTGAAAAACGGTAACCTCCGTAAAATGTCACATTTGCTCGATATGGCAGTTTTTCCAGGCAATCAAGGCGGTCCTCTGGAGCACGTTGTTGCGGCTAAAGCAATTGCGTTTGGAGAAGCATTGAAACCTGAATTTAAAGATTATATGAAACAGGTGCAAAGCAACGCTCAAGCTATGGCCAAAGCTTTTGTTGCTTTAGAGTATCATTTGATTTCTGGAGGAACAGACAATCATTTAATGCTCATTGATCTCCGCAATAAAAATGTCACTGGAAAAGCAGCAGAACACGCTCTAGTGAGAGCTGAAATAACTGCCAATAAGAACATGGTCCCTTTTGATGATAAATCACCATTTGTAACTTCTGGAATACGTGTTGGTACAGCTGCTATTACAACTCGTGGACTAAAAGAAGATGATATGGAGACTATTGTAAATTTGATTAATCGTGTAATTTTAAATCACGATGATGAGACAGTAATTAAGGAAGTTGGTCAAGAAGTACACACTCTAATGCAAGGGCGTCCCTTGTTTGTAGTATAAATTGATACTACAAAAAGCAGTGGCATGAAACTTTTAAAAGAGAGATTTGCTATTCACTTTCGATAAAATCTAGCAGATTTTTAGCAAAGTGATCCCATTGATATTTTTTTTGACAAGCCCTCAATTGATTTTCAAATAAAATCAAATTAGTAGGATCAACCAATTCAGTTAGGTTTTTAGCAATTCCTTTGGGTGTTTTGTCAGTTAAAAGTCCAGTTTTATCATTTGCAATGGGTTCTCGTAAACCGTCAATATCACTTGCCAAGATAGGTTTAGTATAGTGGTAGGCAAGGGGAGTTACCCCACTTTGAGTTGCTTTGTGATACGTCTGAACCACAGCATTAGCAGCAGAAAAGACCCTTTGAGTTTTCTGTTTATCGGCAAAGTTTAAGTCTAAAAGTATTTTGTTTTTTAAATTCAGTTTTTCGATCAGTTGCAGGTATTTATTTGGGTTTTGATAACATTCCCCAACAACAGCCAATTGAATATTAGTTTCAGACAATGGTTTTTCAGCGTATGCTTTGAGTAGAAGCTCCAAGCCTTTATATTGACGAATTAACCCATAAAATAATACTATTGGTACACCTTGAGGCCAACCTAACTGCTGTCTTGCTTGTTTTTGGGGTAGAAGAGGGGGTAGATTGTTTGCAATGGGGTGGAATCCTCTCCAAATAGGTTGATTCATTTTTGAATCTTCAATTTGATCTCCAACAAGTTTAGAGAGTGTTGTAAATTGATCCATTTGTTTACCAAATTTTTGATTGAGCAATGCGTCCCAGGGTTTGGGTTCATGTGGCCACCAATTATCGACCAATGCTATTTTTTTGACTCTCTTGAATTGTTTGGCAATACTGGTGTAAACAGGAGCCAAAAATGGAGTATAATATCTGAATACAATAGAATCTGGATCCTCTTTTTTTAGCTTAGAAATAGCTTTTCGCCATTGAAATGGATTGTAGGCATGAACTATTTGTTCTATTTTAAGCTCTTCAGGATATTCATCAGAGCGAAATTGAGTCTTACCAGGAAATAAAAAGGGTGGATACAGTTGAGAGAAAGTAGCTAACCAAACGGCTCTATTTTGTCGCATAATAGCCTTCCCTAATTCATGTTGAGTATCTGCAATACCACCCCTGTAGGGATAAGCAGGACCCAAAAGAAGAATCCTATTTTGTTTTGACATTTATGTTAAAGCTAATTTTCTGGCTGGTGACGCCTGTGCAATCCAAAAGCTGGTAATTAAACTAATACCAAAATAAAAACTTAAAAAGAGGGCAAATACCCAATGAAATTCCCAGAGAAATAAATGAGAGGGCAGGAGGAGAAAAAAGATTCCTGTGAGGGCTCTAAAGCTATCGAAAAGGGCAGCCCATTTGAAGCAATCCATAACCGAAGTATAGGAGAAAATACTTAAGAATAGTATCGCTACAAGAGCTAGACGAAATGGCGTGTCGAAATCTTCAAAATGACTTAAAAAATAGAGCAACATGATTGTGATACCCATAAACTGAAAGGTGGCATAGCTTTTTAAAAAAGAGGAGTATTTGTGTTTGTATTTCTTCTGTTCAAAAGGGCTGTTTACCTTTTTCTTGGGATGACTTTGTGCCACGTCATCGGGTCTCCATCCCGTTGGCATAAACCATATTTTAAATTTGTCTGTCCATTTATTTGTTCGCGAAGCATCTTGACTTAGTGACCATAGATGTTGGAAATTTATCCAAAAAGGATTCCAGCTTTGCACTGGTTTGAGTGTGCCATAAACTGGAGGTACATTATCTAATTCCTCTTGAAAAGTACCAAACCATCGATCCCAAACGCAAAAGATAGCAGCTAGGTTTTTATCAATATATTCTGGGTTAATGGCATGATGCACTCGATGCTGCGAAGGGGTAACTAAAATATACTCCAGCCATCCTAACTTCCCTATGTGTTGCGTATGATACCAAAATTGTCCAAACAAATGGATAGAAGCTAAAATAGTAATCACTTTATGAGGCACTCCTAAAAGGGCTGCAGGGATTAAAAATAAAGCTGAAAGACTCACAAGATTAGAAAAACTTTGCCGTAGGGCACAGGCTAAGTTAAATTCTTCACTGCTATGATGTATGATGTGTTGGTTCCAAAATAAGTTGACCTGATGGTTGAGCCGATGTCCCCAATAGCTGGCGAAATCGATACAAATAAAAGCAATACTATAGGTCCAAAAAGTAGCCTCTAGGGTTTGAAGGTGCAATAGGTCGAATAAATAAGGATAAGAAATTAAAACAAGCGTCAAACCAATCAAATCCTTCAGAATGTTGGTCATACCTGAACTTAAACTGGATAGCGTGTCCATGAAACTGTAGGTCTGTTTTCCTTTCCATTGCCCATAAAATATTTCTATAACAACCAGCGCTAGAAAAGCGGGAATGGCCCACAACAGAATAGCAGCATAAATCTCCATCACATTTGTTTGCCTAAAAATAAAAAATTATTGAGTGATAACCCAACTCCCTGATTTAATTAAGGGTTCTGCTTGTTTAAATTTCATAATTTTTGATTCACCTGTAGTCACATTTTTGATGTTGACACGTTCATTACGACCAATTTTGGGTTGTTCTCGTACCACAGTTTCAACAGGGGTCCTTTGGGCTTGACTGGCTCCAGCTCCGACGTGCCGGTTGCGTTCTGCCAGTTGATCAGAATTTAAGACTTCATCCTTGGTTGTGTTATACTGCTGTCGCGATTGGGTTTGTTTTGCTTCTTGAATTGCCCCCTGATTTTGATTGGGTAGTGTGCCTTTAATTAAGAAGGAAAGAACTTCCCGATTCAATTGATTCAACATCGATTTGAATAATTCAAAGGCTTCAAATTTATAGATTAGCAAGGGGTCTTTTTGCTCATGCACAGCTAACTGTACGGACTGCTTTAATTCATCCATTTTGCGCAAATGCACCTTCCAAGCTTCATCAAGAAGGGCTAACGTGATGTTGCGCTCAAAATCTTCTACTAGTTTTTGTCCCTTTGATTCATAGGCTACATCCAAATTAGTAACAACATTTAGCGTTTTTACACCATCTGTAAATGGAACAACAATCCTTTCAAATTTATTTCCAGGCTGTTCAAAAACTTTTTTAATAACAGGAAAAGCCAGTTGAGCGCTTAAAGCTGTTTTGGTTTCATAATGACTTAATAAAGCATTATATAGTTTATTTATTAGTTCCGATTCAGTTTCACTTTCAAATTGCTCAGCACTAATTGGCGAGGTGACAGAAAAATTACTAATAATTTCAAACTCAAAATTTTTAAAGTCCTTTTGAGCTTTGTTGTTCAAAACAATGTCTTCACAGGTATCAAAGAGCATATTAAGAATGTCTAATTTTAGACGTGACCCTTGCAATGCATGTTTTCTACGTTTATAGATAACCTCTCGTTGGGCACTCATCACATCGTCATATTCTAGAAGTCTTTTACGAATACCAAAATTGTTCTCCTCTACTTTCTTTTGAGCTCGTTCAATAGATTTTGTCATCATAGAATGTTGAATCACTTCGCCTTCTTCAAGCCCCATTCGATCCATGACTTTTGCGACTCGATCAGATCCAAACAAACGCATTAGGTTGTCTTCAAGAGATACATAAAATTGTGAACTACCTGGATCTCCTTGTCGTCCAGATCGACCTCTTAATTGTCTATCTACTCGTCTAGAATCATGTCTTTCTGTACCTATGATGGCTAAACCACCAGCTTCTTTTACTTGATTGGATAATTTAATATCAGTTCCTCTACCTGCCATGTTAGTGGCTATTGTGACCACCCCAGGGTTTCCTGCTTCAGCCACTATATCTGCCTCTTTTTTGTGAAGTTTGGCATTCAATACGTTGTGAGGGACTTTTCTTATTTGAAGCATTTTACTGAGCAATTCTGAAATCTCCACAGAAGTTGTTCCAATCAAAATGGGTCGCCCAGCCCTAGAGAGTTTGGTGACCTGCTCAATGACTGCGTTGTATTTTTCACGCTTAGTTTTATAAATAAGGTCATTTTCATCTTTTCTAGCAATGGGTCTATTGGTAGGAATTTCTATCACATCTAGTTTGTAGATTTCCCAAAACTCTCCAGCTTCAGTGATAGCTGTTCCGGTCATGCCGGAAAGTTTTTGATACATTCTAAAGTAGTTTTGAAGAGTAATGGTGGCATACGTTTGGGTGGCAGCCTCAATTTTCACATTTTCTTTGGCTTCAATGGCTTGATGAAGTCCGTCAGAATAGCGTCTTCCTTCCATAATCCTTCCTGTTTGTTCGTCGACAATTTTAACTTTGTTGTCCATAAGAACATATTCAACGTCTTTTTCAAAAAGTGTGTAAGCCTTTAACAACTGATTCATCGAATGAATACGTTCACTTTTTACATCAAAGTCTTTGAACAGCAGTTCTTTTTCAGCAGCTTCTTTTTTGGGTGTTAATTCTTTTGCTTCTATCTTAGCTATTTCGCTCCCAATGTCTGGAAGGACAAAAAAGTTTTTATCATTAGTGTCACCAGAAAGGTTATCAATTCCCTTTTCTGTGAGTTCAATTTGGTTATTTTTTTCATCTATAGTGAAGAACAACTCGGCATCTACTTTTGGCATTTCCCGGTTGTTATCCTGCATGTAAAAATTTTCTGTCTTTTGCAGTAGTTGTTTCACTCCATCTTCACTCAAAAACTTAATCAAGGCTTTGTTTTTTGGAAGACCACGGTGGACTCTAAGAAGCAATAGCCCACCTTCTTTATCATCATTTGCTTTGATTTTAGCTTTTGCTTCGGCAAGGACACTGGTCAATAAACTTCTTTGCTGCTGCACTAATGCTCCAATTTTAGGCTTTAGCTGATCAAATTCATGTCTCTCTCCCTCCGGTGTTGGACCAGAAATGATTAGGGGAGTCCTTGCGTCATCAATTAAAACAGAATCAACTTCATCAACAATAGCATAGTGGTGTTTACGTTGCACCAAATCTTCTTCTGTGTGCGCCATATTATCTCGCAGATAATCGAACCCAAATTCATTATTAGTACCATAGGTTATATCTGCCATATATGCACTTCTTCTTTCTGGACTATTGGGTTTATGATAATCAATACAATCAACAGTTAGCCCATGAAATTCAAATAAGGGAGCCATCCAAGCACTATCTCTTTTAGCTAAATAATCATTAACGGTTACTAAATGAACTCCTTTACCGGTGAGCGCATTTAAATAGACTGGAAGAGTTGCCACAAGGGTTTTACCTTCTCCGGTTTGCATTTCAGAAATTTTTCCTTGATGTAGCGCAATTCCACCAATTAGTTGAACGTCATAGTGGATCATATCCCATGTAACGGGTTTACCTGCGGCGTCCCATTGATTACTCCAATGTGCTTTTTCCCCTTTTAAGGTGATGTAACTTTTTTGCTGTGAAAGTATTCTATCATTTTCTGTAGCACTAACAATTAGTTCTTTATTTTCTACTAATCTTCTTGCTGTTTCTTTGACCACCGCAAAGGCCTCTGGTAAAATAGCATTTAGGAGTTCTTCTACCTGATGATAAGCTTCCTCTTCTTGACTGTCTATTTTTTCATACAATTCTTCCTTTACTTCTATTGCTGAGGTTTCGGAAACAGTACTTTTTAATTCCTCAATAACCTTTTGGTGGGGCACTCTAAGCGTTTTTATTTGTTCCTTAAAATCTGATGTTTTTTTGCGTAGGGCATCGTCTGAAATTTCCTTAAGTTTGTCTTGTGCAGAATTAATCTGTTGAACAAGGGGGGTTATTTTTTTGAGGTCTTGTTTTGCCTTATCTCCAACAAATGTTTTTAATATGCTATTAAGTATGCTCATTTATGTGGGCTTATTCCATAGTTTTTCAAATGTAATTATAAAAAAAGTCTCTAAGGAGACTTTAGTTATGTTGTTGATTTTTTTTCCTAATATTCATCTTCATTCCAAAGATAATCGTCATCAGTTGGAAAATCTGGCCAAATTTCTTCTATAGACTCATAAACGTCTTCTTCATCTTCCATGGCTTGAAGGTTCTCAACAACTTCGAGCGGAGCTCCAGTTCGGATTGAGAAATCAATCAGTTCGTCTTTTGTCGCAGGCCAAGGGGCGTCACTGAGATAAGATGCTAATTCTAACGTCCAATACATAGCTTTATAATTTTTTGCAAAAATAGATTTTTATAAAACCTGTGCAACAAAAAAAGGAAAAATTAGCTTACTTGCCATTTTGTTTCTGAGACTTGCATGTCTTGAGTAAACTTTCTTGATAGCATAAAGAGGTAGTCAGAAAGCCGGTTGACATAAATAATACACTCATTTTGAATGAGTTCTGTTTCATTCAGCTCCGTGATGTTTCGTTCTGCACGTCTACATACGCTTCTAGCTAAATGAGAATAAGACACAAGCACATGACCTCCAGGTATAATAAAATTTCTAAGAGGAGGCAACTCTTGAGAAAGCGCATCTATCTTGTTTTCAATTTGTTCTATTTGAATTTGGTTTATGGGCTCGACGCCTTTGGGGAGAGCTTTTTGATCAGGAACGGCAAGTAGGGCGGCTAGATTCATCAATTCATTTTGAATTTGAAACAAATAAAGCTCAGTTTCATCGTTGTCTAGATGATCTCGAATAACACCTAACCAAGCTATTAGTTCGTCTAATGCCCCGTTTGCTTTTATTCTGTGACTGTGTTTAGGAACTCTTTTTCCGGAGATAAGAGAGGTAGTGCCATCGTCTCCAGTTTTTGTATATACTTTGCTTTCATTCATCGTCTCTCCATTTTTTTGGGTGCAATGCAAAACTACCAATTTTGTGTTCGAAAACGTAAAATTTTTAATAAAACTGTGTAAAAGTTAAACAAAAAAATCACAACCTTTTTAGTCGACCACTTATGGCTGTTAAAGATAAGAGCCCGAAGATAAATAGTGCCCAGCGATTTAAAATGTCGTCATATTTAGTGTAAAAAGTCATTTCTTTTCTTGAAAAAATACTTCCTGTTAAGACTCCTTTTTCTCCATAGGGGAGTTGCTTCATAATTTCACCTTTTGCGTTTATGAGTGCGGAAATACCAGTATTTGCACTTCTGGCAATATCTCTTCGCGTTTCAATAGCCCTCAATTGAGTATATTGTAAAAGTTGACGATGCCCTTCGGTATTATCCCACCAGGCGTCATTGCTTATGACAGCTAAAAAGGTTGCTCCTGCCTTTACATAATCACTAACAAAAGAGCCATAGATGGATTCATAACAAATAATCGGTGCGGCACTGATTGGTTTGCTATGATGTGGAAAAACAGTTCTGTATTTTTGAGTCACTCTACTCGCAACTGTTCCGCCCATATCAAGCATTATTGATCCAATGATTGGTTTTAAAATAGATTTGAATGGAAAGTTTTCTACTCCCACTACTAGTTTTGATTTATGATATATATCATGAGGTGATTGGTAGTGTTCCCAAATGGCTGAATTATAAAAATCTGCCCAAATCCCTTCTCGTATACTATTTGCAGTAAGTGATGGTGATTTTTTGCTCTTATAAACGTCGTAGCCTTGAATGCCACTTATTATTTCGGTGTTTTGAAAGTCGGCAAGAAAACTTTGAAATGAATAATGCAAATCACTCTGAGCATATTTTTTTAGTTCCAATCCATTGCCATCAGCAAAATAGGTTTCAGGAAGAAGAATATAGTCTGTTTGTCCAGAGATTTTGTCTTTGACCTGCTTTTCAAATTCAGTAAAGAAAAAAGCGTTATTACGATCATATTTTTCAAGATAAGGATCAATATTGGGTTGTAATAAGGCCACATTTATTTTTTCTGTACTTGGAGTCACTTGTCTATAAAGGTATAATGAGAAAGCAATCGGTATTGCTATAGCTAATGCCCAAGGCACTAGTTTTTTTAAAAGCATTGTTTTTTGTTGACTAGCCCCATATTTTTTAAGCGCTTCATATATCCCAATATTGATAAGCCAAACCCAGAGCGTGCCACCTGCAACACCAGTAAATTCATACCATTGTATCCAATAAATTTTTGAAGCAAAAACAAGGCCAAGATTTAACCAAGGCCAAGAGAGGTCCCAACTTAAATGTAGTTTTTCAAAAGTAAGCCAAAGGCTCACCAATAAAATATAAGAGGAGCGGAGAGGTAGCCTTTTTTTACTCCAATGAAAAATTACAAAAAGAATGGTGAAGAATAGACTGTTGCATAAATTAGCGAACAACATCCCAAAAAGTGAAGCATTGACCAACCACCATGTGGTGACCAAATTCCAAATTAAAAAGGCAAAATAAGTATAAATAAAAAAGAGCCTAAAATTTCTTTTTTGGTTAAAATGACTTTCTAGTTTTAAGAGTGGAACAAAAGCCACAAAAGCGAAAAAGGTTATTCCATAAGTGGGCCAACACAAGGATAGAAGACCGCCAGAGAGGATAGAAAGGAAAAATGGTTTTTTTAAAATATTCATTTGTTCAAAACTAATTTTTTTGATGCTAAAGCAATTAGTATATTGGCATAAAATTGAAATTTTTTAATTTCATGGTTCAAAAAAACATTCCCAACCTATTTACATCACTTAACTTTTTTTGTGGATGCTTAGGTGCCTACTTAGCCTTTAAAAACCTATTTGAAGCTGCTTTTTTTATGGTTCTTCTAGGGGCATTCTTTGATTTGTTTGACGGTTTTTTTGCACGTTTATTAAGAGTTGAGAGTCAATTTGGAATGCAATTTGATTCCATGGCAGATTTGATTACAAGTGGTTTTGTACCGGGCATCGTGATGTATGAATTGTTTCTAAAGATAGGAATTAAAGAACAACATTTTTTTTTTTCAGTTCTCAATAATGAATTCACTTTTAATTTTGCTCCACTGGCTTTAATTGGATTTTTAATAACAATAAGCGCGGCTATACGCTTAGTGAGATTCAACCTTGACAGTCAACAAAAAACTGAATTTAGGGGTTTGCCCACACCAGCCAATGCATTATTTATTGTATCGCTTCCACTCTTATTAGAACATAAATATTTTGTTTTCTTCAGACCTTTAGTGTATAGTTTTTCTGGTTTATTGATGATTGTTCTCGTTTCAGCCTTCTTGATGAACTCCAGAATTCGATTGTTCGCTTTTAAAATATATTCTTACCAACTTTCAGACTATGCATTTCATATTTTTTTGTTAGTCTGTAGCTTACCCCTTTTTTATTTTTTGCAATGGGTGGCCGTTCCGGTTTTGATTCTGCTGTATTTATTTTTGAACGTGATTCGGAATACTTTTTAGAATTCCAATTTCTTTTTTCTTAGTTCAAAGTTTTGACCTAGGTAGACTTTTCTAACCATTTCATCTTCTGCAAGGATTTCTGGAGTTCCTGCCTTTAAAATGCTCCCCTCAAACATAAGATATGTTTTGTCTGTAATAGCTAAGGTTTCTTGCACATTGTGATCAGTAATCAAAATGCCAATATTTTTGTTTTTAAGGTGGGCAACAATTCTTTGAATATCTTCAACCGCAACGGGATCTACTCCAGCAAAGGGTTCATCTAAAAGAACAAATTTAGGGTCTGTTGCCAGGGCACGTGCAATTTCTGTTCTTCTCCGTTCACCACCAGAGAGCAAGTCTCCTCTATTCTTTCGAATATGACTCAACCCAAATTCTTCAATAAGGGCATCAACTTTCATTCGTTGTTCTTTTTTAGAAAGTTTAGTCATTTCTAAAACACTCAAAATATTGTTTTCAACACTCAATTTTCTAAATACAGATGCCTCCTGTGCCAAATAGCCAATTCCTTTTTGAGCTCTTCTATACATTGGATCTTTTGTAATTTCTTTTTGATCCAAAAAGATTCTTCCCTCATTAGGTTTAATAAGCCCAACAATCATATAAAAAGAGGTTGTTTTGCCTGCACCGTTTGGCCCTAATAAACCCACAATTTCTCCCTGCGAAACTTCTAAAGAAATGCCTTTAACAACTTTTCTTCCTCTGTAAGATTTTACAATGTTTTCAGCTGTAAGCTTCATGACTTTTTAGGTTTCATTGCTTTTTCTTGGTTTCGGACCACAACTTTTGCAATTATAATGCTTATTTCATAGAGAATCAAAATGGGTATACTCACTATTATTTGACTGGCAATATCTGGTGGAGTAATTATAGCAGACAGACTCAAAACCAAAACAAGTGCTATTTTTCTGTTTTTTCTTAAAAATTGAGGAGTTATAACACCAACTTTTGCTAAAAAATAAATAATGATAGGAAGCTCGAAAATGAGACCTGATGCGAGTACAGAAGCCCTGAGAAGTCCAATGTAGCTGCTTAAATCAAAGTCATTAAAAACTTCTGCACTTACTGAATAATTGGCAAGAAAATTGATTGAAAGTGGTGTGACTATATAATATCCAAAAAGAATACCACAGAAAAACAGGAGTGAAGAAATAAAAATAAATCCTCTAGCATTTTTGCGTTCATTTTCATACAATCCAGGACTGACAAATCTCCAAAATTCATAAATTACATAAGGAAAGGCTACAATAAAGCCAGCTAAAACAGAAGTCCATAAATGGGCAGAAAACTGACCAGAAACATTTCTACTCTGTATTCGGAAAGGCAATTCATCATCACAAAAACTACTGGTTTGACCTAACGATTCTGCAATAGAACAAAACCATTGATAGGTTATAAAGTCTTTACTTTTTGGTCCAAAAAGCAAAACATCAAAAATAAACCCTTTAAAAAAGAAGGCTACAGAAGCAAAAATCACAATAGCTAGAGTAGCACGCAATAAGTGCCACCTGAGCTCCTCTAGATGTCCTAAAAAGGACATTTCATCTTTTTCACTCATCTTTCAATCCTTCTTTTGTAAAGTCTAATATATGAACAATACCCAAATACGCTTCATGATCATCACAAACCACTAAATGATTTATTTTTTTTTGATTCATTAATCGTAATGCAGAAACAGCCTTGGTAGAAGCCTTCATTTTAAAAGGATTTGGAGTCATAATATCTACTGCAGTGAGATCCCCTATTTGAATGTGTTTTTCTAACATCCTTCTAATGTCACCATCAGTAATAAACCCTACAATTCTATTTTTATCTAGTACCACTGTAGCTCCCAGTCTTTTACTCGTAATTTCATGAAGCACGTTTTTCATCATTGCAGTGCTTTCCACTGCTGCTTTTGTATGCTGCAGAACCATCTGTCCAATTGTTAGATTGAGTTTTTTTCCAAGTTGACCACCAGGGTGTATTTGTGCAAAATCCTCTATTTTAAAGTCTTTTAGATGCATTAGACAGACAGCCATAATATCTCCTAATATGATTTGAAGTGTAGTGCTTGTGGTGGGCGCAATATTATTTTGGTCTGCTTCTGGGGTATCTGGAATTTGAATAACAAAATCTGACTGCAAGGCTAGTTTTGAATCTTGATTTGAGGTAAAAGCAATTAGCGTATTTTTTTGTTTTTTCAGGTAGGGGATTAGAAAATCAATTTCACTTGATTGACCACTCTTAGAAAGGCACAAAACAACATCTTCTTTTTGGATACTTCCAAGATCACCATGGCTTGCATCTCCTGCATGAACATATACAGCAGGGGTTCCTGTTGAGTTTAAAGTGGCCACTATTTTCTGTGCAATTAACCCACTCTTTCCGACCCCTGTAACTATAATTCTACCAGAGCAATTATGAAGGATTTTGAGTACCTCTTCGAATTTTTTATCAATACAATCAAAAAGTTTTCCAACAGCTTCATATTCAAGTTGTAAACTTTTTTTGGCGAAAGAAAGAATGGGGTTTAAATTCAAATTAATAACATTTTTGTTTTTGTATTCAAAAAGAATAGTTTTATATTAAGGGATACAAATGTAGCTATTTTTCACTTGGATTTATTGCACTATTAATGGAAGAAAAAAACATTCATCTAGCTTTAAAAAAACATTTCGGATTTTCAAGTTTTAAGGGACTTCAAGTGGATGTCATCAAAAGCCTTTTAGAAGGACGAGATACATTTGTGATCATGCCCACGGGTGGAGGAAAATCACTTTGCTATCAGTTGCCAGCACTTCTCTTAGAAGGAACCGCCATCGTTGTTTCACCCTTAATTGCTCTGATGAAAAATCAAGTTGATGCTATCCGTGGAATATCTTCCCAAGATGGCATAGCGCATGTGCTTAATTCCTCACTCAACAAGACACAAGTTCAAACAGTAAAACAAGATATAATTTCTGGCATCACGAAATTGCTCTATGTAGCTCCAGAATCATTGTCTAAAAAGGAAACCATAGAATTTTTCAGGTCAGTAAAGCTCTCTTTTTTGGCCATTGACGAAGCACATTGTATTTCTGAATGGGGTCACGATTTTCGTCCAGAATATCGAAACCTCAGGAATATTCTTGGTCAAATTAGTCAGCATATTCCCATTATTGCCCTGACGGCCACCGCAACCCCAAAAGTGCAAGAAGACATTCAAAAAAACCTGCAGATCAATGAAGCAAAGGTTTTTAAAGCTTCTTTTAATCGACCCAACTTATATTATGAGGTACGCCCAAAAACAGCACAAGTAGATACAGATATCATACGTTTTGTGAAACTTAATGAAAATAAATCGGGTATCATTTATTGTCTATCACGAAAAAGAGTGGAAGAATTGGCTCACACTTTACAAGTAAATGGGATCAAAGCACTGCCCTATCATGCGGGGTTGGATTCAAAATCAAGGGTTGATCATCAAGATCGTTTTTTAAAAGATGATTGTGATATCATTGTCGCCACCATTGCTTTTGGGATGGGAATAGACAAACCCGATGTTCGATTTGTTATTCATCACGACATCCCAAAAAGCATAGAAAGCTACTATCAAGAAACTGGCCGAGCTGGAAGAGATGGAGGCGAAGGATATTGTTTAGCCTTCTATGCCTATAAAGACATAGAAAAATTAGAAAAATTTATGTCAGGCAAACCGTTAGCGGAACAAGAAATTGGAATGGCACTTCTTGCTGATATGGTAGGCTATGCAGAAACCTCAATTTCAAGAAGAAAATTTATCCTACATTATTTTGGAGAGGAGTTTGACACTGAAACAGGTGAGGGAGGAAATATGGATGATAATGTTAGACATCCCAAAAAACAGTTTGAAGCCGAAGAATCTTTAAAAATTTTAATTGAAACGATTCTAACCACCAAAGAAAAATATAAGGCCAAAGAAATAGTCAAAACATTGATGGGGCAAAAAAACGCATTATTACAATCCCACAAAACGGAGATTTTGAATGTATTTGGAAAAGGGAAAGATAAAACATCATCCTATTGGATGGCACTAATTCGCCAATCATTGGTGGCGGGTTATATATTAAAAGAAATTGAAACCTATGGATTGATTAGAGTGACTTCAAGAGGGAAAGAGTTTTTGAAAAATGGAGATTCATTTATGATGACCGAAGATCATCAATATGACCTCAACAATGAAGGGGCCATTGCAACTCCATCTGTTCAAAATAAATCTGATCAAAAGTTGATGCAACAATTGATTCCTTTAAGAAAAACCACTGCTCAAAAGTTTAATGTACCACCTTATGCTGTCTTTCAAGAATATTCTTTAGAAGACATGTGCTTAAAATATCCAATAACATTGTTAGAATTAGTTAATATTAACGGAGTAGGTGAGGGCAAGGCGAAAAAATATGGTGAACCTTTCGTAAAATTGATTAATGAATACGTTAAAGAAAATGAAATCATCCGTGTGGAAGATCTTATTGTAAAAAGTACAGGAATTAAATCTGCATTAAAACTATATTTAATACAGAGTATTGATCGAAAACTCTCTTTCGATGACATTGCTTCTTCAAAAGGGATGAAAATGGATGAGCTCCTTCATGAAATGGAAACCATAGTATTTGCAGGAACAAAGCTTAATATTGATTATTGGATAGAAGAAATTTTTGATGAAGATCAGTTAGAAGAATTATATGATTATTTCATGGAAGCCGAAACAGATGATATTAAAGAAGCTATTGATGCTTTCGAAGGAGATTTTGAAGAAGAAGACATTCGTCTCTATCGCCTAAAATTCATCAGTGAAATTGCAAATTAGATTTAAATCCTTCTAGTTTTTATTGAAACTATATTAACATAGGTAGTTTTTTTATCTTTGACAAAAATCAAAATATGGAAGACGGTCTATACGCTCTTATGAATACAAATAAAGGCACTATAAAAGCGCAGCTTACATGGGCTGAAACCCCTGGGACAGTGGCAAATTTTATAGGTTTAGCAGAGGGTAAAATAGAAAATAATCAAAAATCTTTAGGTACACCCTATTACGATGGGCTGAAGTTTCATCGTGTCATAAATGACTTTATGATACAAGGTGGTTGTCCAAAAGGAAGTGGTATGGGTGGACCAGGTTATCAATTTGATGATGAATTTCACCCCCAACTAAAACACGATCGCGCGGGAGTATTATCTATGGCCAACGCAGGTCCTGGGACTAATGGGAGTCAATTTTTTGTTACCCACGGACCAACTCCATGGTTAGATGGGAAACACACTGTTTTTGGCTTTGTGGTGGAAGGTCAAGACGTTGTTGATGCCATTTCTCAAAATGACATAATCGAATCTTTAGCGATTGAACGTGTGGGCAAAACTGCTGAGAACTTTGATCCTGTTGCAGCATTTGAAACCTTTCAGAAGAGTAAAAAAGAACGTGAAGCAGCGGCAATGAAAGCACAAGAAGACATGCTTAACGCTCATGTTGCCAACATGGAAAAAACATCAACTGGATTGTTTTATAGTATTGATAAGCAAGGTACTGGCTCCAAAGCAACAAAGGGACAAACTGTGAGTGTTCATTACACAGGAAAATTACTCGATGGAACTGTTTTTGATTCTTCTTATAGGAGAAACGAGCCCATAAGTTTTAAACTAGGACAAAATCAGGTTATTGCTGGCTGGGAAGAGGGCATTTCACTACTATCTCAAGGAGCTAAAGCAAAACTTGTTATACCAAGTCATTTGGGTTATGGAGCTAGTGGTGCTGGAGGTGTTATACCGCCAAATGCTACATTGGTTTTTGAACTCGAGTTGGTCACTATTATTCAGTAACTACTAATTTTCAGGATGCCATTTTATATTACATCCTAAGCTAGGGTATTGTTTAAGGGGTGCCTCACTGTTTTGTAACAATGCTGTTGTGGCTGCTCTCAAATCCTCGCCTGTTAAAGCCAAATCGTTTCCCGGCCTTGATGCGTCAAAGCGACCTCGATAAAAAAGTTCTGCATTTTTATCAAAAAGATAAAAGTCAGGGGTACATGCTGCATCATAGTCTAAAGCTACAGATTGAGAAGCATCATACAGATAAGGAAAATGAAAAGAATGTTCAGCTGCAAATTTTTTCATGGCTTCTGGACCATCCTGCGGGTGGGTTTCAATACTGTTACTTGAAATTGAAATAGTCTTAATACCTTGAGATTCAATTTCTTTTGAAAACTGCACAAGGGCATCAATTAAATGAATTACATAGGGGCAATGGTTACACATAAAGACAATAAGTGTGCCTTGAGAGCCAAACAATTCATCTAAATTATTTTGTTTACCACTAACCACATTAGGGAGAATAAAAGCTGGAGCTTTTGTTTTCAAGGGGAGCATCTTTGATTCAGTCTGTGCCATACTTTTTTTTTCTAAAAATAAAAATATTGATGCGATTTAGAGAGTAGAGCAGGTTTTAACTTTAAGCTCAATAAATCAAGTGAAAGTTATCAATATAAAATACTGATAATTAAATATCTTCAAAATTAATATCGGAAAACCCTTTTGTGTTTTCAGAGACAATAGAATTGTCTGAGTTGGGGTTATAATTTTTTTGATGTCTTTCACTTATCACTTCTTCACCTCTATGCTCAAAGATATAATTGATCATTTCTGATAGTAAATCACTGAAGTCTTTAAAATCTTCTTTATACAAATAGATTTTATGTTTTTTGTAATAAAATGAACCGTCTTCGTTAGTAAACTTTTTACTTTCAGTTATGGTTAGATAGTAGTCACTAGCTTTGGTTTCTCTAATATCAAAAAAGTAGGTCCTTCTTCCAGCGCGAAGCACTTTTGAGAAAATATCTTCTACTTTATCTGCATGATTCTCCGACATTTTAGTTTAATTATTATAGTTGATTTAAGCCAATTTTACAAAAAAATCTAAACACTACAAACTAAATTGACTTTTCAGTTTGTTGTTTTTCGTAAAGATCCGCGTAATAGCCTTGAATATTGACCAAATCAGCATGATTGCCTTGTTCAATTATTTTGCCATTTTCCAAAACAATAATTTTATCTGCATTTTTGATGGATGAAATTCGGTGACTAACAATAAGGGTTGTTTTATTTGCTGCCATTTTTTCTAGGTTTTTCAAAATGGTTTCTTCAGTTTCAGTATCCACCGCTGATAAACAATCATCTAGAAGTAAAATTTGAGCTTCTTTAATAAATGCACGTGCTATTGAAACTCTTTGAATTTGACCTCCAGAAAGAGTCACTCCTCGTTCTCCAAGCAAGGTTTGATACCCTTTATTAAACCCTTCTATGTTTTTGGCAACATCTGCGTTTTTAGCTGCTTCTTGAATTTGTTCCAAACTTGCATTTTGATTTCCAAACCGAATATTTTTTTCTATCGATTCGGAAAACAGAAAAGGGTTCTGTGGCACATAGGCAATAGCACTTCTAAGACTATTATGGGTGAATTCTTTTAAATTGATTCCATCTAACTTTATGCTACCCTCATTAGGATCATATAGTCTTGGAATCAACTCTAACAAACTAGATTTTCCAGAACCAATTTTCCCTAATATTCCTAGGGTTTCTCCTGATCTTAAGCTAAAACTAACTTTATCAAGAGCTTTAATTCCATTTTCAGGATAATGAAAAGTAACATTGTTAAAGGTCAAATCACCTTTAATATCTTCTTTTTCTAAAGATCCAGAAACAACGTTTGGAGTTTGTTTTAAAAAATCATTTATTCGTTCTTGCGAGGCTTCTGCTTGCTGCACAATAGAGGTTACCCACCCCACAACCGTAACAGGCCATGTGAGCATATTTACGTAAATTATAAATTCTGCTAATACACCAAAAGCAATTTCACCTTGCATATATTGATTGCCCCCTACAAAAATGACAATTAAATTGCTTATGCCTATAAGTAAAATCATCAATGGAAAAAACCATGCTTGCACCTTAACTAATGCCATGTTTTTTTGATAACTCTCTTCTGCCTGATTTTTGAATTGCTTTTGGGCGTTATGCTCTAAACCGTATGATTTAATTACCGAAATGCCACTAAAATTTTCTTGAGCCACTGTAGCCATTTTTGATAAAAGCTCCTGAACAGCTGTGCTTCTTACATTGATTACTCGACTCAATTTGTAAATCGTAACAGAAAGAATAGGGAGGGGTAGAATAGTATAGAGCGTTAATGTAGGAGCAATACTTAGCATATAAGATATTACAATAAAAAACAAGGCTACAGTATTGATACTATACATAAGGGCAGGACCAACATACATTCTTGCCTTGCTGACATCCTCACTGATTCGACTCATTAAATCTCCTGTGCGGTTAACTTTAAAAAACTTTTGAGATAGTTGTTGATAATGCCAAAATATTTCATTTTTCAAATCAAACTCAATATACCTTGACACATTGATAATGGTTTGTCGCATCCAAAATGTGAATATCCCCGACGCGAGTGCGGTGCCAATGATAATTAAAATATTGATGAGCAATTCTTTTTGAAGTGCATCAGGGTCAGTTTCTCCTTTTTTTAAGAACTGCTCAACAGCTGTTAGAGAATTGCCAATTAACCGTGGTGCAACTAAAGAAAAAATCCTACCAATGACAGTTATAATGATACCCAACAACAATTGGTATCGGTATTTGAAGAGGTATTTATTTAGATGCCGAAGTGCTTTCATTTGCTAAGTGGGTAAAGGTAATCAATTGTAATTGGCTGCAAATCAAAATGAGAATTGAATTCTACCTGTTAAACTTTTAGCCTAATTATTTTTGGTTTACTTTTGTCGAAACAAAGTTCTTACACATGCTCACCCGTCGCCATATTCGAATAAAAGTTGTACAATCAGCGTATGCCTTTTCTTTGGTGGATCAGGGAAAAGTTCAGGAGCAGTTATCTTTTTTTAAAAAAAGTATTTTAGATAGTGTAGACCTTTTAATACTTCAGTTGGCTCTCTTCAAAGCACTTAAACATCAGTTGATTAAGGAGAGCGAATTACATCAAAATAAGTATATAAAACATACAGAGTCAGCGCTATCTCCAGACAGTCTGTTGAATAATAAATATTTCGATTTTATAGCAGGGCATCCAGTTTTATTAAAAAAAAGTAGTTCATCTGAATTGAACAATTGGGAAATTGAATTTAAATTAGTAGAAAGACTATGGGACGAAATCCAAAAAGAGGATGACTTTGTTGCCTATTGCAATATCTCTGAGCCAGATACAGCCTTACAAAGAGAAATTATTATCAAAATTTTTGAAAATAAAATTGCTTCAGCTTCTTATTTGCACCAGTTTTATGAAGATCAGAAGCTTACTTGGCTTGATGATTTACCCGTTGTAAATACCTTTATTTTAAAAAGCCTCAAACAAATAGATCCTAAGAATTCTCACAGTCTGGTTCTGCCTGACGGGTCAGAATGGTCCGAAGAACTCCATTTTGGAAATGCGCTCCTAGAAAAATTTATTACTAATGAAGAAGCCTTAGAAAAAGAACTTGAGGGGAAAACACCAAATTGGGATCCCGACAGAATTGCCCATATGGATCGACTGCTATTGAAAATTGCTATTGCTGAGTTGTTGTACTTTCCTGAAATCCCCCCTAAAGTAACACTCAATGAGTTTTTAGAAATAGCCAAAGAATATTCCACTCCAAAAAGCAATAGTTTTATCAATGGAGTTTTAGATAAACTAGTCAAAGAATTTGCTGATAAAAACCGATTGAACAAAACCGGAAGAGGATTGTTATAAGCATTTTTTTAGTTACTTTTGAACAAAATTTAAAACTATTCAAAATGAAAAAATGGATTCTAACAACTTTTGCCATTGTTGGTCTTCTAGTAACTTCATGTCAAGAAGGAGCTTCAAGCAAAGTTAAGAAAGAAAATGTGGAAGCTGCCGTAAATGACAGTGCAGACAAAGCTAATGCGCCCGTAATGCAATTTGACAAAGTAATTCATGATTTTGGGACAATCAATGAAGGAGATAAAGTTCAAACAACCTTCTCTTTTACAAATACAGGTAAATCTGATTTGATAATTGTAGATGCCAGAGGTAGTTGTGGTTGTACTGTGCCAAGTTATCCTAAAAATGTTCCTATAGCTCCTGGTGACAGCGGTGAAATCTTGGTTAGTTTTGACTCAAGCAACAAACCTAATATGCAACAAAAAACGGTTACTATTGCTGCTAACACACAAAGTGGAAGAGAAACTCTTCGCATTAAAGCAATGGTTACACCTAAAGCAAAATAACATTATCAATAGCTCACTCTATGGAAGGTTTATCAGGACAACTCCCTTTTTTATTATTGATGTTAGTGGTTTTTTTCTTCTTTATCATATTACCTCAGCAAAGACGTCAAAAGAAAGAGAAGAACTTTATGACCAATTTAAAAAAAGGAGACCGGATAGTTACCAAAAGTGGTATCCATGCCAAAGTGATGGAGCTTAATGATAAAGACAATACATGTGTGATTGAAACAATGGCGGGGAAGGTTAAAAATGAGCGCAGTGGTCTTTTTTTTAAAATGAGGGCCAAACCCAATCCACCACCTGCTAAAAAATAATTCTCAAACCCGCTCAAAGCGGGTTTTTTTATATGCTTTATCAAAAGATAATAAAACCCATACTGTTTCTTTTTGACCCAGAAAAAGTTCATTATTTCGTTTTTGGAGTTCTTAAAAAAATACACTTAATCCCTGGTGTAGCTAAATTAATTCGAGCTTCATATCAAATCAATCACACTGCTTTAGAGCGAAAAGTATTTGGGCTCACTTTTCCAAACCCCATAGGTATGGCAGCTGGTTTTGACAAAGACGCAAAGCTCTTTAAGGAGTTGTCAAATTTTGGCTTTGGATTTATTGAAATTGGTACGCTAACTCCCAAACCACAAGGGGGAAACCCAAAAAAAAGACTTTTTAGGTTGCCGGAAGACAAAGGACTCATCAATCGGATGGGCTTTAATAACGAAGGAGTAGAAGCAGCTATCGAGCGTTTAAAAAAGAATAAAGACGTTTTAATAGGTGGAAATATTGGTAAAAATAAAGTTACTCCAAATGAAAAAGCTGTTGACGATTATATTTGTTGTTTTAAGACCTTATTCGATTTTGTAGATTATTTTGTCGTAAACGTCAGTTCTCCTAACACACCTAATTTAAGAGCTCTCCAAGACAAGGAACCTTTAACTCATCTTCTGACTACCCTCAACGCATTGAATCAGAACAAAATTCGTCCTAAGCCCATTTTATTAAAAATAGCACCCGACTTGACAGATGCTCAATTGGATGATATCATTGACATTATGATCTCAACTAAAATAGACGGAGTAATCGCTACCAATACCACATTGAGTCGAGAGGGACTAGCGTCCAAGAATAAATCTGAAACAGGGGGACTAAGCGGAAAACCCTTAAACAAAAGAAGTACTGAGGTTATCCGGTATTTAAAAACTAAAAGCAAAAACGCCTTTCCGATCATTGGCGTAGGAGGAATTCATACCCCTCAAGACGCCCTAGACAAATTGGAAGCAGGGGCTTCGCTAATCCAACTTTATACTGGTTTTGTGTATGAGGGGCCTAGTGTTGTTAAAAATATTTTGAAAAAACTACTGTAATTTATAATTAATATTGAAGCAGAATAATGCAAATAATAAAGTTTTTCATTCTCATTCTAAAGAATATATCGTAACTTTTTAAGGTAATCCCCAAATCTCAATGATCATGAATAATGTGTTATGGTACATCATAATTGGCATTTCAGCTGGTTATATAGCAGGTAGATTGATGAAAATAAAAGGATTTGGTCTTTTTGCTAATCTTTTGGTAGGACTGGCAGGAGCTATGCTAGGGGGCTGGCTTTTTAGCGTTGTCAATTTTTCGATTGGCAATAGTTTTTTAGGTTCACTTATCACCGCAGTTCTAGGAGCTGTTTTTTTACTCTATCTAATAAGATTAATTAAAAAAGTCTAGTTTAAAGAGTCTTAAATTGAATTTGAAGTGCAAAACTAAAATCAAGTGTCAGGAGTTGTAAAGCAAACTTTTAAATAGGTAAAGTAACAATTTGAAAGAACAAGCCCTTTTGAATTAGCCAAATTGTTGAATTTTTTTATTTACAGCACTGGGTCTGTTCTTTGGCTTTGTATGGAGCTACATTACAACGCCTCTCAATAGCATTTATCTGAGAAAGTTTAATGGCACTCCACTCTAGAAACTAACAAAAACTAAAAAATTATTCAAAATAGCTGAATGTTTCACCAGCTTTAATATTTTTTAAAGTTTCAAATATCAATCGAATAACATTTTCCACATCCTCTTTTTGAACCATTTCTACTGTTGTATGCATATAGCGTAGGGGCAAAGATATCAAGGCAGAAGCAACTCCACCATTGCTATAGGCAAAGGCGTCAGTATCTGTTCCAGTGAAACGTGAAGAAGCCAAACGTTGAAAAGGTATTTTTTCCTTCTCAGCTGTTTCGATAATCCGTTCTCTCAAATTATTTTGTACCGCAGGCGCATAGGAAATCACGGGTCCTCTTCCAATTTCGGTGTGTCCCTCTTGCTTTTTGTTGATCATAGGTGTAGTTGTATCGTGGCAAACATCAGTAACCAGTGCTACGTTGGGTTTAATGGTTTGGGTAATCATTTCGGCACCATGCAAACCTACCTCTTCTTGCACCGCATTGGTCACATAAAGACCAAAGGGTAGATTAACTTTTTCCTCAGTCAAGAGCCTAGCTACTTGCGCAATCATAAAACCACCCGCTCGGTTATCTATGGCGCGACAAATGAACTTATTTTTATTAATGATTTTAAATGAGTCTGGATAGGTAATCACACAACCCACATGGACACCCATTTTTTCAACCTCTTTTTTGTCTTTGGCTCCTATATCAATAAATATATTATCCAATTTTGGCACTTCTTCTTTGCCCGCTTTTCTAGTATGAATGGCTGGCCACCCAAAAACCCCCTTAACAATCCCTTTTTTGGTATGAATATTTACCCACTTAGAGGGTGCAATTTGATGATCACTACCGCCATTGCGAATCACATAGATTAGTCCATTATCTGCAATATAATTTACATACCAAGAAATTTCATCAGAATGCCCTTCAATAACTACCTTATATTTTGCATCAGGATTGATGATCCCAACAGCTGTGCCATAGGTGTCAGTAATCAAAGTGTCCACGTAAGGCTTCATATATTCCATCCAGAGTTTTTGACCATTACTTTCATATCCTGTAGGAGCCGCATTATTCAAATAGGCTTCAAGAAAAGTCAAGGCTTTTTTATCAATAATTTTCATAATAAATGCATTCAAAATTTTTGTGAGGTGCAAAAATAACGATTATGATCTTTAAAACGACACCGATCAATTATTTTGTAATTTTACCCTCATGAAAAAGTCCCTTTTTTTTTCATTTGTTTTTTTATTTACTTTCTGCTTTTCACAGACAGATAGTTTGACCCACTACAAAGAGATTCTTGAGCGTTTTCAAATAGATAGCCTAGATAGATATGGCATTGCACTTGATGAAGTGATTTTATTTCAACCCCTTCGGTTTTCAAGCATGAATGATTTAAAGTCCTATCTCATTCTTCGTAACCGCACCTTACGAGTCTACCCCTACGCAAAATTAGCTGGCGATCGACTAGATTCTCTAACCATTAGATTGGAGCGTATCAAGAACAAACGCAAACGCAAGCAATATCTTAAGCGCATTGAAAGCTTTATTTATGATGAATTTGAAGAAGAATTAAAAAAACTATCCCGATCCCAAGGCCGCATTTTAATAAAGCTAGTACACCGACAAACAGGGGTGACCACCCACCAACTGGTCAAAGAATTACGTAATGGCTGGCGGGCTTTTTTATATCAAACAACGGCTAGTTTTTTTGACCTCACACTCAAAGCGGAATATGAACCCGAGACAGAATATGAAGATTTTTTAATTGAAGACATTTTACAGCGGGCTGCTGCGGAAGGTATTATTGAATTAGATGCCACCGCCCTTGAGTATGATCTAGATAGTCTCTACACCCTTTGGAGGTCTAGAAAAAAACAAATCAAATTTGATCAATAGTCCCTGTTGTTGAGTTATCAACACCTTCTTAATTTTTTCTTAAAATATATTCCACAAAATAAATTGTGTAAATGAATAAGGGTGTTATATTTGCACCCGCAAAAGGGTCAAGAAAAGATTTAATTGCGAAAACAAGTTCCTTGAAAGAATAGAAAAGAATGACAGCGCGTATTGAGAAATACAAAGCGAAGTGAACCATTTTGAGACAACGTCAACGGTTATTGTTTTTATTACATAATATAAAGAAACAACAACGAAGAGTTTGATCCTGGCTCAGGATGAACGCTAGCGGCAGGCCTAACACATGCAAGTCGAGGGGCAGCACAGATTGCTTGCAATCAGGTGGCGACCGGCGCACGGGTGCGTAACGCGTATGCAACCTACCTTTTACAGGGGGATAGTCAATAGAAATGTTGAATAATACCCCAT
>OZSS01000067.1_pt1 | contig 43343 bp, 30 predicted proteins | sample 1779911 | NCBI WGS metagenome assembly OZSS01 (sample SAMEA2603589, study PRJEB24840) | metagenome | biome: Water; feature: Photic zone; material: Seawater sample | place: Mediterranean Sea | collected 2013-11-12 | depth 10 m
TGAGTTGAGGCGGGGATTCGTCTTTCATTATGCCGGTGACCAGCATTTGTCTTCCATCGTCCATCACGGAATTGATGAATGGGGGGATGCGGGTTATTCGTTTTGCGTGCCTAGCATAGCGGCTGGATACCCGAGATCCTGGTTGCCGGATAGAGAGGGGCTTCCGGTGAGGAATAGACCTGAGCCCGGATTAGCCAATACAGGTGATTACACCGATGGCCTGGCCAATAAACTTTCGGTCTTTGCGATCGGGAATCCTGCCAAGAAAAACCGCAAGGGAAGATTGAATACTCTGCATGATAAGGCTTCGGGTTTTGGAATTGCTCGGTTTAATACAAAGACGGGAGCAATCACTATGGAATGTTGGCGCTTGCTCTTCGATGCGGCCAACCCCAAGGCTGAGGATCAGTTCCCCGGTTGGCCCAAGACGATTCTTCATAGTGATAATTATGGACGCAAGCCCGAGGCTTATTTGCCCGAGATCAAGGTCAAGGGGATGCGAGATCCCGTATTTGAACTCAGGGAAAGCTCAACCGGCGAATTGGTTTATGCCCTTCGGATCAGAGGGAAATCCTTTCGCCCTCCGGTCTTCGATGCTAAGGGGACCTATCGACTACGTGTGGGCGATCCAGATTCGGATGAATGGAAAACACTTAATGATCAAAAGCCCGAATCGGACGGCAGGTCATCGAAGTTGGACCTGACCTTTTGAATGCAGGCACCATTTTACCGCATTCTTAAGAAGCTGATTGAAAGCCGGTTTTTTAAAATCCTCAAGGTGTCCGAGGGAAGTATAAAACACCTTCCCTCCCCAGGAATTGATATGAGTCCAAGCAACCGGTTCGTGTTGAAACCCTTTTACGCGCCCCTCTAAAAGGGGGTTGGATGCAGCGGGTAGGGAGGAGTTTCGATAAAGGGTGGCGGGCGTTTTGAAGGGAAGAGTGACCTTTTCAAGAATGGGATGAGACGAAGCTTCTGGCAGGTTCTTAATTACACAGATCAAGCCTTTGCCGAGATGCCCATTGTAGTTCCCCCCGATGACCTCAGCGTCCCATTTGGTCCATTCCGCATGCCCCTTGGGGACTTCCTCCTTGCGGAGTTCGAATGGATGGGAGGCGGTGCGAATCCCCACGACGGGTTTACCTGATTCGATGTGAGCCCGAATCATGTTCATTGTTTTTTCCGGAAAGGCTCTTCTGCGAACGCTGATGATGAGCAAGTCGGCCGTCGGGATGAACGATGTGTTGGATAAGAAGTGGCGAGACGGACCTTCCTCGGGAGCACTGCAAAAGGCAGAATCAAACTCTTTGCTTAAGTGATCCTGCGCAAATTTTGGCAAAGAGGATTCAGTCCGGTATTCTCGCTCGGCAATAAGAAAAACGATTTTGGGCTTCACTCCTGAAAAGGCCTGGAGAAAGCAGGAGCAGAAGATGATTGAAAAAATAAAGGTCGAGAGCATGCCTTATCAAAGGACGCGAATCGTTTAAAGGTCGAGATGTAAAATCGTCTAAGTTAGTATTTCTTGTTTGCATAGAGGGATGCGAAATATCATATATCAAATGCATTCTAAATATAAAACTAGTTGCCTTTCGCCCACCTTTGTCAAATAAGTCCGAGATCACAAACATAGATATAATATGAGTTTTTCTTTAAAGGGAAAAGTAGCTTTAGTGACGGGTAGCAGCCGAGGATTGGGGCGAGGAATCGCCAGGACTTTGGGCTTGGCGGGGGCGAAGATCGCCTTGAATTACCTGAACGACAAACAGAAGGCCGAGGAAACCTTGGAGGAACTCAAGGAGAATCGGGTTCATGCGACATTAATACGAGCCGATGCCTCGGACCCTGATCAGGTTTCGGCGATGGTTGAGGCAGTCGAGGAAAAGTTCGGTTCCTTGGACATTTTGGTTCCGAACGCCACTCCTGACCAACCGCAAAAGCCGATTGAGGAATACGATGCTGAATTTTATCGTTCGATGTATGAATTTTTTGTGATGAGCCCCTTTCATTTGGCCCGTTCCGTTTTGCCGGGTATGAAGAGGCGTGGACAAGGTAGAATCATCAATGTCACCAGCGAAGTCTTTCATTGCTCTGTCCCTCAATTCAGTGCCTATGTGGCGGCGAAGGGTGGCCAAATCGGTTGGAGTCGGAGTATGGCCAATGAGTTAGCCCCCTTTGGCATCACCGTCAATACGGTTGCCCCGGGCTGGATTCCCACGGATCGGCATCAGGATGATCCACAAGAGGCCAAGGATGATTACCTTTCCACAATTCCAGTCGGGCGATGGGGAACGCCTGAAGATGTGGGAAATGCGGTTGCCTATTTTGCTTCGGACGAGGCCTCCTTCATCAACGGTCAAACTTTGTGCGTGAATGGTGGGCGCACTCCGTGGTAGAACTTTTCACTCAAATCCTATTCCCTCAAAAAACAATGAAGAATAAAATTCGAATCCTAGTTTCCCTGTTAACAATTCCCTGTCTTTGGTTCGCCGGATGCGGTGGCGGTTCAACCGAAGGTGATTTTGATGCAGCCGGTGCCTCGTCCTCTTTCGCTTATGTGACCAATGGAGTGGACCCTTTTTGGGATCTGTGTGCGGCAGGGGTGCGTATAGCCGAAAAGGAATTTGGAGTTAGTTGCGAGGTGCTGATGCCCCCGAAGGGCGTGGTTGACCAAAAGCGGATGATGGAAACGCTCTTGGCCAAGGGGATTGATGGAATCGCGGTGAGTCCGGTTGACGCTGAAAACCAGACTCCTTTTCTCAATGAGATTGCGGAAAACACCATTCTCATAACCAACGATTCGGACGCCCCTAAGAGCAAAAGGTTGGTCTTTATTGGCACTAATAATTACAAAGCCGGCCGGGCTTTAGGGGGGTTGGTCAAAAAGGCTTTGCCCGAAGGCGGGGAAGTTATGCTTTTTGTCGGACGCCTTGAGCAATTGAATGCCCGCCAAAGGAGACAGGGCGTGATTGACGAACTTCTGGGTCGCCCCGTGCAAAGTCTTGATCAAGTGAAATATGACCCCGTGGATGCCACCAACCTTACCGCTGAAGGTTCGAAGTATGTCGTGATGGACACCCGCACCGACAATTTTGACAAAGCCAAGGCGAAGAGTAACGCGGAGGATGCGATTACCAAATACAAGGACTTGCAATGCATGGTGGGCTTGTTTGCCTACAACTCCCCGTCGTGCATTGATGCAATCAAGGAGGCAGGCAAGTTGGACCAGATTAAAATTTGTGGATTTGATGAGCAGGATGCGTTGCTCCAGGCAATTGCGGATGGCAATGCCTACGGCACCATCAGTCAGCAACCTTGGGAGTATGGCTATGAGTCCATCAAGATGCTTAAGAATATCCACGAGGGAAATAGCCCCGTCTCCACCTACCAGGAAGTAGCGTTTTTAGAAGTGACCAAGGATAACATCGATGAGTTTTGGGCTAAGAAAAAGGAAATGGCTGAACTTGGTAAATCCGAGTAAATGAGCGATCAAGAAGGCTTGCTTCTCGAAGTCCGGAATTTGACCAAGAGTTTTCCCGGAGTTTTGGCCCTGAAGGGGGTTTCTTTGACTCTGGCAAAAGGAGAAGTTCTTTCACTGATTGGCGAAAATGGAGCGGGCAAGAGCACCTTAATGAAGATACTCGCCGGGGTCCAACCTGCTGATTCAGGAGAGTACCTGATTGATGGATCTCCCATGGCTCTTAAGAATGTTCGAGAAGCCATGGATCAAGGTATTGCCCTGATTCATCAGGAGCTCAACTTAGCCTCAAATCTTGATTTGGCCTCAAACATCTTTCTGGGCCGGGAACCGGGATCCAAAGGTTTCATTAACGAGCAGGACTTACATAGCCAAGCTGCAGAGCATCTTAAGCGAGTGGGGCTTGATTTGCCGACGAATACGATCACCGGATCCCTTCCCATTGGGAAACAACAATTAGTTGAAATTGCCAAAGCCTTGTCCTGTGACGCCCGGGTTTTGATCATGGATGAACCAACCAGCAGCCTTTCCCAAAAAGAAACCGAAACTTTGTTTGAGGTGGTGAAGGGTTTGCGAGACCAAGGCATCAGCGTGATCTACATTTCTCATCGCCTTGGTGAGGTTAAGGAACTTTCGGATCGGGTGACGGTCTTCCGGGATGGCGAAAATGCCGGAGATTTAGCAAAGGATGAAATCGACCACGAAAGCATGGTGCGCCTCATGGTCGGACGCGATTTAAGTGAATTTTATGACCGTGAAATCCATCAGCCTGGAAGCAGTGTGCTTAAGGCAAAGAAAGTGGTTTCTCCGACTTATCCTGAAATCCCCGTCTCGCTCGAAGTCCGGGCAGGGGAAATTGTGGGGATTGCGGGTCTCGTGGGAGCTGGTAGAACCGAACTTTTACAAACATTTTTTGGAGTAACTCCTGCTTTGGGCGGGGAATTGGAAGTAGTAGGGGAGAGGTTTTCGCCCCAATGTCCTTCAGATGCCATTGATGCCGGCCTTGCCCTGGCTCCCGAAGACCGGAAGTTGCATGGCTTGGTCTTACCCATGACGGTTCGGGAAAATGCAAGTTTGCCAAGCTTGGAACGTGATCAGAAAAAAGGGTTTTTGAACGAATCGTCCGAACGGATGATCGCAGACCAGGCGGTCGAGCAAATGAAGATCAAGACACCCAATATTGAACAAGTGGCTCGCTTCCTCTCGGGAGGCAATCAACAAAAGATCGTGCTCGGAAAATGGTTGGCGATGAAACCGAAACTCCTGATGCTGGACGAACCTACTCGGGGTATTGATGTCGGTGCCAAAAGGGAAATTTACAAACTGATGGAGAAACTGGCCGGTGAGGGAATGGCCATCCTCTTCGTATCGAGTGAAATGGAGGAAGTTTTGGGAATGGCGGACCGGGCATATGTTATGCACGAGGGAAGGATTTCGGGCGAATTGAGTCGTCAGGAATTGTCCGAGGAATCAATTATGAATTTAGCAACAGGTGGAGAAAAAGCAGCGTAAGGTCTTATGAAGAAAAATGTAATTGGAATTTTTGTACTCTTGGTGGTTATTTTTGCGATCACCGCAATGATCAACCCGAAGTTTTTGAACGCCTACAACATGCAAAACCTGATCAAGTGGTCGAGTTTGTATGCCGTGATGAGCATCGGAGTCGCTTTGGTAATTATTACTGGCGGAATCGATTTGTCGATCGGATCTGTAGTGGGCTTGGTGGCAGTGGTGCTCGCATTATGTCTTAAAGTGCAGGGGCTGGATCCATGGGTATCAATCGGTTTGGCTTTAGCCATGTCCCTGGTCATTGGGCTGATTCATGGCCTTCTGATCACCAAAGCCCATATCCAACCTTTTGTCGTCACTTTATGCGGCTTGTTGATTTATCGAAGTTTGAGCCGATGGTTGACCGACAACCAATCGCTTGGACCGGTTCCTTTGGAAGGGGACAAGGGCTATGCAAACCTGGATCAGATTCTGGGTCTGGACTTTATCTTCAGTGGTAAAATTCCCTTAGGAGGATTTAATCTCCCGACTCCTGCCTTGTTTTTAGTTGTTCTTGCTATTGCCAGTGCCATCTTTTTGAGGAAGACCATTTGGGGAAGATACCTGTACGCCCTGGGCAACAACGAGGATGGAGCTCGTTACAGTGGTATTGATACTGACCGCATGAAAATCATCGCCTATGTACTGTGTTCTTTCTTTGCGGGCATTGCCGGTATCCTGTTTGCCTTCGAACTTGATTCAGTTCAGCCGGCTCAGACCGGTGAGTTCTATGAGCTATATGCGATTGCAGCCGCAGTTCTTGGAGGCTGCAGTCTTCGTGGTGGAGAGGGTTCAATCCTAGGTGTTGTAATTGCCGCAGCGGTGATCCGCTTGATTTATAACTCCATCAACATGGTTGGAATTTCCACTCACCTTGAGTTCGGTATCTTGGGAATGGTGATCCTGCTCGGAGTCATTGGTGATGAGTTTCTAAAAAAGAAAATGGCTGAACGTCAGGCTTCCAAGGCTTAGAAAAGCATTATTTATTCGCTGACTTGCTCATTCTTTTGCCCTAAGTAATTCTGATGAGTAAATCTGAATCCAGCCCCTATTCTTTTACATCCATCAATGCCTTTCTTGCCGAAAACGGTCTTTGGATAAAAAACAACCCATGCGTTAGTCCCGATTTTTGCTTGGATTGGAATCGTTTTATTGAAGGAATCGATTCTTCCGTAAAATTGAGGGAGTATCCCAAAAGTTCCTTTTCCTCGAACCACGGGTCATGGATTGTGGTGGAGGACGTATGGGGCGACCATGCGTGGCGTCTAAGTCCTACCGCAGGTACTAGTGGAGCGGACCTCCCTATGAACCAAGGTCACGTGAGCGGTTCCACTATTTACTTTCCCGCTTCCTTCAAAAACCTGATCCAACTGAAGAATGTAATGCAGGAATGCGATTCCGGAAACCATGCCTTTCCCTCGGCTCAAGGAGATTTGGGGAAATCCACCCTGGGCATTGGTGCTCGTTTCACCACCTTGCATTGGGATGGCGTGGATTGGGCCATGAGTCGCTTAGGCAAAGGGCTTACAGCCAACCAAAACAGCATCCCGAGAGAATTGGTCTATGATGTCGATGAAATGTTGGCGGACAATTTGGATTCCGTACCTTTTCCTTTTATTGGATGTGATGTACCCGAAGGGCACCAAGGACAAAGTGTGGAGGGCATGACTCACGGATGCATTCTTTCCAAGTTCAAAAATGGATTTCACAAGCTTGGAATTCCTTGGAGTTTCAATGCTGATCATCAGCCTATTGGGGGCAAGTTCGATGAGCGCGAGGATCAACTCGTCGCTGGTTGCATGTTCGCGAGTTACATCACCTTCGACCTATCTCCTGAGCTGGCTATTACGGAAGTGCCCGACTCGCCGGAGGAAAAGGCCGTTTTCGTGAAGGAGGAGATTCCGGGTCAATTGGTCGAAGCAACTCGCAAGCGGGTCGAGCAAGCAAACTTGTCACCCACCGAAGACGAATTCAACGGTTTGCTAGCCTATGTCTGGCCTGCGATGAAAAAAATGAAGGTTCGGGACGAAAAATACCGGTCCATTCGGGAGCAAAACTTCACGACCAAGTTGGGTTGCGACTACTTGCGTGAATTATCGATCGACGAACTTCCTGGATTGACCACCCCGGAGACGACGGCAGTGATGCTGGCCCTGTCCTTCGAAATGGGAATGGATGTCCACTTCGTTGCCCCGGCTTTTGGTTTCCAAAAGAACATTCCTTACCCTGACAATGAACAACTACGTAAGATGGTTGAGCCGATATGGGCGGTTTGCCAAGCCTTCGATGTTTCCATTGGTTTCCATTCTGGATCCGGTAAGTCGGCCGAAAATTACGAGGTGGTTGGTGAAGTGACCGGAAGCAACTTAGAAATCAAAACCAGTGGACGTTACACCTACGAGATGGGAGTGGCTTTGTCTCGCTCCCAAAATCCGGAAGATCAAGAACTTTGGCGGGACTGGTATGCGTTCACCGTGGAGTTGGCATCGAACGGATGTTTTGCGGAGGACGAAACAGAACGGAACATGGCCCGCGAATTCGTATGTTTAACCATCGGAGAGGAACAAGCCGAACAGGCTTTCCAAAGTGAATCCGATTGCCGGGCGATCCTGGGTGCTTTGGACCCTGATCCTGAGCATTTCTTTTGGTTCGAGTACAATTTCCTTTATGTCTTGGCTGCCGATGGAAGCGCCGATAAGTCTGCCCTTGGCAATCATAAGGCAGCGGGCTACCGACAGCGAAGTCGGTTTTATGAAATCAGTGACGAAGGCAGACTTCTCTATGCTCAAAGAGTCGCTTCGTATATATTATTTCTTGCGGAATCTACCGGAGTTTCTACCCCTGAGACTTGTAGGCAAGCGAAAGAAGAACTTGCTTCCTATGTTACCTTTCATGGGTTCTTGGGTTCCATTTCGACAAAGTAATTTGCCTGCAATCCTTTTTTCATAATTGGTACAAAAATCGAGAAAGATTGAGTTGAAAATGCCATAGGTTGATTCTTTGATGAATCAGCCACTTTGCTTCAGTCGTTTAACAAATGATTTAGGCAGCCATACTTTGCCCAAAGTTCTTAGCCGGTTCGCCGAACATTCGCTTGGCCTCAATAACCTGAATATTATTTATTCGGAATCCATTCAATTAATCCGTGATCAAACGAGTGAAATCTCATTCTTTGATGCGGTGCTTGAGCGAATGGGTATTAAAATAAAGGTTGATGAAGATGATCTTCGCAGAATTCCTTCCGATGGTCCATTGGTCGTGGTGGCCAACCATCCTTACGGAGGATTGGATGGATTGGCGATGGGTGCTCTGTTGGCAAGGTTTCGTCCTGATTTCAAATTGTTGGTCAACACGCTGCTCGGCGTTTTTAATGAAATGGAACCATGGTTACTCAAGTTCGAGATTATGCAAAACGATACATCCCGAAAAAATCTTGGTGCAATGCTTGAAACAGCTAGGTTTCTCAAAAACGGTAATTGTCTTGGGGTCTTTCCAGCCGGTGAAGTCGCATCGCTTTCCCTAAAGAATCGCCATGTGGTGGATCCCGATTGGTCGCTGCATCCTTTTAGTTTGGCTAGAATGACTGATGCACGAATTTTGCCGATTTGTTTTACTGGAAGGAACAGCAACCTTTTTCAACTTTTGGGTATGATCCATCCTTCGCTTCGTACACTCATGTTGGGGCGGGAACTTTTGAATAAATGTAACAAAGAATTTAAAATTCGAGTGGGTGAGCCCATTTCTCAATCCAAAATCAGGTCCTTTGCCAATGATCTGGAATTGAGCGAATTCGCAAGAATTTCCGTTGAAGCTCTTAAAAGACCAGAAAAGTCCCATTTTACCTTTCCGTATTCCTTTTCCTTTGGAAAACAATCATCTAGGGAAGTGCCAGTCATCGAACCAAGAAGCACCGGGCAGCTGGTCAGGGAGATTAACGCATTGGATTCCTCGAGGTTGTATGCTGAAAAGGGTAGTTTTAAAGTTTTTTGCATTCGTTCAGATGAGACTCCGACGATTATGAGCGAGATATCGCGTTTGCGAGAAATCACCTTCCGGCAAGTCGGGGAGGGGACTGGAAAAGCATATGATTCAGACCCTTTTGATAAGTGGTATTACCAACTCTTTGCTTGGGATTCTGATTGCCAAAGAATCGTTGGAGGCTACCGGCTCGGCGTAGCAACTGAAATCATTCCTAGAAAAGGCAAGGAAGGCATGTACGCGACATCGGAATTTTCTCTTCGGCGCGGATTCTATCAGGCACTTGGAAATGCGGTTGAAGTCGGACGATCATTCATCATTAAAGAATACCAAAGGAGATTCTCCCTCCTGAGTCTCTTGTGGAGGGGAATCGGGGAATTCATGAACAAGAGACCCGATCATTTCGTTCTTTATGGGCCAGTCAGTATTTCATCTTCCTACTCACAACTTTCTCGTAACCTAATGGTGCGTTTTCTAAGCACCAAACAGTGGTCGGAATCCATTGCCAAAAGAACTAAGGCAAAGACCCCCTTTCGAACTAAACCCTTGAGTCCTGCTCTTAGGAAGTGGGTGAAGCAAGAGGGCAGGACTTTGGAGGATATTTCGGCAGTTGTGTCTTCCGTGGAACCTGACGGAAAGGGCGTTCCGGTTTTGGTCAAACATTACCTGAAATTACGAGGTTCCTTCGTCGGTTTTGCCGTGGACCGGAGCTTTGGGAATTCGTTGGATGGCTTGATTGTCGTGGATCTTCGAAATATGGATGACAAGCAGTTGTTGAATTATTTCGGAAATGAAGGATTGAATCGAATGATCAAAGCCCGAAAAGAGCGAGGCGAGCAAACGGGAACCCCCTTCCAAACTCATGAATCCGAATGACCAAGTGTTTTGTCCGGAGAGGCAAGATCCCTGATTTTTTGCTTGAGAACCTTGATTTCAGGAAAACCGCCGTTTTGCTTCCTGCACCATATAAGCTCTTCCCCTAGAGTGATTTGGAATCGCCCGGCCTCGTTCCTGGATGGACGTAGGCTGACTTGCTCAATTTCTGTTTCGAAAGTGGTGAGAATTTCCTGAGCCATCCAGGCGGAACGGAGGAGCCAGCGGCAACCCGGGCAATATTCTATAACGAGGTTCGTTCCCATCGGAGTGTCTGTGGATTTCATCGGATTAGGTCGGTTTGGTTTTCTTGTTGTCTTTCTTTAACGAAGTTTTCGGGAGAAATTCCATAGACTGATTTAAAGGCCCTTGAAAAGTGAAAGGGATTTTCGAAGCCCAGTTCAAATGCGACATTTTTGACCAGCTTTCCAGAATTCAGGAGAAGAGAGGCAGCATGACCCATTTTGAGTCGAACCAGAAAGCGGTAGGGGGTATCCTTGTGAAACCTTCTGAAAATTCTCGATAGGTAGGCGGCATCGATATTCACTTCATCGGCAAGTTGTTCAATTGATTTGATAGAAAAGTAATTTCTTCTCATATAACGCAAGGTCCGGTGATAAGTGTCCCATGCCCGAGATTCCGATTGAGTCAATCCGTTGGATTTTTCGCAAATCTTTAGAGTCAATGCCTTGGCCAGAGAATTGCAGATATCCACTCCATGGTCGGAGTCAAGGTTGGCGTTGCTTAGGATAAGTTCAAAAAGATCCATGATTTCGCCCAGAGAATGCATTTTAAAGACACCGAACGGGGTGGAATCCAATGCACCCAATGGTCGCCTTCCCGATGGGTGGGCACAGACCAAAAAATATTTTAACATGGGTTTGTTTGCCGAGTTCTCAATGCGGTGTGCTACTCCTCTTTCGTAACAGAAGATAGAGCCGGGCTTTAAGCGGTAAGGCTTTTCATTCAGGGAGAGGAAACCCTCGCCCTCCATCACGAAATCAAAAGTTGTGAAACCGAGGTTCGCCACCTCCATGGTGTGCTGAGGGAAAGTCTTCCGGTCCACAAGGTATTCGGGAAGGCATCTTTCGCACCCTACGCTGACCACCTGTAGCCCTTCTGGGGCCTCCTCTGGCATACCGAAGAAAATTTGCCGGGCATCGGTGACCTGTTTGGAAAAATGGCTGTCTTTGGCTTGCATTTGGCGTTCTTTAAAGTCAAAAATCGATATGCGATAGTCAAGGATATGTATTCCTAAACAAGCGATTTAAGGATATATGTTTGGTAGTGTATATACATCCTGCCACCCTTTTTAATGAATTCAATATCTCCCGCCTGCTCCTTTTCGAAAGTCATGATTGGAATGTTCCGCAAAATTTGACAAGAGGAAAGAAATGCTAACAATGAATACAGGCATGAAAAGCATCCTCACCTTGTCTCAGACATTGATTACCAGTCTTTCTTTTATGACTTCGGGTTATTTGCTTGGGGCTATAGATCATTCCTTTTTTGAGATGAGGATTCGTCCGGTTTTGGCTGAAAAATGCTATGAATGCCATAGTGCTAGGGCTTCCAAGATCAAAGGTGGTTTGCGGCTCGATCATATTGATTTCATCCAAGCAGGGGGAGATTCCGGTCCTGCCCTGGTGGGTGGAAAACCCGAGGAGTCCCTGATTATCCAAGCGATTCGCTACGATGACCCCCATTTTCAAATGCCTCCGAAAGAGAAATTGGAAAAGAAAGTTTTGGCTGATTTCGAGCAATGGGTTAGCCAAGGTGCACCCTGGCCGGATGAGCCTGCTCCACAGGTATCTTCCTCTTCGAAAAGAACCGCTTTTCAGATGGAAAAAAGAATCCAGGAACACTGGAGTTGGCGTGCCATTGCCAAGAGCAAAGTTCCTGACATCAAGGGTCAGAATCTTAATGAAATTGATCGTTTCATCCGCGCTCGATTGAAGACCATCGGCTTGCTTCCTGCTGAGGAGAGTGACAAAAGGACCTGGTTGCGTCGCGTAAGTTACGACCTGATCGGTCTTCCTCCCGGGGTAGATGAAATTAATCAATTTCTAGGAGACCCATCCACGGATTCTTATGCAACGGTGGTGGAGCGTTTGCTGGACAGCGTTCATTTTGGTGAAAAGTGGGCAAGGCATTGGATGGACCTCGTTCGCTATGCGGAAACCTGCGGTCATGAGTTCGACTACCCATTGGAAAACCCCCATGAGTATCGTGATTATCTGATTCGCGCTTTTAACGCGGATGTTCCCTATGACCAATTTCTCAAGGAGCATGTTGCCGGCGATCTGATGGACGAACCCCGCCGGCATCCGAGGGAAAAATTCAACGAATCGATTATTGGAACAGGTTTTTGGTATTTTCACGAAGCGGTTCATGCACCCACCGATCCCAAGCAGGACAACGCGGATCGTATGGAGAGTCAATTGGATGTATTTGGAAAGACCTTCCTTGGATTAACGATTGGATGCGCTCGTTGCCACGATCATAAGTTTGATGCGATTTCGGAAAAAGATTACTACTCTTTGGCGGCTTTTATGCAGGGTAGTCATAGGCAGGAGTACCCCTTGGATGTTGGCGGTAAAAGAGAGGAGATTGCCAGTGAAATTGAAGCCTTATGCCAATCGGCGTTTTCCTCCCTAACGGCTCAGCAAAAGGATTTCCACACTATTCATCTTCCTAGTAAATATTGGAAAGGTGCTTCGCAGCTTACGCACTCAAACTATGCAGGCAGCAGTAAAGAGGCTAATGTTTCGGGGGAAGTACTTGTAGATTTTGAAAATGGGTTTGGCACTTGGAGACCCAATGGAAACGCTTTTCTTACACCTAGGATGAAGGGTTCGGCTGATACTGGTTCGGTCACTGGATATACAGGAACTGGATGGGCTTCCTCATTGAATAAAGATCCAAAAAAATCAATGGGATCGCTACTATCTCCAAAAATTAAGGTGGAACATCGTTTTCTAAATTTTTCCGTGGGAGGTGGTCAGTTCAATGAGGTGGGGGTGGAGTTATGGGCAGATGGCAACAGGCTTTTGGTCTCTCGCGGAGAAAACAGTGATGTCTTGGTTCCCAGGAGCTGGGACTTGGTGGATTACTACTTTAGGGAAGTCGAAATTAGGATCGTTGACCAAGCAACAGGCAGGTGGGGGCATGTGCATGCTGACCAATTTGAATTTGCTCAATTTCCGACAGTTTCCAAGCCTGACAAACCAGTGCCTCCGAATTCAGTGGTTGAAAGATATGCTCAGGAATACGGCTTAAATGGTAATACCCTTCGTGCATGGTGCATGCACTTTACTCAGCTAGACAACCTTCACTCCTTGTCACAAAGAATAAAAAGTGCCAAAAACTCGCACATTGGACTCGTCAATGCGGAAGATAATTTCATTCAAAACAGTCAATCCTTCGCTTCTTTCACTTCTTCGGGAATCCCCAAGGGCTGGGAGTTCACAGGTGAGGCTTTTAAACCACGAGGGCATCGACTCATTCCGTTCGACGGATCGAATCTTTTTCCTAATCGGAATGTACTTTCCTCTCATGTTTTAGGAGATCGACGGGTAGGGAACCTGCGGTCCCCACATTTCAAAATTGAGCATGATCAAATTTTAGTTAAGGCCAAAGCAAAGAATGCTTTTATGCGAGTTGTGATTGATAATTATCATATGGGTAAACACTCGGGCTTACTTTTTGGCGGTACTGTTATCAAGGAGGCCAATGCCGAGGATGACTTCAAATGGTTTAGTTTATCACCCAAAAAATACCAAGGCCATTGGGCCTATCTTGAATTTGTGGATCGGGGTACAGATGCTTACTTGGAAATTGATCAAGTAAGGTTTGCCAATTCAGGAATTGGAAGAAGGCCGGACTCTAGGTTTTCTCTTTTGCTGGGGGATGACAAAGTTGAGGCAAGCAATCTTCCCCAGTTCCTGGATGACTTTCTAGGAAAATCACTCGATAAAATGAATACGGGAAGATTTTCAGGAGAAGAAAATGAATTTCTTAATTACCTGCACAGCGAAAGACTCATTCCGTTCGAGAATCAACAAGCTATCTCCGAACGATTGAGGCAAGCCGAAGCTATTGATTCAAACACTCCCCGTGAGAGATATGCATTGGCCATGGGGAAGGGGAGTCCTTTTCAGGGAAATGTTTATGTGCGGGGAAGTCCTCATAAATTGGGCGAACCGGTAGTTGGGCGAAACCTTACGGCCTTTGGGGGAAAAACCGGATCCCGCCTTGATTTGGCGGATCAATTAATCTCCGCGGATAACCCACTCGTGTCCCGCGTAATGGCGAATCGTATATGGTTGCAGTTCTTTGGTCGGGGCATCGTTCCGACTCCAGATGATTTTGGACCGATGGGGCAGGAACCCAGTCATCCAGAACTCCTTGATTGGTTGGCTTCTGATTTTCGAGAAAACAATTGGTCCGTTAAAAATCTAATTCGAAAAATTGTACTTTCTCAAACCTATCGTCAATCGAGTCGTTTAAACCGATCCAATGATAAGGGTGAAGTCAGTTTAGCTGATCCGCAAAATATTTTTTTGCATAAGATGCCGGTTCGTCGATTACAGGCAGAAGCCATCAGGGATTCAATTCTTTCTTTCTCAGGACGAATGGATAAACAGCTTTTTGGCCCTTCGGTTCCAATTTATAAAACTGCTTTTATGACGGGTCGAGGAGGAAAGAAAAACGGACCGCTGGACGGCGCGGGTAGAAGGAGTATTTACGGCTCCGTTTACCGCAATTTCCTCTCACCCTTTATGCTGGCCTTCGATCAACCAGCACCCTTTGGGACCAAGGGCAAAAGATCTGTTTCCAATGTTCCGGCCCAATCTTTGGCTTTAATGAATGATCCGTTTGTGATTGGTCAATGTCGTTTGATGGGTAAAAATATTTTTCAGACAGAGAAACAAAAAACGGAGTCAGTTGTTAGTCTTTTTGAGATGATCACAGGAACTCCCCCAAGCCCCAAAGCCCAAGAAACACTTCTCGCTTTTGTGGAAACTCAAACCAAAGCCCATGGGAGTCTTACCGAACATGTTTGGGCCGATTTAGCCCATGTCTTGATCAATTCAAAAGGATTCCTTTTTCTCAACTAAACTTCGAAGCCATGCATTGTAATCAATTTAATACACCCTTGTCCCGTAGATCCATGCTGCAATCCTGTGCCATGGGATTTGGTGGACTTGCTTTTTCCGCTCTTAGCAATGCTTCACTTGCTTCTCCTTTGGCTCCAAGGAAACCCCATTTTACCCCCCGTGCGAAAAATGTGATTTTTCTCTACATGGACGGTGGGCCATCCCATGTGGATATTTTTGATTACAAACCAGCCTTGGAAAAATACAATGGGAAAGACCCGAGAGAGGTCATTGGGAAACTGGCCCCCACTCAGTTTGATAATATTGGCAAAATTTTAAAGAGCCCCTGGGAATTTAAGCAAAGAGGGCAGAGTGGTCACTGGGTATCCGACCTGTTTCCCCACATTGCCCAGGACGATGTGATTGATGAAATCTCGATGGTGAAATCGATGACATCCAATTTTTCAGAGCATACATCCGCAAATTATTTTTTGCACACCGGTAGTGGTTTTCAAGGCCGGCCGAGTATGGGGGCTTGGTTTGGGTATGGCCTGGGCACAGAGAATCAGAATTTGCCCGGATTTGTGGTTTTGAACGGGGGCTTGATTCCTCCTGGAGGTTTGGATTGTTTTGGTTCCGGTTTCTTACCAGCCAGTTACCAAGGGTCGGTTTTTCTTCCTCAAAATGAACCGGTTGCCAATATCAAACCCAAAGAAAAATCGGCTGAATTACAGAAGAACAAATTATCTCTGCTTTCCGACTTGGATCGCTCATCCTTGGCGAAAATGGACTTCGATCCCCAAGTCGAAGCAGCGATTCAAAATTACGAAACGGCCTATCAAATGCAGACTTCCGTTCCCGAGTTGATGGACTTGACCGGTGAATCTGAAGTGGTCAAAAAATCATACGGGATGGATTCTGATTTCAAGAATACCCGAACCTTTGGAATGCAATGCCTCCTCGCCCGTCGATTGGTCCAACGAGGCGTTCGGTTCATTGAACTGACCTGCCCTGGCGGTAATGGAGACCGTTGGGATCAGCACGGTGGGTTAGTGGATGGTCATGGTAAGAATTGTAAATCTGTTGATCAGCCCATCGCAGCCTTAATCCGCGACTTAAGGAAACTGGGTATGCTGGATGATACTCTGGTTGTCTGGACGGGTGAGTTTGGTCGCACCCCTTTTGCTCAGGGTTCAAACGGCCGAGATCACAACCCCTTTGGGTTCACCACCTGGTTTGCCGGCGGCGGGATCAAACCGGGCGTCACCGTTGGAGCAACCGATGAATTCGGATACAGGGCGGTGGAAAACAGATATGAAATTCATGATTTGCATGCCACGATGCTTCATCTTTTAGGAATCGAGCATACGGAGAGCACCTTTCGCTTTGGTGGTCGAGACATGCGTTTGACTGAAGTGTTCGGCCATCTGATCAAGGAAATCCTTTAGAGGACTTCCTGCCTCCCTTGTTTCACGGAAGGAAAAAAACACTTGCGTACGCCAAAGTACGGAAGCATCTTTTAGTCAGTGTCGAAGCCCTCGGGTTTTGATGCTTGTACCATATGGAAGAATCGTCCGCTCAAGATACCTCAAACCAAGAAACTTTGGTTGCACCCGAACCTTTGGAGGGCTCGGCGTCCAAATATTTCAGGGAATTTCGCCTGCTCAACAGTTTGTTGCTTTCGCTCTTTCTGGTGATCCTTCTTTTTGGGTTTTTGTGGAACATTGTGGTCTGGGTCGCACCTGCCGGAGAAACCGCTTCGGATTTTGCGGATGCGGGCACACCTTCCTCCGCACCCAAAAAGCAGGAGCAAAAAGTTCGTTTGATGCAAAGACAAAAGTCGGCCAAGCCCGCCCGTTCCTTTACCTTTCAGGCACAGGCGATCTCGGATATTTCTGCCCCGGTGGTAGATATTAAGACGGAGGATCTTAATCCAGCGATCGCTGTGGGTCCGATGGGGGATATCGGGGATGTTCGGGTGGATGTCGATATGTCTGTTTTGAATAAGGCGTTTGCATCGAATTTCATGGGAGTGAAGTCAAAAGCCAACAAGATCCTGTTCATTATCGATTATTCAGCTTCGATGAATGGAAGGGATAAGGTGATGAGGCACGAATTAAGCGCTGCAATTGAAAAACTGCCCGCCGTCGGTTCGATCTCCGTCATTTTCTTTTCGGGACCAACTTGGGTGGCTGGTCAGGATGCGAAGGCTCTCCATAAAAATTGGAGCGGTTCGAATGGCGGAGGTTGGAAACCCAATGACGGGTTCGAACCGGTTCGTCCAAAGTGGTTGCCGGTTACCCCATCAATCAAGAAAAGACTGGTTCAAGCGGTGCATGATACGCCCCTGACTTTCGGTACGGTTTGGGACAATTCTTTTGACTGGGCTTTTTACATGAACCCGAAACCGGATGTCATTTATTTCATGACCGATGGAAATTCAAATAAGAATTTTCAGGGCATGGAGATCATTAAGCAAAAGAAGGGTCGCACTAAAATTTACACCATCGGATACGGGGCTCCCGCGGGTGCCAAGGAACCCCTTGAGTTGATAGCAGCCATGACCGGGGGGAAGAGCAAGTTTGTGGAAATGGATGAAATCCGGGAGATGGAGAAAAACATCGACAACAAAAAAGCTTTGAACTAGCTCCTTAGCAGCAACTCTCGTATTGTCGTTGCCAAGGGTCTTCAGGTGTATTTAGCCTAGAGTTATGTATTCAATTGGTATTGATGTTGGAACCTCATCCGTAAAAGCTCTGCTGGTGTCTGAATCGGGCAAAGTGGAAAAAAGCAGTTCTCCCGAATATGACTTTTTGACTCCCAAGCCCCTTTGGGCGGAAACGGATCCCAGTATTTGGTGGGAAGCTACCCAAAAAGCCATTCGCTCCTTGCTTGAAGGGATTGATCCTTCGAGCGTTCGTGCAGTCGGTCTAACAGGTCAAATGCATGGCATGGTGGCCTTGGACGAGAAAGGGCAGGTGATCCGTCCATGCATTATGTGGAATGACCAAAGGTCTTACGAGGAATGCGACGAGATTACGGAACGAATTGGAGAGTCGGAGGTCTTGCGAATCACCGGTAATCCTGTGCTAGCCGGGTTCACGGCACCCAAGGTTCTTTGGGTCCAAAAAAACGAACCTGATGCATTTGCGAGAATCGATAAAATTCTGTTGCCCAAAGATTACATTCGATACCAATTGACCGGAGATTTCTTCACCGATGTTTCCGACGCATCCGGCATGTCCCTCCTGAATGTCGGAAAAAGAACTTGGTCGGATTCCCTTTTGGATTCCTTGGGATGGAGCAGGGAATGGTTGCCGGAAGTCACCGAATCCACTGAAGCGACTGCGAAGATTTCCATTGACGGCTACGAGGCGACCGGTCTGCCCGTAGGCACCCCGGTGATTGCCGGAGGCGGGGACTGTGCCGCTCAGGCGGTTGGCAGTGCCATCGTCCGGGAGGGCAAGGTTTCAGTTACGTTGGGTACGAGCGGAGTGGTTTTTGCCCAAAGCGATCAGTACCGGGTGGAACCGGAGGGGAAATTACATGCTTTCTGTCATGCGGTTCCCGGTAAGTGGCATTTGATGGGAGTTATGCTCTCCGCTGCCGGATCCTTTCAATGGTTTAAGAACAAGTTTGGTAAAGAGGAGGCACGCCTCGAAAGCGAAGGTGGTCCGAATGCCTACGACTCTCTTACACAAGGAGCCGCCCAAGTGCCACCGGGTTCCGAGGGTTGTTTGTTTCTTCCGTATTTGTCGGGCGAGCGTACCCCGCATCCCGACCCTCATGCCCGTGGTGCCTTTATTGGATTGAGTCTTCGGCATGGTCTCGAACATATGGCAAGATCAGTGCTGGAGGGAGTAAGCTTTGGCCTGAACGATTCCCTGTCGCTGATGCGCAAGCTGGGCATTGATCCATCCAATGTCATCCTGACCGGGGGCGGTACCCGTTCGGGTTTGTGGAAGCAGATGTTGTGCGATGTCTTTCAGGCGGATTGCTCCTTGGTGAATGCCAAGGAAGGTGCCGCTTACGGAGCGGCATTACTTGGAGCGGTGGGGGTGGGTGTTTTCGACAGTGTGGAAAGTGCCAGTGACCAATGGATTGCGGAAACAGAGCGAGTGACTCCAGGGGAAAACACCAAGGAGTACCAAGAGCTTTATTCGATATACGGATCACTCTACCCAACCTTGCGTAAGACTTTTCACTCCCTTGCCGAAAGGGTAAGAGAGTAATTCGATAAGGCTGCCAGTGACAAATTCCTACGAAAGTTCAAAGCTCTTGGGAGAGTACTTGCTTTTCCATTATGGGAAAGACCATGAGCTTATGCCTTGGAAAGATGGTCCCGTCAATGGTTTGCGTTTTCCCGATCGAACCGTGACCGAATTAATGGATCGCTCCGCTCCCAATCAAACGGGAAAGGCTTTGGATTTGGGTTGTGCCGTTGGAGCCTCTTCTTTTGTCCTGGCGAATTTCTTTGACCGGGTGACCGGACTGGATTTTTCTGAATCTTTCATTGAAGCCGCCAATGAAATCAAACGACAGGGATTTTTGGAATACAAATACTTGGAGGAGGGGGATACGTTTGGGCAAGGAACCGTTCGTTGCCCCGAGCATTCCGATAAAGTGAGCTTTGTTGTTGGAGACGCCTGCGATTTGCCGAATGAATGGCGGGGTTTCGACTTGGTGCACGCAGCCAATCTGATCTGCCGCTTACCTGACCCCCATGTCCTTTTCAGCCGCTTGCCGGATTTGGTCAAAGTGGGTGGCCAACTGTTGCTGGCCACACCTTTCACCTGGCTGGAGGAATTCACCCCCAAAGACAAGTGGGTGGGCAATGGAAATTCCGCTCAGGCACTGGGAGAAGCCCTAAGCCCGCACTTCAAATTGGAGAAATCCGTGGACCTTCCTTTTGTCATTCGTGAACACCGTAGAAAGTTTCAATTTTCCGTATCTCTTGGAACTCGGTGGCGCCGGGTGAAAGAGTAGAAGGAACCCATGTTTCAAACCGTATGAACCTCGAAGAATTTTCGGAAAATATTGCCCTTACCAAACAACCCTCACCCGAGTTATCTCCCTGCTTGCAGGCGATGTGGTGGGCCAAAAAAGGGGACTGGGAAGAAGCTCATTCCATTGCTCAGGAGGTTCACGATTCAGAGGGCTACTGGGTCCATGCTTATTTACACCGAGTTGAGGGAGATCTGGGGAATGCGGAGTATTGGTACGCGAGAGCGGGAAAACCCGTTAAGGCTCGGGAGGATTTGAATGAGGAATGGGATCAAATGGCTCGGGTTTTGCTTTCCACTGACGGCAAATAGTCTCCATGGAGGATAGGCTCAAAACGTCTCGTTTCCCTTCAGGAGGTCAGGGTATGCCGGAAGACGAAATCTTACAGGAGGAGGTTCGAACCGATTGGATCACTCCATTGTGCCTTGTCGGTTTGAGTCTGATCAGCGTCCTTTTCATTCGCTCGGCACAGGCTTATGTGGGAGGAAGTCAGTGGAAGATGCAGATCATTTGGTGCGGTTTGGGTTTTTCAGTTTATTTTGTGGCTTCGTGGGTCAATTACCAGATTTGGATGAGATATGCCCATATTGTCTACGCCTTGGCGATTCTTGCCCTGCTTTTGGTTTTCGGTGGCCCGGTCCTATATGGAGCCCAGAGGTGGATTGATTTTGGACTTTTTAAATTCCAACCTTCCGAAATCGCGAAATGGGCAACTTTAGTCATGGGGGCAAGCATTTTGGCCCGTGCAAAGGTCGGAGATCTCCGCGATTCCTTGAGTGGAATTGTCCGCTTGGGTCTTTGCTTCAGTCTACCAATGTTCTTGATTTTTCTACAACCCGACTTAGGGTCTACTTTGGTTTTTCCACCCATTGCATTTTCTCTTTTGTACGTCACCCGCATACCAACCCGGTTCTTTATTGCCACATTTGCTCTATTTGTGGTGATTCTCGGTGTGCTTGGGTGGGACGTATTTCGTTACTATCAATATAAATCTGAGAACCCGCGTCCCTCCGAGGCAACTATTGCCTATGAGGAGACGTCTCTCGTACCACTCAAGGACTATCAACGCAAACGCATCCTCACCTTTATTGCCCCTGAGGTAGAAGACCCTCATGGAGTAGGAGCCAATTGGAACCGCATACAAGCTCTCATTGCCGTGGCAACCGGTGGAATCACAGGCAAAGGTTTGGGTGATGGCATGCAGGCTAAACTCGGTTATCTACCATCTGCGGTAGCCCACAACGACTTCATTTTTGCTGTTTTGGCGGAAGAATCCGGTTTGTTGGGAAGCACCCTGGCCTTGCTTGCTTTTCTCCTGGTCGTATTTGGTTGCCTAAAGGTCGCAAACAAAGCTGCCGACCGGTTTGGAGCAATGCTCGCGGTGAGCGTTTCCGTGTTGTTGATGACACATCTGTTCGTCAACGTTGGGATGACCATCGGGATTACCCCGATCACCGGTTTACCCCTGCCTTTTTTAAGTTATGGAGGCACTTTCCTCGTAACTTGTTTTTTGATGCTCGGAGTGGTACAGAGCGTATATCGGCATAGAAAGGAATTTAGATGAAACTATTCACTCTAAGATACCTTGCTCATTCGATGACTGATTGTGGGTTCTTCATCCCTCAACCCAATGTCTAGAAACACCAAGAATCGCTCCCAAAATAACAGACGCAGAAGAAATCGATCGAATAGGAAACCTGCTGAAAATGCCGAGCCCAAGAATGATTTGACCCAGGCTCCGACGGAGCCCAAACCCATCCATATCGATAAGAAGGATTTACGGGAGTCCGCATTGGAACGGTCTAAAAATCGTCCGATCCGAGAACGTATCCTATCTTTTTTCCGTCGAGAGAAGGATAAGGATTACAAGGAATTGATCATCAACACCGAGGCTCTGGAGCGTCGTGTGGCGATGATGGAAAATGGGATTTTACAAGGTTTCGATGTCGAGCGTTTGAATGAAGATCGAATGGTTGGGGCCATTTTCAAAGGTAAGGTTCAAAACCTCGAACCTGGTTTGAAGGCGGCTTTTGTTGATATCGGTCAGGAGAAAAACGCCTTTCTTCACTACTGGGATATGCTCCCGGGGGCCAACAATGATCCCTCGATCGAGATTGTCCGTGAAAATAAGAAGAAGTCTTCGGGTAAGAACGAAGCCAAATCGATCAAGGACATTCCCCGGGCCTTTCCGATTGGTTCGGAAATCGTTGTTCAAATAACCAAGGCTCAAATTGGTAGTAAAGGTCCTCGGACCACCACGAACCTTTCCTTACCCGGACGTTTTCTGGTCCTAATGCCCTATGCCGGACAGTGTGGGATTTCCCGGAAAATCGAAGAAAAATCCGAACGCACCCGGTTGAAGAGAATCCTTTCAAACCTCTCCCTCAGGGAAGGAATGGGAGTGATCATTCGAACCGCCGGTCAGAACAAGCCCGAGCGATTCTTCGACCGGGACCTTCACTTGCTTCTCCAGCAATGGGACGAGATTGAGGCCAAGATGCAGTCTCAGGACAGTCCCGCCTTTCTTTACGAAGAGCCTGATTTGATCGGGTTGACCGCAAGGGATTTTCTTACCGATGACATCGACCGTGTTCAGGTTGACAAGAAGGAGGACTACAACCGACTGATCGAAACGATTCAAAGGATTTCCCCTAAATCCAAGTCCAAGGTTAGCCATTTTGCTGAGGAAATCCCGATTTTCGAACGATTCAATGTTGAGAGGCAGATCGAACAGACCTTCATGCGGCGCGTGCTTCTACCTTCGGGTGGAGAAATCGTTATGGAGGAGACCGAGGCCCTGGTCTCCATCGATGTCAATACCGGCAGTCATAAGGGGGACCGTAAGGACGGGAAGAATTTTATCCTGCAAGCGAACATTGAGGCCGCAATGGAAGTTTGCAGGCAAATGCGCCTGAGAAATCTCGGAGGTCTGGTCATCGTCGATTTTATCGACATGAAAAATAAGAATGACCAAAGAAAAGTTTTTCAGAGGATGAAAGCTTCGATGGCGGACGATAAGGCGAAGCATAACATTCTGCCTATTTCTCAACTGGGTATCATGCAGATTACCAGGCAAAGGCATGATGAAAGCAAGTCAAGTGGAGTCTACGAACCCTGCCCCTATTGCAATGGTCGTGGAATTGTAAAGTCCCCACGCTCCGTGAGCATAGAGATTCAGCGTAAAATAACCAGCGCTGTGAGGCGTTCTCGCTTGGAGCCTTCCACTGAAAGAAACCTCAGTCTCAAAGTATTTCTTCACCCCAGCACTTTACGCCGGCTTCGTGGGCCGGACTCTACATTGATTGAAACGATGGAAAGAAATTACGATTTGAAAATAGAATTCGAAGCTTCCGATTCCTATCATTTGGAAAATTTCAAAATCGTCGATTTAGCCAACGACCAGGAAGTCCGATAAAACTTTTTAAGGATGCGTGTTCTTCTCGCTTTCGATAAATGCAAGGGTTCTCTTACTGCCGAACAAATGTGTTCGCTTGCCCGCTCCAGCTTGGTCAGCCAAAGCAAGGATTTCATTTCCGCTAGCGTTCCACTGACCGATGGGGGGGGAGGGTTTCTCTTCAATCCTAACCACGGGTGCGGACGGGGAGCATCGGCAGTTCGAGGTTCGGGATTCTTTGGCACGAACCAAAACCGTAGGTTTCGGACTTTGCCAGGCGGACCGGTTAACCCCCAAAGCCCTTGAGTTTCTTGGTCTGAGCGGTTCGGAAAAACTGGCGATTGTGGAAATGGCTTCGGTGGTCGGCTTGGCTGATTTGAAGGAGGGGGAAAGAAACCCCTGGAAGACCACGACTCTTGGGGTAGGGGATCTCCTGCGAGAAGTAGCCAGGTTGGGCGTGGAGGTCATTCTTCTAGGGATCGGAGGGAGTTCGACGAATGATGCCGGCTTGGGAGCCTTGTCTTCCCTTGGTCTTCGATTTCTAGATCAGGATGACCAAAGAATTGAAGTGCCTTCACCCTTTGAATGGAACCGGGTGGCAAGAATCGAATCCGATGAACTCGTGGACTTACCTCCTATCGTTATCGCATGTGATGTGAAGAATCAACTGTTGGGACCCGAGGGGGCCACCTACCAATTTGGACCTCAAAAAGGTTTACCTGAAAACGAGCTTGCCGATTTGGAAGGTGCGGTGATCGATATGCTCGCAGCTCTCGAACAAAGCTTTTCGGGTGCTCGTGAAATGGCCGAACGACCCGGCACCGGTGCAGCCGGTGGGATAGGATTTGGTCTTTCGTTGCAATACGAGACCAAGCTTAAACCCGGGTTTTCCCTTCTCGATCATTGGTTTGGCTTGGAGGAACAAATAAGAAAAAGCGATCTCATCCTTACAGGGGAGGGGAGGTTCGACCGGACTTCAATGAGTGGAAAAGGTCCCTTTGAGGTGATTCGTTTGGCTCACAAACACCAGAAGAATTGCTTGGTCTTGGCAGGTTCCGTGGAAGAAACGGCAAGGCAAGAATGCATCAACCGCTTTCCTTCCTGTTCGATTGAGACTTTTGGGCGTGAGGATTTGAGTCTTGAGGAGAATTTTTCTCAGGCGACTGGCTTGTTCAAGGCGAAATTGGATTCTCTCTTGGCCAATCAAGAATGAGCTCGAACAAGTCGAAAACTAAAGTAAGCAATCCGCGCTTTGAACGTATCCGTCGTCTTAAGAAATGGATGCGTCCATTACCCCGAAGGTCCAATGTTCATCGCTACCCTGTCCTCAAGTGGTTTTCCAAGACTGCATACGAGCGATCCTACTTGTGGTCATTCCGTGGAAAAACCGTTATTCCCGCCCTGTTCTGGGGTTTGTGGATCGCGATGCTTCCGGTCGTGGGTCTGCAAATGCTGGTGGTTTTCTTTTTGGCTATTTTACTGAGAGCGAACCTCCCGGTCATCGTTGCCTTGCAGTGGATTTCCAATCCCCTGACGATGGGCCCGATCTATTTTGCCGACTATCAGATTGGTATGACTTTTCTGCACTTGGTGGGTGTGGATTACGAGCGAAACAAATTACTTAAGCGTACTTACGATTGGTCCGATTTCAGTTATTCGGACCTTTGGGCTTTGGTTGATACCTTTCCTCCCATGATGATTGGAGGTTCGATCATTGGTATATTTCTAGGGGTTGTGGCGGTCTTTCTTTACAAGTTTTCCGCCAACTTGTACAAATCTGAGGATGAACGATCGAGTGACTCCTAAATCTTCCGCAAAAACCTTTTTGTCCAAGATTGGGGGCATCCTACGGTGTTTCCCTCTGTTGTGTGCCTTAGCGGTCACCCACTCATCGGTCGGGCAAGCTAAGATATCCTTGGGAATCGACTATTTGACCGAAACCGAATTCGAGGTTCTTTCCGGTAAGAAAGTCGGCTTACTCACACACCCAGCAGGCAAAAACGGTCGGGGGCAAAGTACGGTGGAGGTTCTCTTTTCTTCCCCTCAAGTCGATCTTGTCGCCCTTTTCGGTCCTGAACATGGGATTTACGGAGATGAAAAAGCAGCGGTTCTGGTCGATGATAAAATCGACCAAAAGACTGGTTTGCCGGTTTATTCTCTCTATGGGAAGTATCGCAAGCCGATTCCCAAAATGCTGGACGGATTGGATTCGCTGGTGATTGATCTCCAGGATGTGGGGGTTCGCTGCTACACCTATGTCAGTTGCATGCGTCTGGTCATGGAAGCCTGTTTCGACGCTGGGGTGGAAGTGGTTGTTCTGGATCGGCCGAACCCTTTAGGAGGCATGAAATTGGCAGGGCCCATGATGGACGAGCCGTGCATGTCTTATGTAGGTGCCTTTCAGATGCCTTTTGTTCATGGGATGACCATTGCCGAACTCGCATTGTGGTCCAAGAAGACTCCTGGTGTTTTGAAGGTTTCCGAGTCCGTTCGCAAAAGAGGAAAGTTGGTGATCGTTCCTATGAAAGGGTGGAATCGCTCCATGACATGGCCTCAAACCGGATTAGCTTGGCACCCCACATCCCCCAACATTCCAACCTTGGATTCCGTTGCCGGATACCCCATGACCGGTTTGGGGGCACAAATGGGCAAGTTCAAACACGGAATTGGCACCTCTCATCCCTTTCGCTTCCTTACATTTGAAGGAGTGGAACCCAGTGACTTGAAAGCGGAGTTGGATGCGATTGGCTTGGCCGGCCTTACTTTCCAGATCAAGACCTTAACAAACTCCAATGGGATCGAGACCACCGGAGTCTATATTGTTATAAGCAATTGGAAGGCGTGGCGTCCCACCGATTTGGCCTTTCATATGATGCGGTTATCCGCAAAGTGGGAGCAGCCCAGTCCATTTTCGCAGGCTAAAGAATCCGAAATCACGCTTTTCAACAAACATGTGGGTTCATTGGCTTGGTGGAAACAATTGAGTACTCAAGGTTCCGCCGTTGGGTTGGATTCGTTTTTCAGTAAGTGGGACTTGGCCTGCCGGAGCTTCCGCTCTCAGGTAAATTTTTACCTCTTGTATTGAAGAGCAGGAGGAGTAAGAACGCCTACCTGGCGAAGTCATCCTGAGATAGAATCTTGAGGTGGTTTTGCTTGAGTGCGTCCTCTGCTATATCCTCGTCCTCCATCGCCATCGCCAAAACGGGTTTTCCATTGGGTTGGTGAAGAAAAGGATAGACATAATGGATATTGATTTCAGCCCGTAAAAGGGAGTGGGTGACCTTTTGCATCGCCTCTTCGTTTTGCAGTTCTACGGCAAGAACATCGCGTTCCGTATAGGTGATCGATTGTGATTTGAGTAATCGGGCCAAATCCTTGGGATAATTGGGAATCAATCGGATCACCGCAGAATCGGAAGTGTCGAGAACGGAGATAGCCAAGATATGCACATCCACCTCTCTGAGCATAGATACGAAATCATTGAGCCAGCCGACCTTGTGTTCCGCATAAATGACGAACTGCCTAATCGACTCCTTGCCGGGGTTGGACAGAATGGATTTACCTGGGTTGGGTTCACTCATGGCGTGGGTGTTCAGTTAAGACTCGCGAGCTTGACGCTTGCCAGTTAGGTGTATTGGGGTAAAAATTAATGTTTTTGAAATGGGATACATTCGAACAACCACATACATTCTCGCTATTTGCCTGCTTTATCAAGCCCTTAGTGGCAATGAGGGTTCAAAGTGGATTGAAGCAGACTTAATTGATCTGAAGGATGCGTCCACTCAAAATGACCCGTATGCCCAGGGTTTTCTTGCTTTGTCTTACGCTCATGGGGACAAGGGTCTGGATCTCTCCATGGACAAAGCCTTGGAACTTTCTCAAGCCGCCGCTGGGCAGAATCATTGGTTGGGCCACTTTGCACTTGGGTACTTGGCTCGGTTTGAACCCTATGGTCCGAATGAAGCTCTAGTCCGGAAGCATTACCTTGAGGCTTTTCAGGATCCGGACGCCCGACTGATCAAGGCCTTTACGAATAATGATCCGGTAGCCTCCTATGCCCTTGGAGAGATCTTCACATCCGACGAAGTACGACCCGATTTGGTGCCCGACTTCACTTTTGCGGCCAAACATTACGAAAAATCTTCCCAAGGTGGTTACCAGCCCGCATCCGTTCAATATGCCTTGTTCAAACAGCACGAAATCATTGATCCCGAAATGGCGATTGAGAAAGATCTCGTTCAAGGCATCAACCTTCTCAAGCGGGCCGCTCAAAGTAAACTTCCCGCTGCCTATCATTATTTGGGGCGTTCCTATTTCAAGGGCATCGGAGTTGAACTTGATCAGGAAATGGCCTTAGTCACCTTTCGAGCCGCTGCTGACCGGGGTTACCCTATATCCCAATTGGCGGTGGCGGAATTCTTTGCCTATGGAGTGGCCGGTCCGCCCAAGATTGATCTGGCGATTCGGTACGCCCGGCTTGCCTTGGATCAGGAGGAAGAGCGTGCGAAGGTTAAGATTGCCGAATATGAAAGGCTCTTGCTCGAAGACACATCCGAGTTTCAGCCAAGTCCAGTACCATTGGCTTCCACTCCCCCTCCACCTATGGCTCCTCCTCCCCCGCCTCCAGCGCCGGACTCTTCGGAAGCCCCAACTTTTTCAAGTTCCCGCCTTCCCTCCGTGTATGAAAGTTCCGAATCACCATCTATCCCACTGCCTCCAAGCGATACCGGTCCAGGGCCGGTTTTTGAACTTCCCCCACCAAGTAAAGAAGATGCTTCCCCTAATGTTTCCACTACTCCGAACGCAACCCCGTCCGCTCTCTGTGAAGAAGCGAAAAAGCATTACTGGGGTAGGGGACTACCGGTTAACTTCGAGTCCGCCCGGGGACTTTTTCTTCAGGCATCCGATCAGGGAGATGGAGAAGCTGCCCGATATCTGGGTTTAATGAGCCTCCGTGGCAAAGGTATTGCGAAAGATTCTGAACAAGCCATGAAATGGTTTTCCCTTGCAGCCGGTCGTGGAGATGCTCTGGCCAAGAAAAACCTGCAAATGCTCGGAAAACTATACGATTAGCCTGTTTTTTACAGAAACTCGGCCTCTGGAGTTGAAAAGAGGACATCTCGGCTTTATTTTAAATATTAGATCATGACCCTACCAAACTCTTACTCGGAAAATAGCCAACATACCAAGCTTGTTTTGGTGGATGCCTTGCGCAAAACCTCAGACCGACTGGAAAACCCGGAAATTGACTACCAATGGGGTCACATGGGGCATTGCAATGCTGGACACCTGATTCAGACCTTAACCGGTATGAGTAGTTTTGAGATCGTGGAATCTATCGACTTTGAACTCGATGAGTGGTCTGAACATGCAATTGATTATTGTTCCAAAACCGGTTGCAAAGTGGATGATATTTTCATCACCATCGAACGCTATGGTGTGACTCATAACGATATCGTAAAATTGGAATACCTTTCTGACCGTCGGGTTTTGGAAAACCTCGAAGGTGGTTTTCGTTACCTCCAACGAAACGATCGTAATGATGTGATAGAATATATGCGCAGTTACGCAGACCTTCTCGAAAAAGATGTGGTCATTTAATTTTTTGGACCTTTGCAATCAGAAGGTAATCCACTCCTTCAGGGTTTGGTCATAATACCGGTCAGGGTTTTCGCTTTGGGCATATAGATAAATCCATGTGTCTTCAGAAAACTGGTAAAGATGAGGATACACTCCCTCTTTTGTCCAAGTCCATCCCAGCCCATCGATATACAAAAAGACTCCAGTTGGGGACCAATCGCTCATATAGACCCATCTTCCCAAGTCATAGTGAAAAATCCAGTTGGCATTGGAATCATTTTCGAAGTAACTGCCGAACCAATCCAAACTGAACCAATTAGGTGCTCCAGAAAGAGCGTTTCCGGGACGGTATTCATAAGCACCGAGATCAATTGTGCCAAAAATCCGATAGTTTCCCAATAAGTCAATGGGTATAGACTCATTAAAAGTTTCATCTCCGTCCAAATCGCAACCGTCAAAGGAAAGAAAGTTAGAATTGCCGACATCAATGGCGGGTGACCCTGCTTGAAGGCATAAGCCATCATCCTCCGTCATCCATATGTTATCGGCACCGTCAGGGTCCGATGGGTTAACAAACATAGGGTCTGCGGAAAAAGCCGCCTGTAGAGGATTGGAGTTGTCGTTCCAATTGTGAGCCAGGATGGGAGTGTCGTTTTTTTGGTCGAAATAGACTTGGATATTTTCTTCCAGTTTGCCTTGGCCATTGGTCTTGGACGCTCTTGGGTCACCAGGGTACTGGGGGATACGAAATTCAGCTGGCAGAGATTGGAACTGATTACCAAGATTCCACGAGTTCCAAATTCCATGTCGTTCATTTGAGTTGTAACTGTTTAGGTTATCCCAAAGAATGCAGTTGGTCAGGCTAGTGTAGGCAATTTGGGGATGTGCGCTGATCGGACAGAAAACCGCAGCACTTGAATATGCAGAATTTTGTGTAAAGGTACAATTGATCAAAGCTCCGAATCCTGAAAACGCACCTCCACGCTGTGCCTCGTTTCCATAAAAAATGCAATTACTCACATTGAGAAGAAGGGCATACTTTCGCTGATCGACCGGAGTGAGTTCAAAGTAATTTAATTGATTTGAGTTTGAGTTGTAATCTGAGTTCCACCCGCTAATGGCTCCCCCATCAAGCCCTGCAACATTGGAGTCGAATATACAGTTTTGAACATGAACCACCGGTCTAAGATGTTCCTCGAAGTCATTGAATGCCAGGTTAGCCCCACTAATGCCTTCAAGGTGAATCGCTCCACCCGCTTCATATGCTAAATTATTTTTAAAGATCGAATTCGAAACATACATGGAACTGGCAGAAATCGCACCGCCCTTTGATTTTGAAGTATTGCTTCTGAACGAGCATCCTCTTACAACTAGGGGAGCACCTGAATGGACAGCATAGGAATCGTTAGAAGTTAAATTTGAGTCCTCGATTAGAGTCGTCACCATATCTGTAGCCCTTATATTACCTTTACTTGCGCTCCATTCGCAATTAAGGGCGTGCCCCTTATTGTATGAAAACTTGGATTTTGATATCCGGAATTTAGGTTCGGTCAGGTAGTGTTTTTGAGAAACATAATTAGTATCATCTAGTGATAAATATTTTAAATCTATGCAATTTTGAAAATTCGAATCAAAAACTAACCCCGTTAGGTCCACTTCATTTGCACTAGATAAATATAAAATTGTTGAGTCTACGCTATCTGACTGTGAGCCGTTGTTGGTGAACATGGAGTTGGAAATGTTTATTGAAGTAGCTGTGAATTCAATTCCGCATTTGGCATTACCTGAAAACTGACAGTCACTCAGAGAAATATCCCCATATCTATTAAACCTAAAAAGGTTGTACCTAGAGTCCGAGTTATTTAGAAAACGACAGGAATTGACGGTTATTTGCGAAGACCTGTTTAAAGCGTTAACGCCAAATAAATCCAAAACACCCCCTGCGTTATTTATAAAATCCAAGTTCTCCAACCTAAAATCATTTGATTTAGCAAATATAATGGATTCTCCGTAATTGTTTTTAAATACGCAGTCAAGTAGGTTAAGGCTTCCACCATTGGTCAAATAGATGCAACTACCGCTATGATCTGATACCGCCCCATTACCTACCTGCTCTCTGAACGAACTGGTGTTGAATAAAAAACTGCAATTCTCAATCGTAAAGTTGGATGAACATTCCCATAAAAAAATTCCACCACCTGCCCCATAAGTATTGATGCTCTCGTTTGAATCGGTGACCACATACTTCACTCCATTCGCATTTCCTTTTTCAATACGAAATCCATCCATGGTTACCGAGCCGGTTAGATTTCTACCACTCAATACATGAAGACTCCAGTATGTGGAGTCATCATCAATCTCTCCGCTAAGAATCGTGCGGTTCGTATCACCCGCTCTCTGGGATATTAAGCCTTCATAGCCCTTGAACCCACCATAGAGCGATACATTGCTTTTGAGTTGGAAGGACTGTTCTCTAGGATACTCTTCATTATCCGAATCCTTACCGTCCATTGGAGTGTATGTGCCTTCGGCTACCCAAATCTCGTCTCCCGACTGGGCTGTTTCCAGGGCGTCCTGCAGGTTGATGTATGGATTTCTCCAACTCGAACCTATGGAATCTGAACTCTCTGAGTTCTCATGTTCCTTGTCGACAAAGAGTACGGCGGACTCAACCGCGATAACAGGAAGCAGAAGAATTGCTATGGAAAATTTGTGGAACATACCCAAGAAATGACTGATTCTATTTGAATAGGTTGCAAAGGGTCAAGAACTCGGTGAGTGATCGTGTCTTCTTTCCTTATCGTATACTTTTTCGATTGCCGTAAGTCGACTTGCATCGATTTTAACTTGGTCTTAGTTTTTATTGATGTTGAATCTGTCGACCCAAGCCATTCTCGCCATGTTATGGACTTTAGCTTTTTGGGCATCCGTGAATCGACCCCTTTATTCGGAACCGGGTCTTCACCAGGGCCAATACCAAAAGAACCTAACCCTTAGGGGTCCCACGACCGGAGACGAAATTATTTACACCTTGTACCTGCCCCCCGGGTATGATCATCGAAAAGGGCCCTATCCTTTAATCGTTTTTCTACATGGAGCGGGTGGGGGCAATGCCTCTGCTCAAGTCCTTCAGAGTTATGAATCAGCTAGAAAATCGGGTAAAATTGGAGATTTCATTGCGGTCTTTCCTGAGAAATACGGGGGCACGGTTTGGAGGGATGGAGCCAGGGGAAAAAGACCGGAGACCAACATTCTTAAGGAATTGCTTCCACACCTCGAAAAAAAATACGCCCTAACCAAAAACCGAGGGCAGCGGACCATCATGGGCTTTTCCATGGGTGCAGCCGGATCGATCTATTGGGGAGCCAGGCACCTTGATCTTTTCTCTAACGCAGTCGCACTGGATGCAGGTGGAGGGACCAGCTTTACGGATCCCAATGCAAGAAATTATGTGCCTGAATATGGGAAAAAGACCCAAGCCATCCGGCAATCCCTGAATCTTCGACTGGTGCAGGGCGGTCTGAATACCCGTGGTTTCCGGGAGTCGCTGGACAAGTTGGATATTTCCTATGATTATGAAGAATTACCCAAAGAAGCTGTTGATTACCCGGACGGTTCCTGTTGCCTGAACCGCAAGGACCCGAGCAGGAAATTTCTCCACAATCCGATTTGTATGACCGAGGGGGAATGGGGTGTGCGTACCTGGGCGTTCATTGACAAAAACACTAAGCGTTAGTTCCGCTTCTCCTGAGCTTGCCGGATTTCAGATCCATTTTTTGGCTTTATTTCATTTTAGTTTACTGAAGAATTGGATTCTTTCACCGGCCTAGAGTTTCAGCCCCAAACTTTTACCTTGCTGTAAAAGAGTGAGGATGAATCGAACCTCACTCACAGTTCTTCGATGGTAATCGAAAAGTCGTCCAGGTAGAGAGTGGCGGGTGCACTGCCCATGAGAATCTTGAATTGAATCGAATCGATCGCTCCCCCCACGGTATGCCTGAAAACATATCGTTCATAGGAGCTTCCCGAGCTATAGACATCGGAGGTGGGATACTGATTACCGTAATCAACCCCGTCCTGAGGAATCACTTTTAATTGAAGCCTGAATTCAGCCGCACTCTCGGATTTGACCCATGCTTCCACCGTGACCCGTTTTCCATTCAGGTCGCCCGGATAGACCCGGTTTTCGAGCATCACCTTGTTGTGACCGAGGTCGGTTTGAACCGTCACCTTGGCCGCCGAGTTTCCGGTTCGGGCGAACGCACTGCCCGCATTCGTGAATTGGGCCGAGGAAGTGGAAACCAGTTTCAGGGACCAGCCATCGTCAAAAGGGGAGCATCCGAAGGTCGGATTCTTGATCAGTCCCTCCGGTCCGTAGCATTCGGGCCATTCTCCATTTTGTAGAATCGCATCCTTGATTTCACTGACCCATGTCGAGGTGTCCGGAGTCGTGCTGGCAGTGACCGAAGGAGGGTCGTAGCTGGTCACGGAAAAGGAGTTGAAGTCAAAGTTGGAGGACTCGTTCGAATCAGTCCGCTTATGAATGGTTTTGTTGGAGGTGGGCCCGGAATCCCAGACCGAAAAGGCAAAGCCCCGGGAGATTGCTTCCTCGGCCACTTGTTGGTGGTAAAGGATGCGGGACGCAAGATCCGGTCCACCGTCGGCGAACCCACTGGTGTTGGCGTTGATCTTTCTCAAGGTGCCCGAGCCATAGTCAAACCCTTTGGCGTTGTCCGCTCCGAACTCGCCAAGGTAGATGGGGATTTCCTGCTCGTCCGACCAGTTCTTCACCGAATCGAAGTGGGTCTGCACGCTGAGGATTTCATCCGCCGTACCCCAAGTGTTGTTGTCGTACTGGTCGCGTTGCGAACTGGTGAACTTGAACGGGTCGTAGTAGTGGAAGGTGGCGATCAGGTTTGCATCCCCAGCCAGGATCGACGGATTGATCTGCTGGGGAGCGAGGTAGGAATTCTCCCCCCCTCCCACCACGATAAGGTTCCGGTAGACATTGTTTCCCCCAGTCGCCCGGATAATCGGAATAACCTCGGAGTTGAGGGTATCCATTTCGGCGGCGGAAAGCTCGAAGTAGGGCTCGTTCACCAGTTCAAAAATCAATTCAGGGGCATAGTCCCGAAAGCGGGTAGCGATTGCCCGCCAGATTGACTTGAACTTGGTCATATCCGCTGCCCGCCTGGCTGAGGTTGGATCTAGATAATCACTATTAGTGGAGTTGAAAGTGTGCAAAAACTCCGTCTTCAGATCACTTCCATGGAAATCAAGCACCGTGATCAGGCCCTGGTTCAGGGACCAAGTTACGACTTCCTCGATCCGGTCGAGGTAAGTGCTGGACACCACGAAGTCATCCATCGAACCAGTGAAATCTGCTGAAGAGTTGGCAAGAGTGGAATAAGAGGAGGTATCCCCACTCGTTCGACTACCGTAAAAATCCATGGGTATGCGAACATTGGTGAAATTCGCTTCTGCCAGATCCATGAAGTACTGCTCAGTCGCTGCGGGTGCCCATCTTCCCTCTTCAGGAGCACTCAGAACATTTCCAAGGTTAATCCCGCGCCCCATCCTTCGAACCATGTCATGGGGATCGATCATGCCGGCCAAAGTTGGAGGAATCGCTTCAAAAGTTGCGGTTAGGTTGGAATCCCCTGTAAGGGTGATGGTTGTAGTCTCCGAACTCGAATTTGCCACTCTGGACCCGTTCCAATCCAAAAAACGAAAGTCGCTGTCCGGAGTTGCCACGATTGTGACTGTCTCACCATACGAGTATGTGCCACCACCCGAGACCGAACCGCCCGATTGTGCAGTTAAGGTTAGGATCGGTTGAAGAAGGGAAAAGTTTGCGGTCAGGTTGCGGTCCTGATCCATGGTGACCGTGATGGTAGAGGCATTAGCATCGGTCACTTGGTCTCCGGTCCAGTTGAGGAATTGATAGCCCGTATTGGCGACAGCGGAGATGTTGGCCTCGCTTCCATAGTCATAGGTATTGGCTCCGGTGACTGTACCTCCAAAACCTGCGTTGAGGGACAGAACTTTTTGTTGGATGGCGAAGTTCGCGGTCAGGTTGCGGTCCTGATCCATGGTCACTGTGGTGGTGGAGGCATTGGCATCGGTCACTTCGTCTCCGGTCCAGTTGAGGAACTGATAGCCCGTATCGGCCAAGGCGGAGATATTTGCCTCGATTCCATAGTCATAGGTATTGGCTCCGTTGACTGTTCCTCCCAGTCCCGCGTTCAGGGAAAGAACTTTTTGTTGGATGGCGAAGTTTGCGGTCAGGTTGCGATCCTGATCCATGGTTACGATGGTAATTGAAGCATTGGCGTCTTCGACATCGTCTCCGGTCCAGTTGATGAATTGGTAGCCAGTATCGGCCAAGGCGGAGATGTTGGCCTTGCTTCCATAGTCATAAGTATTGGCTCCGGTGACGGTACCTCCGAGTCCCGCGTTGAGGTAGAGAACTTTTTGCTGAAGGGCGAAGTTCGCGGTCAGGTTTCGATCCTGATCCATGGTCACGGTGGTGGCGGATGCATTAGCATCTGTAACTCCGCCTCCCGTCCAGTTGAGGAATTGATAGCCCGTATCGGGTAGGGCGGAGATGTTGGCCTCGCTTCCATGGTCATAAGTATTTGCTCCGGTGACCGATCCTCCAAGACCTGCGTTGAGGGACAGAACTTTTTGTTGGATAACGAAGTTGGCAGTCAGGTTGCGGTCCTGGTCCATGGTCACGGTGGTGGTGGATGCATTGACATCGCCAACCCCGTCTCCCGTCCAGTTGATGAATTGGTAGCCAGTATTGGCCACGGCGGAGATGTTGGCCTCGCTTCCATAGTCATAGGTATTGGCTCCGGTGACCGACCCTCCCAGTCCCGCGTTCAGGGAAAGAACTTTTTGCAGGATTGGAAAACTTCCTGTTATGTTTTGATCCTGATCCGCTGTGATCGTGGTGTTCCTGAAGTTCGCAGCCAAGTTGCGGTCCTGGTCCATGGTTACGGTAGTGGTGGAGGCGTTGACATCGGCAACCCCGTCTCCCGTCCAATTTAGGAATTGATAGCCCTTATCGGCCAAGGCTGAGATGCTGGCCTCGCTTCCATAGTCATAGGTATTCGCTCCGGTGACCGATCCTCCAAGCCCTGCGTTTAGGTAAAGAACTTTTTGCTGAATGACAAAGTTTGCATTCAGGTTTCGATCCTGATCCATGGTCACGGTGGTGGTGGAAGCATGGGCATCGGCGACCCCGTCTCCGGTCCAATGGAGGAACTCATGACCCTTATCAGGGGTTGAGGAGATAACAGGGTTGGTTCCCTCAAAGTAATTTCCTTCGCCTGATGCCGATCCGCCTTGCCCCGAGGAAATGGTAAGGAAATAATAAGTTAATTGGGTCTGGTTTGAGTCAGTCTCTTCCTTTGGTTCGTAGGTTGAACTGGATTTCTCCCCGATGCTGTTTCCCTCAGGTCGAGGTTCAATTTGGGACAACTGTTCGGACAGGACCTCTCTTAATTCCCAGCTTTCCGTTTGTGCATCGTAAAACCCGAGATCATTTTCATAGTATCTCCAATCTTCCAATTTATGAAAATAGAGCCAAGGATAAAAATCCGCTTTCGTCCATGCCCAATCCATTTCATGGAGGTAGAGCCAACTTGAGTTTCCATCGGGGGAACTGGGGTACATCCATTTTAGTTCCGAATGATAGATCCAACCAGAACCACCGTCGTGGTAATATCCGAACCAGGAATTCCGTTTCCAATCTCCCGAGACCGCGACCGCGTCCTTATTCAGGTAATCAAGCGACTCGACCAAGGGGCTCGAAGCCAAGAATGGAAAGACGAAAAATAGGCATTTCCTGAAGGCATTCGTCAAAAAGGGCACATTTATTTTATATCTCAAATTTTAAGATGCTTGCAAGTTGTATTCTTTGTGAATCTTTTGGGTTTACGCGGATGCATGAATTCCTATATGTTCTCCCCTCACTCAGGAGAGATGGCAGAGTGGTCGAATGCGCTGGTTTGCTAAACCGGTGAGGAGCTAACAGTTCCTCCACGGGTTCGAATCCCGTTCTCTCCGCCATTTTTCGACCTCCCTGCCAACTTTAAGTTTCGTGACCCGTTTCCTGAAGACAATAGGTTGGCCTTTTCTTTTGCCAAACATTCAGATGTGCTTTTAAAGTTTTTTTTGAATTACGAAAAGATTTACCAATTCCAGTTTTTCATGCAACGCATCTTCATCCATCCCTATGCCTGGTTTTTGACTTTGGCTTTTCTAATCCTGACGGTCTCTTCCTGTCAGCAAACCCGTTACGAGGTGGTGGGCCAAAGCCAATCGCAATCACCTGTTGTCGCTCAGGAAAAAGAGGAGTTTCAAAAAAACGCAATTATTCTGAGGAAAAGTAACTTGGAAGCGTTGGCAGTGGGGAGCAATCGGATAGAGATCGAGGAACTGATGGGTCCTCCGGAGGGCAGAAGCCTGGATGGAGGGAATGGGTATCTTTGGGATTACCGCCGAGCGGTTCTTGATGAGGCAACCGAAAAAGTATTCAGGTGGAGCCTCGTGTCCTTCAAGTTTCTCAAGGGACGGTGTGCCTATGTAAGAATTCGTCTTGAGAATCCACCGGCTCAGCTTTTGCAGTTGGAAAACAAAGGGCAGGAAGGAAATGAAGCCTCTTCTGCTGTCGAAAACCCTGTTCCCTGAAGCTAAGCGATGGTCCGTTTTCCGAGTAAAATGACTTAGGGAAGACGGACAATGGAGATACCGCTGTTTTTGGAATTGATCTCGATCTTCTTGTTGTCAGAATCGAGAATATCAGCTTTGTCGGAGGAGGAAAGAGTGACGGTCAGGGAACCAGCCTGGTTGATGGGAAACTGATCGCCGGCTTGCAACTTCCTCCAATCCACTTCGTTGCCAAATTGATCCTGAACCAAAACCCACAGGTTGCCCTTGGCCTTGACCATGTACCTTGCCGAAACCGGTGGGGTGACTGCAGTTTGTGATTGGGAGTAGTTGGATGTACCGATGTAAGGAACACTGGATGCATAGCCGGAACCGGAAGGGTAGGGTTCGGTTACCCCGGCACCAGGATTTTGAGCAGGTATCGGAAAACCGGGATAGGGGGGTGGAGCATCAGGCAAAGTCGATGCGGACCCGCCACCGCAACTGCAAAAAAGAAACACAACCAAAATCCAAATTGATTTCAGGAATTTTTTTTCTTTAGTCATTTTGTTGATTTGCTTTTAACACTTACAGGGCTTTCAAACTTATTAGAAACTTATAAGAACAGTTCAACGTAAATATTATGTGTCAAAGTCGTGAAGATGATGCTCGTGCAGGGAGATCAACGATTTTCACGATCTATGGATCGCAGAAAATATTCGTTGGTGGGGATGGTTTCCTTCTTTTCACTTGGGTAAATAAGCAAGTGTCCCGAGCTTAACCATCCGAGAACATAATCTCCGCAAGGTGAAAAGGCACAACTAGAGAAGGGCGAGGATAGTTTTTCTCCCAAAATGGAAAAACAGGTTTCCGAGCCTTTTCTCCAAAGTCGCAAGGCTCCGTCTAGGCAGGTTAGGATCCATTTTTCATCGGGTGAATAAGCGATTTTCGCTTTTTCAGAATCGGGGAATTTTTGGATGAACTTGAAATAAGGCAGGATGGGCTCGAGCTTTTCCTTCGCAAGGGCGAAATAGTAATCTTCGGAGGTTTCCCATTCTCCATCTTTACGAATGATATAAAGGTTCTCCGATACAGGAAAACTTTTTACGAAACATTGCCCCGATTCTGTGCTTACCAAAATCTTGTCACCGGATGGAGCAAAGGAAAAGTTTTGCACCTTTCTTAACTGGAGATTGACCGATTTGTAAAAGATCTTCGCGGAAGGAGCGAAGCAAGCCAGAATCCCATTGGCGGACAAAGTGACAATGGACTCTCCGTTCGGATGCCAAGAGGCTTTGATCCATTCTCCTTTTGCATTCTCGATTAAGGTTTTTTCCGATCCGGTCTTGAGATCATGGACGGAGATCGGGCTGTTTCGAGCGAAGTGCAGAACACGCATGCCATCGGGAGAGAATTCGAGATGGTCTGCCACCCTGCATTTTTTTGACCAAAGTTCGGCCCCGTCTTTTAGGGAATGCCCTTTCAGGAATCCGTCCAATCCCGAGGAAGCCATCCGCGATCCGTTATGATCGATGGCCATGGCTGTGACTTCGCTCGCGTGTGAGATTAATTGCCCAACTGATTCCTTCTTCGATTCCTGTGCAATGAACAAAGTGCCATCCTTACACCCCCCCACAATGGTTCCATCTTTGGTTATCCTTAGGTGAATGATGCTCGCGTTGGAGTCAAAGAGAGAGACGGTTTTTTCTCCTGGTAAATCCGTTTTCATGAGCTTTCCCGAAGGAGTGCCGTAAATGAGGTTGTTGGTGATTGGGGATTTTCGAATTTGCGAGGAGTTCGGCAAACCCAGACTTCCCATGACAAAGGTGCCTGCGGGAATTCGGACCGGGGAAAGGTTTTTGATTTTCTTAAAATAGGAAGCTTCCGGTTCAACGAAGGTTCTTGGTTTTGGGTCGGATAGAACCGGTCCCAAGGCAACCCGGAATCCGGCGTCCGAGTTTTTTGCGGAAGGGGGTCGTCCTTGACGCACGGCGGAACGGCATTGATCGAACTTCGCCTTAAAGGATCCTCCTTTGATGATTTTAAAGGCTCCCATTTGTTGGAGTGGATCTTTTAAGCCAACTCTCGGTTGACTTCCTTGAAGATTGCCCGGTTGAACGGAATCAAGGCACCATTCCCAAACATTTCCGTGCATATCGTACAAGCCCCATCCATTTGGTTTCTTCTGAGCAACCGGGCTGGCCCGATCATCGGAATTTTCGGTGTACCAACCAAGAGGGTCCAAGGCTTTTCGATAGTCCTCAGCTCGAATCAAAACATGCTGAAATTTTGCCCCGAAGGGACCATCGACTCCCGCTTTGCAGGCGAATTCCCATTCCGCTTCTGTGGGCAGTCTCCATTCGTAACCGGTAGGCGGGGGATGGCGCTCGTTGAGCTTTCGGCAAAAGCGAACCGCATCCTCCCAACTTGCTTCCACGGGTAGGTTTTCTCCTTTGCGAACGCTTGGGTTTTGTCCGGTTAGGTCTTCGAATTGAGTTTGGGTCACCTCCGTGGTTCCGAGCCAAAACGGACGGGTGATAGAGACGCTTCTCCTGAATTCGTTTTGGGCTCTTCCCAGTTGATGTCCGATACTTTCTTCGAGTTTGGTTTGGAAGGAGGAAATCGGATCTTTGCCTTTCCATAAGGAAATGGTCCCGTCGTTGGCATGGGTGATGATTTCATCGGAGTCGCCCAGGAAGGAAGCGTTCAGGAGTGTGGACTCCGGGTGAGGAGTGAAGCTCAGGTGTTCGAAAGACTGGTAGCTTTTTGCCAAAAGTTCCAACCTTGACCAATACCACCCGCGTTGACCGGGTTCGGTTTCCGAAAGAATACGCAGTGCGGAGTCGGGATTTTGGAGTTTCAATGCCCTACGGGCTTCGTTGAGTTGCGATAAATACTTGCGGTTCCATTTGATCTGAAGATTGCCCTGTAGCGACTTGAGCAAATTCAGGGGCATTGAGAAATCCCCAAAGTATGGATGTTTGCCGTTCAATTGATTCTTTTTGATGGAAGAGAGTTGGAAGCTAAGCTTGCCCAAGGATTGATGCATGAGAATCCGTTCCGTTGGTTCAGTTGTTGATGGCAGGGGTTTATTAGGCAAGACCAAGGATCTCACCCGTTCCAGGGGCACCTCAAAGGTACCCTGCCCAGATTCCAGGGTTAATGTATCACCTGTTGCGGAGCTTCCAGTCAACGAGGTGGAGTCTCCATTGATGAAAGTGATCAAAGACTGATTGTCATCTTTGATATCCAAGCTTTTGGATTTTGGAAAAGAGTCTCCGGTCCAACCCGTAATCGATAATTCTTTAAGCCTTAAGTAAGAATTGCCCCCTTGGTTGACGAATAGAATACCGTTTTCCGTTGGTAGAAAATCTTTGCTCGAATCTTTCCATCGAGCGACTTCACGACCGTTGAACGCTACTGCAAATTCCTTTTCAGGGCGCAGGGCATGAACCGAGAATGAACCTTTTTTAATTCCCGACATTTCTGCAATAATTTTGGAGCCGATGGTTTCCCTCATCAGTTTTCCATTGATTATTTTGTTGGCTTGCAGGCTGATGCGGTTGTTGGAAAAGGAGAGATGATATCCCACATTTCCATAATTTCCCCCATCCGAATCGGAAAAGAAGCGGATTGCGAGGTAGAAGGACTTTTCCCACTCCGCATGAAACTGAACGCCGATCACCTCCTTGGGAGCAAGGGTGGTCCCTGCGCCTCCTGAAAAGACCGAAACCAAATCACCCAGATCTTCCCGCCAAGCTTTGCTGTTACTCGTTTTCCATCGTCTCAGTCCTTGCGAGGAATCGTAAAGAATTTCGAAACTGGGCGGCAGAAAATCCATTCTCCGGATGCTAGCCAACGGAATGCGCAGGTTTTGAGCGAATGAAGAGGAAAAGATGAGGGTTTCCCTGTCCATTTCAATGAGGTTGCCCCGCAGAAAATCTCCATTGGCGAGATGAACGCGGGTCAGTTGAGGGCTTCCGGAAATGGAGTGACGCAGCCGATTGAAAAAGACCGAATCGACCCCCGAATAGTCAAAGGGCAGGGGAGCGGGCGAAGATGCGTGGTTCCATCGCAGAATCCTTTTTTGATCCATGGCTACGAGGTTTCCTTTTACACTTGAACCGTCAAAGAAGTTGATGGTTTCGACGCCCATCGATGGGCTTCCCTCATTCCCGGTCTTGCTAGCTTCAACTGGTTTGGGGGATACCGGTTGAGCGTTCGTGGGTGAAAGAACCAGACATAGGAGGGTGGATACAAGAGAAAGCTTCTTCATCTTTCGTAAATGGGGAGGTATCGGTAATTCAAGGCCATCGAGAGCAAGGCGGAAGAAGTGGCAAAGGAATTTCCGTAATTCCCGTTCCACGAACCGTCTTCCAGTTGTGAGTTTTGCAAACGCCGAACATTCTCAAGGTTCCAGGAATTCCAGTCTCCGGGGGACGCTCGAAACATTGCCTGAGCGGTGTAATACAAGCTGTAAAATTTGTGTCCCTGATCTCCGAATTTGGCGTTTTGGCGAAGATAATTGACGGACTTTTCATAGGCGGGGGTCTTAGTCTCCTTTGCTAGAGAAAGAACCAAAGAACCAATTGCGGTTCTGGGCAGGTTAGCTCCAGAGCTGGTTTGGTACCCGAATCCGCCACTGTCGTCCTGACAGGAGAGAATGAAGAGTTTGCCTTTTTCGATCGCTTCGTCGGGCACTTGAATCCCCGCGTTTCGGGCTGCAAAAAGAGCGATCATCTGAGCTCCGCTTACCGTGGTATCCGCATCTTTGCTCTCCGGGCTGTATCGCCATCCCCCTTTAGGATTTCTTGTTTGTGCGGAAAGGATCAGTCGGGTTGCTTTTAGAAGGGCAGGGCCGATGCGTTGGTCATTGGTCATACCGTAGAATTCCGCCAAGGCGAGAGTGGCGAAACCATGGTTGTACATGGAGCTTCCAATGTATCCAGTTTCCTGGTTTTGCTTCTTAAGAATAGCTTGGACGGACCGTGAAATAGCATTTGAGTAGGGCCCGAATTCCGGATCATCTCCCCTGGAGAGAAAAGCCAGGATGGCCATACCCATGACCCCGGGTTCCGATCCGTAGGAGGAGTCCCTCCAACCGCCGGAATCTTCCTGCTTGACCTGAAGAAAGTTCAAACCTCTCAGGTAGGAATCGTCCAAGGCCCGAACGAAACCGTCGTCCCGTTGTTCGAACAACTCCTGGCCGCTCGCCACCACAAGGTGCGAACAGCAAAGCAAGGCAAACCAGAAGCGAGTTTTCATTGATCGATTTCTTCGAAGTACTTTTCCATCACCTCTTGGAATTCAGGGTAGATCGAAGGCATGCCCCCCGCGTCACTTTGAGTGGAACGGGATTGGCTGGAAGAGCCGGAAGTTTTTCCATCGGTAGCTTCCGAAGTCTGGTCGGTCTCTCCGCCCTGAGCGGAACCGCCTCCGGTCTTGCCGGGCGTAAGGCTCTTCCCTTTGGCATTCCCCTTTTGGTTGGCGGCCATTTGTTGCATGAGAAATTCCATGGCACTGAGTTCGTCCAGGTTTTGCTTATCCGAACCTTGCCCTTGTCCCTCGATCATTAGATTGATCAGGTCGCTGAGGAAATCCTTTGCCTCATTTTGTGAACTCTGTGCTTTGGAATCAACGATTTCCCTGCTCAGGAATTCGGAGGATTCGGACATTGCAGTGTGGGCATCATCGAAAAGAGGGTTAAAGGATTCTTCAGCCAGGCTGATTTGGGTGT